>VYLH01000001.1_pt1 | contig 295463 bp, 234 predicted proteins | sample 5114361 | NCBI WGS metagenome assembly VYLH01 (sample SAMN12291772, study PRJNA351875) | freshwater metagenome | isolation source: freshwater lake | place: USA: Michigan, Kent Lake | collected 2013-08-15
GATGGACCCGGTGCGGGATCGATACATGTCTGGCGCGGCGCTGGGCATCGCGCCCCGCGCCGCGCCAGACATGTATCGATCCCGCACCGGGTCCATCAGGACTTTGATCTGATCGCGTGTGAGCGGGCCGCGGAGGTAAGACAGGCACCAGCGTGATTCGAGCAGCACCGGCCCGGGCTCGTGGACGTTGTTCATCAGGAAGACGCGGTTACCGAGCTTGCTGATGAGAGTGTCCATCTGGGCACGGTCGAAGCTCGCGCCCGCTGCGGCGGACGCACCCTCAAGGCCGTCAAGCACGCGCTGCTTGTCGCGGTCGGTCTGCAGGCGGCCGATGAACCACGTTCCGGCGTTGGAGAGACCCTTGTAGTCAAGATCAACCGGGTTCTGTGTCGCCAGCACGACGCCGACGCCGAAGGCGCGGGCCTGCTTCATCAGCGTGAGCAGCGGGCGCTTGCTGGGCGGGTTCTGCACTGGCGGGACGTAGCCGGCGATCTCGTCCATGTAGAGCAGGGCGCGGAGCGAGGTAGTGCCGCTCTGTTTGCGGACCCACGACAGCATCTCGTTCAGTAGCAGCGACACGACGAACATACGTTCGTTGTCCCCCAGGTGGCCGATGCTCACGATCGCGCAGCGGGGCTTGCCGCCCTCGGCGAAGAGCATCTGCTGAATGTCGATCGGGGCACCTTCACCCAGCCGCTTCATGCCCGGAGACGCGAGCAGACTGTTGAGTGCGACGGCGAGCTGGAATCGCGCGGGTGCCGGGAAGAACTCTTCGAGCGCCATCGCGCCCACATGCGTCATCGGCGGCTTGTTGACGGCTTGGATGAGCTTCGCGAGGTCGAGGTCTTCGCCCGCCCCCCACCACTGCTCGATGAGCGCGCCCAGGAACGCGCTCTCGGGCGTCGGACTCGATGACTCGCGGCCGAGCATCGAGAGGATGCCGCTGACGGTGGTTTCCACGCGCTCGTGCATCAGTTCCGCCTCGTCGCGGATCGCCGGGGGCGGGGCGGCGAAGCTCCGCAACACGCTCAGCGGTACCCCCGCGTTCGAACCCGGCGTGTACACCACAAACTCGGCCGAATCGCGCAGTCGTTGGATGCGGGCCGCGTCCTGGCCCCACGATTCAAGACCCTTCTTCCATTGCTCGGCTTGCTGCTTTGCGAACTCGTCGGGCGAGATGTTCTTCCGCCGTGCGTCGTCCTCGTTGATCCACGGGCGGAAGTCGGCGGCCGCGAGGTTGGGGAAGGTGAGCAACAGGTTGGCGAGATCGCCCTTTGGATCAATGATGAGCGACGGGATCCCGTCGATGGCGGCCTCTTCGAGCAGTCCGAGGCAGAGGCCGGTCTTGCCCGAGCCGGTCATGCCGACACACACGCCGTGCGTGACGAGATCGCGGGAGTCGTACATCAGGTAATCGTCGGTGCGCTTCCAGGCGGCGGGGTCGAAGACTTTGCCGAGGTAGAAGGCGCCGAGTTTCTCGTAGTCGGTCGTGGACATGGGTTCTCCGATCCAAACTGTACCGGCGATCGCAACGACGTGTCCGGGGCGACCCGCACCGCCCCGCGGTACAGTCTCGGCGTGCAACGCGTCCTTGCCCGACTGGCATTCGCACTCGCCCTGCTCGCCGCCACGTTCGGCGTCGCGATGACGCCATCCTGCGCCCGTCGCCCCGATCGAGGCGTCATCGAGCTGGAGTTCTGGACGATCGCCCTCGCCACGTTCGACACCTATATCCGCGGCCAGCTCGCCGCCTTCGAAGCCGCCCACCCGGGCGTCAAGGTCCGATGGGTCGACGTCCCGTACACCGTCCTGGAACGAAAACTCATCTCCGCCGCCGCAGCGGGGCGTGCGCCGGATGTCGTGAACATGTCGGACGTGAACTACGCCCGCTTTGCCGCGTTGGGCGCGTTCGTTGATCTGAACCCGCTGGTGCCAACCGATCAATCGCCCGAGGAGCGTTACCTGCCCGGTGCGCTGTTCTTGTGCAAGGTCTACAGCGCCAGCGCGGCACGCAAGCCACTTCTGGCCCTGCCGTGGTACGTGAACCCACAGGCGAGCATCGTCAATACGGAACTGCTCGAAGCTGGCGGCTTGACGCTCGAGACACTGCCCAGCGACTGGCGGGGCGTGCTTGCGCTCGCGTCCGATTTTCGCAAACGCACCGGCAAGTTCTTGATCAGCCAGCCGCTGGGCGAAGAGAGCCAGTTGCCGGTGATGCTACTGGGCGAAGGGCTCGTTCCGCTGCGGCCGCGCGACCCCGCGGATCCGAGCAAGGGGCTCGAGGCCGATCTCACCCGCCCCGAGGTCCGCAACTACATCGCTCTTTGGGTCGATGCCTTCCGCCGCGGCGATCTGCCCCGGGCCGCGGCGACACAAGGGCACAGCCACCTGCTCGATCTGTACCAGGAGCAGTCGATCGCCGTGATCAGCACCGGACCAAACTTCCTGAAGAATGTCCGCGATGTTTCGCCGAAGGTCTACGCGTCTTCGACCGTACGAGAAGACGTCCGAGGCACGCTCGGGCGGGCCCACATGCCGATCATGGTCCTGTCGGTAACGAGCCAGTCGCGCCACCCCAAAGAGGCCGCCGCGCTGGCGTGGTGGATGACCGGGCCGCAAGCTCAACTTGAGTTCTGCAAACTCGTAGCCATCATGCCCAGCACCGCGGCCAGCGCGAGCGATCCGTACTTTCGCCCCACCGACGCCGAGATGAACGGCCCCGACGGCGTGCTCGCCCGCGCCCGCAAGGTCGTCGCCGACAGCCTCCCCACCGCCGTCGGCTTCACAGCCGCGCTCGAAACCTGGCCCGATCTTCGCCGCAGTTTCGAGGAAGCGATCAAGCGGGTGCTTGTGGACAGCGCCGATCTGGACGAAACGCTGCGGCATCTAAACGCCGAATGGAACCGAATCCTCCGCGAAGCGCCGCCGGCAACGATGGAAGCGGTGCCACAGCCGGAGAGAGTGCCTTGACGACGCCCGCCGCATCGCGATTCCACCGCACCGCCGCGATCATCTCGCAAGGCGACGAGATCGTCCTGGGCCAGACGCTTGACACCAACAGCCGCTGGCTCAGCGCCCGGCTGCTCGAGATCGGTGTACTGCCGCTCGAGCACGTCAGTGTGCCTGACGATCGCGACGCCATCGCTGGTGCACTGCGCCGCCTGAGCGAGCGAGCCGATCTCATCATCTGCTCCGGCGGCCTGGGCCCCACCGCCGACGACCTCACCCGCTTTGCGTTGCTTAACGTCATCGGTGGCACGATGGTGGAAGACGCCCCGTCGCTCGCCGCGATCCGCGCCTACTTCGAGTCCCGCGGCCGGGTCATGAACGATCTCAACCGAGTCCAGGCGCAGCGACCCGACCGCGCGGAGATGATTCCCAACCCGCACGGCACCGCCCCGGGCCTCTTCGCTCGCCTCCCCGGCGGCTGCGATGTGTTCTGCCTCCCCGGCCCGCCCCGCGAGATGACGCCGATGTTCGAGCAGCACGTCCGCCCGCGGCTGCGCCTCGAACCCGGCCGCACCGTCGCCACCCGCGGCTTGCACACGATCGGCCTGGGCGAGTCCGAGATCGCCGCCCGCCTCGCGAAGGCCGACGACATGATGTCCCGCACGCGGAACCCCAGTATCGGCACCACCGCGTCGCAGTCGATCGTGTCGGTGCGGCTTCGATACGAAGGACCACAAAACGCCGCGGCCGCCGCGCTCGACGCCGATGAGGCCGCGGTTCGCACGCTCCTGGGCAACTCCGTCTTTGCATCGGGCGAGCAGTCGCTCCCCGGGGCGATCCTCGATCGCCTCCGCGCCGGAGGGCAGACGCTCAGTGTCGCCGAGAGTTGCACCGGCGGCCTGCTGGGTTCGCTTCTCACCGATGTGCCCGGATCGTCGGATGCGTTCATCGCCGGGTGGCTGACATACTCCAACGAGGCCAAGCGCCGCGACCTCGGCGTGCCCGGCCACCTCTTCTCAGAAAACGGCGGCGTTGCACCCGGTGCCGTAAGCGCCGAAGTCGCAGCCGCTATGGCGGAAGGCGCCCGCCGCGTCGCCGGGAGCACGTTTGCACTGTCGATCACCGGCATCGCCGGCCCCGGCGGCGCCGTTCCCGGAAAGCCTGTCGGAACCGTGTTCATCGCGCTCGCGAGCGACGGGGCCCCGACAAAGGTCCGCCGCTTCGCAATGAGCGGCGACCGCGCCACGGTGCGTGATTGGTCGGCCCGCGCCGCTCTCGCCATGCTCTGGTTTCACCTCGTCGGCGACAGGACAACCACGCTCCTACGCGAGGTGCGCCTCGACGGCAGTCCGTTCGCGCCCACGTAACGCGACGCTCTCACCCGCGCCCGAACAACTTGTCCAACTCACGGATCGTCAGCCGCACCGTCGTCGGCCTGCCGTGCGGGCAGTTGCTCGATCGCTCGACCGCTTCGCGCAGCCGCATGAGTTCGTTCAACTCCAGGTCCGACATCGCATCGCCAGCCTTGATCGCGGCCTTGCACGCCATCATGTCGAGCACATCGCGCAGCAGCCGCTCGTCCCGCGGCCCGGTGTCGCCGGCCTTCAGACGCGTGTCGCGCGAGGCCTCTTCGTTGTCATCGGTCAAGGACAGCAGGTCGGCGATGATCGGCCCGGGTTCCACGCCGCGGGAGAAGAGAAACGACGGAAACGCCCGCACCGCGATCGACCGCGGCCCGGCTGTCTCCGCCTCGATGCCGACCCGCGTCAGCAGCGGCTTCATCTCCTCCAGCCGCCCCAACTGGTCCGCCGTCGCGTCCACGATCTCCGGCGTGAGCAACTGCTGGCTCTCGAGATTCCCCTTCCCCACCCGCGCAAGCAACGCCTCGAACATCACCCGCTCGTGCAACGCGTGCTGATCGACGATCACCACGCCCTGCGCGTCCTGCGTGACGACATACGAGTTGTGCACCTGCAAGATGCGATCGGCGCGACGGACCTCGGGGATCTCAACACGCGTGTCCTGCGGCAATCCGACGGGCGAGTCACCGACCACAGGGGTTGCCGAGGGCTGCGGGCTCGCAGCGTCGGGAACGAGTGCCCCTTCGGCGCCGCTCGCAAGCAACGGTTGCTGTGTGCCGGGCTCGAATCGCTGAAGGTAGCCCACGAACGCCTCGACCTGCTGCGGCGAGGGCGGCGTTCGGGGCTCCACGATCGGTGCCGTCGACGCACCGGGCAGCACGCCCGGATGCTGCGTGCTCTGCGAGCTGGGAACGCTGCCGCCCAGGGAGAAGTATGTCGGCGTCAGGTCCGCCGCCCGAAGCGCCCGCGTCACCGCGTGATAGACCACAGAGTGCACCAGCGACGAGTCACGGAACCGCACCTCCGCCTTGGTCGGATGCACGTTCACGTCCACCGCTTCCGGCGACATCTCCAGCATGAGCACCGCCGTGGGATACCGCGACGGCTCGATCAGCCCGCGATAGGCCTGCAGCAGCGCGTGCTGCACCGTGCGATCCCGCACCGGACGCCCGTTCACGAACACGTGCTGGCTCTTGTTCGTCGCCCGCGCGATCGACGGCGTCCCGATCAGCCCGAAGAGCGACACGCCCCGCACGTCGTGCTGATCCGACTGCACCACCAGCAGTTCCGGCTCGAGTTCCTTGCCGATCAGGTCGAGGATGCGCTGCTGCGGCGTCTGATCCGGCGGCAGGTCGAAGACCACCTTGCCGTCGATCACCAGCCGCACACCGATCAGCGGATGGGCCATCGCGATCGCCAGCAGCGTGTCGTGGCATCGGCCCTGCTCGGTCGAGATCGTGCGCAGGAACTTCCGCCGCGCCGGCGTGTTGAAGAAGAGATTCCGCACGCTCACGCTGGTGCCGACCGGGCCCGACGTCGGCCGGATCGGCTGGACGACATCGCCCTCGCTCAGCAGTTCAAACGCCTCGTTCGACGCCGCGGTGCGCGACCGAATCGACAGCCGCGACACCGACGCGATCGATGCCAGCGCCTCGCCCCGGAAGCCCAGCGTCGCGATGTGATCCAGGTCATCGATGCTCGAGACCTTGCTGGTGGCGTGCGGGGCGATCGCCAGCGGCAGGTCGCCCTTGGCGATACCGCCGCCGTTGTCCGTCACCCGGACCAGTTCCACGCCGCCCTGTTCCAGTTCCACCGAGACCCGCGTCGCCGCCGCGTCGATCGCGTTCTCGGCAAGCTCCTTCACAACGCTCGCCGGCCGCTCCACCACCTCGCCCGCCGCGATCTGGCTGGCGACCAGGTTGGAAAGCACCCGGATCGAACGGGTTTCCGGCACAGATGATGCACCCGCGGCAGTCACGCAGCCATGGTACGGCGGAGCAATCGGGCGCGACGCGCGGCATCCAGCCACCGGCACGGGGCGAATCGTTGCGGTAAACTGCCCTCCCGACACAAGACCGACCGCATGGCGAACACATCAACACCATTCCATCCCGCCGAATCCCTCGACGCCCGCGACCCCCACGCGTTCTCGACGCCGCAGTCGCTCTACCTCTGGCTCAGCGGCGTCTATGTGACCTCGCTGGTCATGGCCAACGTGCTGGGTGTCAAGTTGTTCTCGATCCCGACCGGCGTCGCTGCCCTCGGCAGCGAGAATCTCCGCATCGAGCACACCGTGGGAATGATCCCGTTCCCGATCACATTCCTGCTCACCGATCTCATCAACGAGTACTACGGCCGCAAGGCCACGCGGCGGGTCACCTACGTCGCGTTCGCGATGGCCTTCCTCGCGTTCGTGCTTATCAGCGTGGCACGACGCATCCCGATTCTCGAGGGCATCCCCGGCACGGCGAACCAGGCCTCGTTCGAGAACATCTTCGGCAGCGCCACGCTGATGTACATGGCGTCGCTCGTCGCCTTTCTGCTCGGCTCGCTCCTGGATATCTTCGTCTTCGCGATCTTCAAGCATCTCACCGCGGGCAAGATGGTCTGGCTCCGCGCCACCGGCAGCACGATCATCAGCCAGATCTTCGACAGCTTGATCGTGACCTTCCTCTTCTTCTGGCTCTTTCCCAAGATGCTCGGCCAGCCCAGCGCCGATTTGAGCTTCGTGCTCAAAACCGCCGCGACGGGCTACGTCCTCAAGTTCTTCATCGCCGTCGGCATGACGCCGCTGATCTACGCCGGTCGTGCGTTCGTGCAGCGTGTCTTCGGGCTGCGTGCAATCGCCGCGGATCGGTCCTGATCGCCTCTAGTGAGTCCACACAGCAGACTCGCCTAGATCAACCCGCGTGCGTGCGCGAGCGTGATCGCCAGGATCGACTTGCCATCTTCCAGATCTCCGCTGGTCGCCAGGCGCATCGCCTCGGCCGCGTCCAGAAGCCGCACCGTGATGGACTCATCGTCCTCGAGATCCTGCCCCACGAATGTCAAACCCGTGGCGACAAACAGGTGCATCCGTTCGTCGGTCATTCCGGGCGTCGGATAGAACTCCGCGAGTCGCTCGATCCGCGCCGCGCGATAGCCCGTCTCTTCGATCAGTTCGCGCCCCGCGCACACGGCGACGTCCTCACCCGCTTCCAACGTTCCTGCCGGAATCTCCAGCAGCGTTCTCCCAATCGAGAAGCGATGGTTCTCGACGAAGACGATCTGGCGTCGGCCACCCGTCTCCAGAATCGGCAGGATGACCGCCGACCCGCCATGGCGGACGATCTCGCGCTCGAGTTCCTGCCCGCCGGGCATCCGGACCCGCACGACCTCAAAGTCGAACTTGCGGCCCTTGCGGACGGTTGTTCTGGAAAGTTCCCGGATACCCTCGCTCGCGTGGCTCATCGAAGCGGAGCGTACGCCAGGTCCACCATGTCCACCCCCACCGCCCCCACCACCCCCAACACATCCAACGCGCCGAGCCAGAGTGCGGACGGCAGTTACCACGCCGCGAATCGCGCCGATCAGCTCGCCGCCAGCGTTGCGCATCCGACCGGTGCCCCAATCATCGAGCTTCGCGACATCCACAAGGCGTTCGGACCGCAGAAGGTGCTCGCGGGGCTGAATCTCGCGATCGAACCGGGCAAGACGACCGTGGTCCTCGGGCCCTCGGGCTCGGGCAAGAGCGTCATGCTCAAGCACATCGTCGGGCTTTTGCGTCCCGACCGCGGAGAGGTGTACTTCGACGGCCAGCGCATCGATAACCGCCGCGAGCGCGACCTCACCGAAATGCGACTGCAAATCGGCTTGGTTTTCCAGATGAGCGCGCTCTTTGACTCGATGACCGTCGAGGAAAACATCGAGTTCCCGCTTCGGGAGCACACCAAACTCACCCGCGAAGAACGCCACGAACGCGTCCGTGAAGCCCTCGCCACGGTCGACCTGCCCGGCATCGAGCACAAGCTCCCCGCTCAGCTCTCCGGCGGCCAGCGCAAGCGAGTCGCGCTGGCACGGGCCGTGGTCCTGCAACCCCGCGTCGTTCTTTACGACGAACCGACCACCGGCCTGGATCCCATCCGCTCCGACGGCATCAACGAGCTCATCTTGAAGCTCAAGAACACCATGGGTGTCACCGGCATCGTCGTCACCCACGATCTGGTTTCCGCCCGAAAGGTCGCCGACCGCTGCGTCCTCCTGCTCAACGGAAAGGTCGCCGCCGACGGCACATACGACGAGCTCGAGAACCATCCCGAGGCCCGCGTCCGCCAGTTCCTCATCGGCCGCTACGACCACGAGGACGAACAGGACGACGCCCCGACACGCAACGGCAAGTGAACCCGCGTTGCTGAACTCATACAGTCGCCCGTCAGAAGCACGCCCCCGAGCAGGACGCTCACAGGACCGAAGATGAACCGCGCCGTTGTTCGTGATTTTCTGGTCGGACTCACCGCCATCCTCGGCGTCGCCGGGCTGGTCTTCATGCTCATGCTCTTCGGTGAACTCCGAAAGGGCCTCGAACGCGTCTACCCCGTCAAGATCTCGATGCCCGACGCCTCCGGCATCAGCGGCACCTCCCCCGTGCTCTTCAACGGCGTCCGCGTCGGAACCATCACCAAACTCGAAGTCGCAGACCCGCCCACCGACGGCATGATCGCCACGCTCTCGGTCGACCGCGGTGTCAAGATCCCCCGCGACCTGGCTGTGTCCGTCGAAACCCGCTTCATCGGCGACTCCGCCCTCGCCCTCGGCTTTGCCGACAACGCCGACCGCTCGCAGTACATCGGCGAAAGCGAATACGCCGCAGGCGGGAGCGCCAAGCCGATCCGCGTCGTTCCCCGGACGCTTTTCGGCGACCTCAAGAAGCCCATCGAACAACTCTCCGCCACCGCGACCAAGTTCGAGAAGTTCGCCGACACCTACACCAAACTCGGCGAGAGCCTCCAGGGCTTGCTCGGCAGCCCGAAGACAACGTCGGACATGTCGATGAGCAATCCCTCCGGCGGCGGCAAGGAACCCGTCACCATCGCCGACCTGGTCGCCCGCGCCGACACCACGCTCGCCGCCATGCAGACGTGGCTGAATGACGAGCAGCTTCTGGCGAGCATCAAGGACTCCACCAACAAGCTCGGCACGCTCCTGGACGAGGCCAAGTCGGCCGCCAAGTCGATCGACGACGCCGCCAAGGGAATCGACACCAAGGCCGAACGCGCCGCTGTCGCCGTCGAGAACCTCACCAAAGACGCCAAGGCCACGCTCGCCAAACTCGACACCGCGCTCGCCGACGCCGGCGAGATCGCCGCCAAGATCAACCGAGGCGACGGCACGGCGGGCCAACTCGTCAACAACCCCGATCTCTACCGCTCGCTCAACGGCGCCGCCGAGCGGCTCGACAAGGCACTCGCAGAACTTCAGCTCGTCCTGCAGAAGTTCAAGCAAGAGGGCATCAAGGTCGGGCTCTGAGCGACCTCACTTCTTCGTTTCGTTCTTCAATTCACCCATCTGGCGGTAGCGTTCCTTGTACTTCTCGTACAGCTTCGTCTGCTTGTTCGTGAGGTCGATCCGCTTGCCGTCCACGTACGCGTCCACGATCTGAGTCGTGATCTCCAGAGGCGAGCCCGTCGTCACAATGACCGTCGCGTCCTTGCCCTTTTCCAGCGAGCCGAGGTGATCGGCCACGCCGACGATCTCAGCCGCGGACAACGTGACCGAGCGAATCGCATCGTCTTCGCTCAGTCCATGCGCGATCGCCATGCCCGCGGCGTACGGGGTGTTCCGCTCGTGCGGCGTCTCCTCGCCGCTGCTGATGCTGAACCGCACACCCAGTTCCGTCAGCTTCGCAGGCAGCGCGAACGTCTGGTTGTAATCCGAATCGTCGCGCTTGGGGAACCGCACCGTGCCCTGCACGATCACCGGCACGTCGTGCTTCTTGAGAAGCTCAGAGCAAAGCGGAGCATCAAAGCCCCCGACGATCACGCAGCGCAGTTCCTGTTCAGCGGCCCACGCCACCGCGGCGTTGATCTGGTCGACGTCGTTCGCGGTGATGTAGACCGGCTTGCGGGTCTTCGGCTCGCCTTCGACGCACGCCCGCAACGCTTCATAGCGCAGGTCCGTGGGTGTCGAGGGATCGGTGTTCTTCGCCACCACATAGCTCTTGGCAGCGCGGAACATCGCGTCGATGGTGTCGATCTGCTGACGAGTCCGCTTGCGCTGCTCGGCCTCCGGCGTGCGGACGAAGAAGCTCTGCACGGGGCGCATCGAGGGCCACTCGATCACGGTCCCGATAGAGCGCGAGACCGCCATGTCCTCCCACGTCCAGCCCTCAAGCTTGATCACCGCCGGCTGCCCCGGCATCGTGCCGCCCTGCGGGAAGACACCGGCCGCCAGTACGCCGTTGGAGCGCGTGACCGTCAGGTTGTTCGAGTCGGCGTTCACCGCGGCGATCGCCCGAACCTCGGGCGAGAAGTCACCCGCCTCATTGAAATCGCGGCTCGCATCGAGCATGGCGATCTCGTCGAGCCCCAACTGCGTGTATGCAGCGATCAGACCCGGATAGACGTGCTTGCCCTTGCCATCGACAAACAGCGGCCCGGGCGCCGCCCACGACGCGACCTTCTCCATCTCCCCGAACTGCTGCTCGGTGTACACCCCTTCGATCTTGCCCCCCGCCAGCATGATCACGCCGTTCTCGATCGGGGCCGCGCTCACCGGATGGATCGTCGCCCCACGGATCACCACGGCACGGCTCTGGGCCGGAGCCTTCACCGTCAAGTCCTGCCCCCACGCCGTCGCGCACGCCGCAACCACCGCCGCCAAACCGATCACACGCCGCATCACCGCTGCACTCATGACAAACTCCAATCAGCCCACCACCAACCAACACATCACTCAGTCCGAAGTCCCAATCCTTCCGCCTTCCTCACCCCTCACCCCTTCCCACTACTCATGCAACACGCCGCACCCGCACACCCCGGGCATGTTCGGGTCCAGAGAGCCGCGTCGGTTCAGGCGATCGATGATCCACCGGTCGCGAGCCCTGTCCGCCGCGTCCAATTGCAACGCGTCGGCCTCGCTGGAGTCCTTCGAGCCCTCATCCCCGCCGCCGCGGCTTGCCGGCTCCTTTTTCAGCTTCTGCACGATTCGCTCACGGTGCGACTTGTTCTGGTCGCGCAGCGCCTTGTCCATTTCGATCGAGAACATCACGCGGCCGTCGATGTACGTCCGCTCCGCCCGCGACGCCACCGACATCGGGCTCGTGGACCAGATCACTACGTCCGCGTCCTTGCCGACCTCGATACTCCCCGTCCGCGCCTCAATTCCCAACTGGATCGCCGGATTGATCGTCACGAACTTGAACGCCTCCGCCTCGCTCAAACCGCCGTACTTCACGGCCTTGGCCGCTTCCAGATTCATGCGACGAGCCAGGTCGTCGCTGTCGCTGTTGTAACTGACGACCGCACCGACCTCGTGCATCAGCGTGGGTCCCTGCGGTATCGCGTCCTGCACCTCGAGCTTGAAGTTCCACCAGTCGGAGAACGCGCTCGCTCCCCGCGCCGAGTCGCGGACCTCGACCGCCGCCTTGTAGCCTTCAAGGATGTGCTGGAAGGTGCCGATCTGGAATCCGAATTCCTTGGCCACCCGCGCCAGCATCACGATCTCGTCCTGCCGATAGCTGTGGCAGTGCACCAGCCGCGTGCCCTCGAGCACCTCGGCAATCGCTTCCAATTCCAGATCACGCCGCGGCGGCAGCACCGGAGCGTCCTTCGTCCCCCGCGCTCCCGCGGCCCACGCCGCCCACGCACGCCGATACTCCCGTGCCGCCGTCAGGCGATCGCGGATGATCGTCTCCACGCCCATGCGCGTCTGCGGATACCGACGCCTCGCTTCGGCCGCACCCCAATTCACCGCCCGCGGGTTCTCACCCAGCGCCCACTTCACGCCCGACGGAATCGCGTCCCGCTTGCCCGCGCCCGGCGCGTACGGATTGGCGTCCGAGTACGTGTCGCGCCCCGCAAAGTGCAGATCATCGGGCGCGATCGCGCCCCAGCGATTCTTGTTCACCGCGTTCTGTCCGCCGATCGCGTTCGCGCTGCCATGCAGGTTGTTCACGGTCGTCACGCCGCCCGCCAACTGACGGTACCACGAGATCGAGTCCGGATCGGTCACGTCCTGTATCCGCACCTCGCTGGTGATCGCCTGCCCGCCTTCGTTCACGCCGCGGCTGATGCCGGTGTGGCTATGACAATCGATGATCCCGGGCGTCACATGCTTCCCGGTCGCGTCGATGACCGTCGCGCCTTCCACCGCGGGTGCCGCACCCTCACCCACCGCCTGGATCTTGCCGTCCTTCAAGACCACGTAACCCTTGGGAATGATCCCCTTGGGGCCCGAAGTCCACACCGTCGCGTTTGCAATCACGACGGTCGCGGACGGCTTGGCGTACTCCGCCCGGTCTTCCCGTGCGTACGCGCCGAACGGATAGCCGAGCGCCTCGGGCAACTCGGCCAGCACCTCGGGGTCGCCGGCTCGCTTCTCGCCCTTCCACGCCCGCGTCGAACCATCGGGCAGAACCATCGTGCCCGACACGCTGTCGCCCGCGACGGTCGCTTCCACCTTCACCAGCGTCTTGCCGTTCTCGGCCGCCGGTCCCTTGTTCATCTTGTTCATGTCCACGACGTAACGCACGGTCGCACCGTCGATCACGACGTCATCCGCGTCGAGGGCCGTGTTCCCCTGCCGCAGTGTCACTTTGCGGTCCTTGCGAATGCAAATCAGTGCACCGTCGTTCGCCGTGCCGTCGATCTGGGTCAGTTTGTACACCCCGACCACCGACGCCTCTCGCGGCTTGGCCTCGGCCAGGTCCGCACCGACCTTCCGCTCGGCCCGCCACTTCAGCACATCTCCCCCCGCAGTACGGGCCAGGCCGGTCATCGACGCGTTGTTCGGGGCCACAGTCGCCGTCGAGGTGTAGATCCCCTCACCACCAAACGGCGCGTGATCGAATGAGAACTGGACACGCCGAGAATCAAACGCCACCCCCTTGGCCTTCACCGTCGCGACCTTGGGCTTGCCCTTCTCGTCCTTGGCCTCGATGAACGACTTCTTGATCGAGAGTTCGCCACTCTCGGTGAAGATCATCTCGATCGTGCCGTCGTTGATCCGCGCCGGCGGCTCGAGCGTCAAGTCCCACGTGCCCGCCAACACACCCGCGTTCACCGGCGCAACCTCGTAGCGCACGCCGTCGATGTACACCTCGCGAATCTCGGCCTTGGGCTTCTTCGCGTCCTTCTTCTCGCCGCGTTCCTCGCCGGGCTTGCCCGCATCCTTGTCCGCGTCCTTCGCGGCGTCCTTTCCGGCGGTCTTCTCAGCTGTCTTCTCGTCCAGTTTGGCGTCATCCTTCTCGCTCTTCTTCTCCGCCGCCGCCTCGTCTGCCTTCGCCTCGCCCTTCTTCTTCTCCGCGGGCTTCAGGTCGCCCAAATCGAGCGCGAACAAATCACCCGACGCCACGACAAAGCTCGCGACCTTGCCGACCTCCAGGGTGCCCAGGTCCTTTTCCACGCCCAAGATCGCCGCGGGCTCCGTGGTCAGCATCGCGAACGCGTCCTGCCCGCTCAGCCCGTACCGCATCGCCTTCTCAAGATTGCCGCGGAACTCGCCCTTGCGCCGGAGGTCCGCGCTCGTCACCGCGACCTTGACGCCCTTCTCCTTCAGTCGACGGAGATTGCTCGGAGCCTGCTCCCACGTCATCAACTCACGCAGTGCCGCCGCCTCGGCCGCGCCGAACGTCGCGACGTCCGGCGTCCGCGGGAACGCCAGCGGCACCACCACCGGCGTCGTCGTCCCCGCCGCCTCGACGATCGCGTCCAGCCGGCGGAACTCCAGCCCGCTCCCCTTCACAATCAGCTTCCTTCCAAACTCCTTGGCGACCTTCGCCGCCCGCAGCGCCTCAAGCTCATCACTCGTCGCGACATAGAGCGGCATGTCCTTCGCGATCAGCGCATCGATCGCGCTCGAAGGCACATCGAACCCGTCCTTCCGCGCCTGCCCCGTCCAATCCGCGTCGCTCAGCGTCTGGCGGATCATCGCGATCGCGCCCATCTCCGACGACGGGTACGAAGGCCACCTCTCCGGATCGCTCATGTCCACCGCCGCCCGACGCCCGCCCGACAGCTCGAACGCCAGCGCGTGGAACACATCCTCCCGATACACCGGCGGCCGTTCGCTGCCCACGCCCTCGGGCTTGCGGCCCAGACTCACCACCGCGCCGCGACCGCGGAACACCCCGCCCTGCCTCGAAGGCTGCGGCCCCACATCCTCGTCATCTCCCGCCCCCGATCGCCCCGCCTCGCCGTTCACTGGCACCAACGCCGCCGCGACAAACCCCTGCGAACGCAGCGCCTCCGCGTCTCTTTCGCCCAGCCCGTTCCCCTCCAGCACGCTCCGCTGCGGCAGCACCTTGCTGCTCCAGTGCGCACCCGGCGCCGTCACGTCCGGCAACGGCGTCGCCGCCTCGACGAACGCATCGATGAACCCCGGATAGATGTGCAGCCCGGTGCAATCTCGAACCGTGGGTCCGATCGGCGTCGGTGCAGGCTTGCCGCCCTCGCCAATCAAGAGCGCCACGATCCGCCCGTCGCGCACCACCAGCGTGGCGTTCGACACCGCCTTGCCGGGCGCGACGTGCACCGTCGCGTTGATGAACGCTTGCCAGCCCAGGTCCGTCCGCCGCACGCCGTTGGTCGGCGCGGCCGTCGTCGCCCGACCGCTCGGGGCGATCTGGGCGCTGCTCAGGCTGGAAAGAACCGAGGCTCCGACACACGCCGCGAACGCGGCGACGACCGACACGAGGTGACGCATGGTCGGGAGTGTACCGAGTCCGACGCCCGCCGATGCAACCACTGCTTCGGTCGCGGGACTTCGGGTCCCCCACGTCCTTTCCCGTGTCGCCTACCCGCGTCGAGACCGCCGAATCACCACCACCACCCCCATGACCGCCAACCCCATGACGCCCGGCGAGGGCACCAAAGCTGGGGGCGAAGCGAGATCGGCCTGAAACAGCCGGATCGCGCCACGCATGTTGTCGCCGCTCGCGGTGCCTCCCTGAAAATCGAACTTGATCGTGCCGCGAGCGCTCAGGGTGGTCACGTTCTGGGCAAGATACACCCGCCCCGAGGTCGCGAAGGTCCCGTTGCTCGCAAGCACCGAGTTCAAGCCCGCCACGCTCGCAAACCCGCCGCCGTTGGCCGCGAGTTCGAGCCCTTCCACCGCCGTCATGAAGCTGCCCGCCTTGCTGCGAGCCTCAAACTGCAACGCCGCCAGCCCTTTCCCGCTCGACAAGGCGAGCGTCGTCGTCACCGTGCGGTTGTTGATCAGCCACGTCGCAAGGCCGGTGGCGACGTTGTAGTCAAATTGGAACTGATACGACTGCCCGCTCACCCAGTTCGACGCGTAGTTGCCGCTTGTCGCGACCGGTGCCGATCCCGAAGTTCCCCAGATCGCAGTCTTCCAACTGCCCGCGCCGACGTTGTCCAGCCGCGCCCGGGCCTCCAGCAGCGTTGTATACGTCGTAGACGAGTACCGCCCCGGGTCCGACATCGTGAACGACGCCGACGCCGCCGACGCCAGAACACATGCACCAGCCGCTGCCAGAACCACTCGAAGCACACGCACCTCCCGCGGCAATCGCCGCGGTGTCAAAAGTCCGTTTCACGCGGACCGCGGGCCACCACCCGCCTGTCCTCTCGCAATCCGGAGGTTGGTGTGCATCATGTGTGCCGTCTGCACCGTTTATTCTGTCTCCGCCGAGCCACAACCCGGCTCCCCCCTCCCGATACGTGGACAGCCGCCTCGCCTCTGCGACCTCAGCACCATACCCCGGCGCACACCGAGCCGATACCCCTTCATGTTCATCGCGGCGAATACTCACTCTGACATGCCAGCCCCCGCTGAGAACGCCGCTTCGCCCAGCCCGCAGAGCAGTCCGCTCTCGCCCCAGCATCTGCATCAACTCTCCGACGCCAAACGTCGCGCGAAAAAAGTCCGCCGCGCTGCCTCCGTCGCAGCCCTCAGCGGCTGGTCCATGCTCGTCTTCGCCTGCATCTCGCTCGCGCTCGCCTTCTTCAGCGACTGGTCCGCCTGGGCCGTGGGAATCGGGCTGCTGCTTGTCGCGCTCAACGAACTCCGCGGCAGCGCCATGCTCCGCCGCGCCGACCCCGCCGGCGCCAAGGTCCTCGGCTGGAACCAACTCGTCCTCGCGGCGCTGCTCGTCGCCTATGCCACGTGGTCTCTGGCGACCTCGCTCCGTCAGCCGCCCGGCGCCGGCATGCAGAGCGGCGACCCGCAGATCGACGCCATGGCCGCCAGCATCACCTCCGCCGTTACCTACGGCCTCTACGGCACCATGGCCGTCCTCGGCCTGCTGCTCCCCGGGCTCACCTCCATCTACTACTTCTCACGAGCCCGCATCGTCCGCAGTTTCCTCGCCGAGACGCCCGCGTGGATCGTCGAGATCATGCGGCGGAGCTGATCGCGACGATCTGCTGTGGCGCAGGCGTCCCCCCACACACAACTCCCGAATCCACAACCCTCTTTAGCGCCGTCGCGACGCTCCGGCGTGCCAATGTCGATCTCCCTCCGTAACATCCGTCACTACACGGAGGTTCTCTCATGGCAGGTGCAAAGCTTCTCACGGGCAACGCGGTCGTCGGTCAATCCGGCGGCCCCACCGCGGTCATCAACCAGTCGCTCGTCGGCGTCGTCGAGGGCGTTCGCTCCGGCCTCATGGCCACCGGCAACGTTCAGAAGATCCTCGGCATGCGTCACGGCGTCAACGGCCTGACCAAGGGCGACCTCGTCGATCTGTCCGAGATCCCGCAGGATCGCCTTGAGCGCATCGCGAACACACCGTCGGCCGCCCTCGGCTCCTCGCGCGACAAGCCCGACAAGGACTACTGCGCCAAGATCCTCAAGGCGTGCGAAGAGCACAACATCCGCTACTTCTTCTACGCCGGCGGCAACGACAGCAGCGACACCTGCCGCATCGTCAACGAACTCGCCCGCGCCAGCGGCTACGAGCTCCGCTGCTTCCACGTCCCCAAGACCGTCGACAACGACCTTCCCGTCAACGACCACACGCCCGGCTTCCCGAGCGCGGCTCGCTTCGTCGCGACGGCCTTCGCCGCCGACAATCTCGACAACCGCTCGCTGCCCGGCGTCAAGATCAACGTCATCATGGGCCGCCACGCCGGGTTCCTCACCGCCGCGAGCGCCTTGGCCCGCACGGTCTGCAACCGCGACGACGACGGCCCGCATCTTGTCTACGTCCCCGAGGTCGCCTTCGACACCGACCAATTCATCGCCGACGTCGAGAAGGTCTATTCCAAACTCGGCCGCTGCCAGATCGCCGTGAGCGAAGGCATCCAGGACGCCAAGGGCGAGGCGATCGGCGCCAAGCTCATCAAGAACGCCCAGACCGACAGCCACGGCAACGTGCAGCTCTCCGGCTCGGGCGCGCTGGGCGATCAGCTCTCCGACCTCATCAAGAGCAAGATCAAGGGCAAGGACGGCAAGCCACCCCGCGTTCGCGCCGACACCTTCGGCTACCTCCAGCGCTGTTGGCCCGACGCCAGCGTCGTCGACAAGCAGGAAGCCCGCGAAGCCGGTCGCGTCGCCGCTCGTGCGGCGGCCGCCGGCGAACTCGACGGCTCGATCGCCCTCATCCGCGCACCCGGCACGCCCTACCGCTGCGAGTACAAGCGCATCGAACTCACCGACGTCGCCGCCAAGACCAAGCACATGCCCAAGGAGTTCCTGAAGGGCACCAACGACGTGAGTCAGGCGTTCATCGATTACGTGAAGCCGCTGGTCGGCGCACTGCCGGTCTTCGAGCGTCTCTGAGTCGAGGGAGAATGGGGGCGGGGCCTTCCAGGCCCCGGCGTCCGAACTTCCCCGAGCAAGGCAATCCAGCATCCGATAAAACGCCGCCCCAATTCATCGGGGCGGCGTTTGTCTGCGCATCGTCGCCTTGATCAGCATCACAGTCTCGACCCAAACCCACCCGCGCGATAGTCTCCTCCCTTCCCGTATCCCCTTCTCGGAGCATCTCGCATGCGTCTCCCAATCGCCTTCCTGTTCGCCGGGCTGTCGTCGTCTTGCCTCGCCGCCAACTGCGACTGGGTCTATCGCGCCGTGTTGCAGTCGTTACCTCAATCCCAAGGCTGGACCTTTGACGGCACAGCCGCTTCCGGCGCCACCGCCGCAACCGGTGTCCTCACGTACGGCCCGGCGGGAACCGGTTCAACGACATACTGGGACGCCAACGTGCCCGCGGGCGCCATGGACTTCACAAAGTTCGACTGGAGCCTCGAGGCCGAAGTCCGTCTCACCGGCGCAACCCACGGAAACGTTAGCGGTTTCCGCCGCGGCGGCTTCGTCATGGTCCTCTCCGACAAGGCCGGACGATGGATCGCCGCCGACATCGGCAGCAGCCGCCTCAGCCTCCGGAACGACAACAACGGCACGACCGACCCGCAAACCAACGTCGACCTCGCCTCCAACTTCCGCCTCGTCCGCGTCACCGCAGGCCCGACGGGCGCCCGCCTCTTCGTCGACGGCGTGCAGCTTCTCACACTCTCGCTCGGAACCGGACTCAGCCCCAACCGCGTCAACTTCGGCGACGGCTCCACCCTCGCAAGCGCCACACTCACCGAGATCAAGCGTGTCGATCTCATCCCCGCCCAGGAACCCTGCCCCGGCGACGTCAACTGCGACACCTTCGTCAACGACCTCGACTTCCAGACCTTCGCCTACGGCTACAACCTCCTGCTCTGCTCCGACCCGGCCATGACCCCCAACTGCCCCGCGGACCTCAACAAAGACACCTTCGTCGACGACCTCGACTTCCAACTCTTCGTCCAGATGTACGACGTCTTGCTCTGCTTCGGCGAGTAACCCCCCACGCACCAGTAGCGGGGCCTTCTAGGCCCCGACGTTTCGCGGCGGGGGCGGGGCCTTCTAGGCCCCGCGCACCAACCCCATCAGCTTCCCCGCAAACCGCGCACTCGCACCCTGATTCGCCACCACCGCAGCCCGCGCCGCGGCTCCCATCGCCGCACGCCGGTCGCCATCGCCCAGCAACCCCGCGATCGCGCCCGCCAGCTTCTCGCGCTCCGAAACGATCAGACCACCCGCGTCGCGGAGCGTGCGCACCGTCTGCTCAAAGTCCCCATACCGCGGCCCAATCACAACCGCCTTCCCCAACGCCGCCGCCTCGATCGGGTCCGACCCGTGCAGATCGCCGAACGACCGCCCGATCACAACCACATCCGCCAGCGAGTACGCCAGCCGCAACTCACCAATGGTGTCCAGCAGGAATCGCGACGCCCCCCCCATAGAGCCTCTCGCGTGAGCGAGAGGTGCCCCATTCTTCGTCACGGATCTCCGCAAACACCCCGCCATCGCCCCCGCCGCCTCATCAAACCGCTCCGGCTTCCGCGGCGCACACAACAACTGCACCCGCCTCCCCAACTTCTTCTCCGCCTCCACACACGCCGCATGAAGCAGCGCCTCTTCGCCGGGCCCCGTGCTCCCGCCAGCAACCAAGAGCGCCCCGCGATCGATCCCCAGATTCTCCGCCAACTCCGCCGCCCCCGGCAGCAACACTCCGGGTTCCCCCAGCGCCGCCGCATCCCACTTCATCGTCCCCGCAATCTCAATCCTCTCCCGCACCACCCCCATCGCCTCAAACCGCTCCGCATAGTCCCCATCCTGCGCCGCCACAAAAGCCAGCCGCCGGAACGTCGGCCCCAGCACCGCCCGCACCCGCCGATACCCGCGGAAACTCCGCGCGCTCAGCCGCCCGTTGATCACTCCCACCGGCACGCCGCGGCGTTCGCACTCCTTTACGAAGTTCGGCCACACCTCCAGCTCCACCAATCCCACCACATCCGGCCGCACCGCATCCAGAAACCGCCGCACGCTCCGCGACAGATCCAGCGGATACCGCAGCACGATGACTTGCTTCGCGAACAACTCCCGCGCCCGCGCCAACCCCGTGTCCGTGCTCGCCGTCACGACAAGTTCGATCGGCTCCCGCAGAAGCAGCGGCACCAGATGCCGCAACGCGTTCACCTCCCCCACCGACACCGCGTGCACCATCACCCGCGGCTTCACCTTCGCAGGCATCGACTCCACGTGCCCCAGCCGCTCGCGCCACCCCTCCCGCTTCTTCCCCAGAAGCAGAGGCGATGCCGCGAAATAAGCCAGATCAAACCCGTTCAATCGTCCCGTTCCTTCGTGTGCCGATGCATCGCCGCGTGCTGATCCGTTCGTTCGCGCCGCAAGGTGCCATCGCCTCGTCCGGCCCTTTGCTCCGCGTCATGGTCCGACGCCCCGAGACCGCACGGCCCGCGCGAACCTCAAGAGCCAAGGGTACGACTCAAAAGAACCACGAGCCGCTTTCGCGGCTCGTGGTCTCCCTCTCGGGAGTGTGACGCGGATCGGATGGGGGTGGGTTGGACGCGAGCCGCCCTCGGCTGAGGCCATAGCCGGGAACAGCACGACCGATCCCGCGTCGCTCTCCTCCTCAGACTCGCGACACGCGAAGACCGTGCGAGAGGGAGGGAACACAAGGAGAGACGGCGGCCCTCACGGGCCTGGTTCGCCACTCACGGGCAGAGCAGAACGTCGTACGCCGCAGCGAAGAGCCCGAAGTCGGCGTCGTCCACCAGTCCGTCGCCGTTGATGTCAGCCCGGAAGTCCGCCGGAGGCGTCTCGATCAGGTTGTACGCCTCGACGAAGAGAATGAAGTCCGCGTCGTCCACGACGCGGTCGAAGTTGTAATCCGCCGGGCACGTGGGAACGACGATCAAGCGAGCCGTGTCCGCGGCGGAGATGGCGCCGAGGCCCTGAATGCCGAACTCGTTGTCGGTGCCGATCCCCGGATTGGGCGAGCCAGCCTCGATACCGGTGAACTTGTCGTTCCAGAGACCGAACTCCGGACCCGACGGCGAGCCCTCGACCGCCTCGAAGTCCACCAGCCGCATCGAGTCCAGATCGACCTTGGTCAATCCCAGCGCGAGATAGTCAATCGCGAACTCGATGACGAGGTTGTTCGTCGGGTTGACCCGCTGCCACATCACCGGAATGCCCGCATCCGTCAGGCCGTCGGAGTAGACGAAGTTCTGGTCGTACCCGTTCATGCCCTGCTCTTCGAGCACGTTGTTGACCTTCGTCACGCTCAGGCCGCTCGGTCCGCCGTTGCCGTGAATCGGGCCGCCGCGACCGCCAACATCGCGGTCGGTGTCGCGCCAACCCTCGGTCTGAGCCGAGTAGAAGACGGTGCTCGGGAAGCCGGCGAAGGCCGGCTCGCTCACACGCAGGTAGATCCCGTTGCGCCCGTTGCGGTCACCGCTCATCCGCACGCCGTACTTGGCTTTCAGCCCATCGACGGAGTTCGCGCCGTCCTTGGTCTGCTTGAGCAGGTTGAACAGGTTCATCGAGAAGTACGCGTAGTTGTCGTCAAAGCCGAAGCGGACGCCGGTAATGTCGACGTAGCCGAAGTACTCCTCCGCGGCATACGTCGTGCCTTGGAACTGATACGCCGCGGCGGTCGGACGCTCGTACAGGTTGTTCTGGTAGCTGTCCGCGCCAGCGTCCACCGAGAAGTACCGGAACCCGCCGAAGTTAAAGGCGTTGTCGCCCGTCACCGCGTCGGGCGCGCTGTACTGATAGACGGGATTGGTCGGCGGAAAGGTCTGCTGGGCAAGCGCCAACGTGCCCGGAAGCACGGCAGCCAGGCCGGTCGAAAGAACGAGAGAAAGGGTGCGACGAGTGCTCATGCGATGCTCCTGATGGTCGGTGTCTGCGGGAGGGCCCGTGGTCCAACGGGCTCGGAAAGGGCGACGTGCCCGACACACAAGAGCCGCGCCCCACCGCCCTGATACACCGCAGCCAGAAAATCACCGCTTGCGCTCAAGTCGCCGCGCAGAGCCGAATCAACGCGCGCCCTATTCTCGATGGATGACGCCGCCGCCCGATGCGAGCACGCAAAGCCTCGTTGACCGCTGCTCCCGCGGCGACCAGGCCGCATGGCGCTCACTGGTCGATCGATACGCCGGCGTCGTCTACGCCGTCGCCCGCCGCCACCGACTCCCGCCGGATCTGTGCGACGACGTCGCCCAGGCGACATTCACCGCGTTGGCCCGCAGCATCGGCTCGCTCCAAGCCTCCGAAGCGCTCACCGCGTGGCTCACGACCACCGCGAAACGCGAATGCTGGCGCATCGCCCGCCGTCGCGAAGATCGCTTCACCCCGGAACCACACGCTGTCAGTTCTGACACCTCGCTCGAATCCCTCGAACGCCACCAACGCCTCCGCGAGGCCCTCGATGCCATCGGCGACCGCTGCCGCGACCTGCTGCGAGCCCTTTTCTTCGAGACCGACCGCCCCGATTACGCACTGATCGCCGACCGCCTCGCCATCCCAGTCGGGAGCATCGGACCGACCCGAGCCCGATGCCTCGCGAAACTGGCCGGCATCCTTCACGCAGACTCCGAGAACCCCGACGAACCTAAACGCGGCGGTCCGGGCTCCGTCTCGCCCTGACGGTTCTTTGGAGAAACTTGACCGAATTCGGTATCAGCGGCACCGCATCCGCCTCTCTTGAAGCGATCATGAACGAGCATCCCGATCCATCCCGACCCGACTCAACCGCACCAAGCGACACTGAAATCCTCGCGTGGCTCCTCGGCGATCTCTCCGAACCCGCCGCCGCGTCGATCACGACATGGGCCGAGCAACCCGCGTCCGCCCCTCGCCTTGTCCGCCTGCGTTCATTGATGGGCGACCTCGGGCAAGCGCGGGCGCTCGAAGCCGACTTCGCTGCACCACCCGCGGCCCTCGGTCGGCTTTACGACCTCTCCTCGATTCTCCCGTCTCAAGCCCCAGCGCTCGCCACGCTCGACGACCTCGCCACATGGATCGGCCGCGCACTCGTCGAGCGCGTCGCCCGCCTGGTTCTTGATTCGCGGTCGCCCCAGGCCGCGCTGGGTTTCCGCGGCTCCGCCGACGAGCACCTTCTGAAGTTCGAGGCCGACGACATGGGCGTGGCGATCTCGATCGTTCCGATCGCTGATACCCAAGGCCCCGGACGCCGCTACTGGCTCCAGGGACGCACCTCGCCCGAGAACACAACAACGGACATCGTGATCCGAAGCATCGACCGCGAAGAGCCCGCGCGAACCGCGAAACCCGACGTCGGCTACTTCGAAATCGCTTTGCCCGAAGGTGTCTACGAGGTATTGTGTATTACCCAAGCCAAGGTCGTCCGCCTCCCTGAAGTTCGGGTCGGGCCGGCCACACGCGGCTAGATCCTCCCGGGAGAAAGATCGCGTGCGGTTGCAATCGCCGTCAGCCGACAACGCAGCCCATCATTTCGATCCGGCGGATGGCGACGAGGCCTTCATCGCGGCCGCGGATCGCATCCGTCATCTGTCCATGACCGACGTACCGGCCGCGCTACGGCTCGCCGACGACCTCATCCAACGACTGCCCGCGAACGCCAGCGAACGCGTTCGTTCGCGCTGCCTGGTCGCCCGCGCCCACGCCCTGGGCTACGCCACCCGCTTCGCCGACGCCATCGCCGATCTGCGTGTCGCCGAGTCCCTGGCCAACTCCTGTGGTCAGGATGCCGAACGCGGCCTCGTCGCACTTGCAATGGTGCAACCCCTCGCGATGCAAGGCGATCTCGAGCAGGCCGACGCCGCCGGTGCCCTCGCTCATGACTGCTTCGCACGCTGCGGCGATCGCGCCCAGGCATCCAAGGCCATGGTCAATCGCGGGATCATCCTGCGGATGCGCGGCATGCCCGCCGAAGCCGTCGCCTGCTTCGACCGCGCCGCGGCCGGGCTTGAACCCGGTCCCTTTCCGGCCGCCGTACTACAGAGCAATCGCGCCGAAGCACTCCTGGACCTTGAGCGCCACACCGAGGCCGCCGCCTCCTTCGAAGCCGCGTTGGCGGGCTTCACCAGCGACGGGCGCGCCCACGCCGCCGCGATCGTGCAGGGAAACCTGGCCGACCTCTTGAGCCGCACCGGCCGCGTGGACGAATCCCTGCTCGCGTTCGAGGACGCCCAGAGCCGTTTCCGCGCCGCCGACGCACCCGGAGAGGCCGCTCGGCTACGGGCCGAGCAAGCCGATGCACTCCGCAGCGTCGGGGCCTATCGACGCGCCGTCGAAGCCTATGACGAAGCGATCGCCACGCTCAAGCCTCTGGGCATGGCGGGCGAACTTGGCCGAGCCCGGTTCGGCCGCGGCATCGCGCTGCTGCGTCTCGGCCGACGCGAAGAAGCACGTCTCTCCCTCCAGGCCGCACGTGCCGACGCGCCAGATGCCGCCGGGCTCGCCGCCGAGTGCGCCGTCGCCCTCGCACACGTCGCCGCCGCGGACGGCGACAGCGCCTCCGCCGTCGCCTCCGCCCGTCAAGCAGTCGCCGCGCTCCAAGGCAACCCCTTGCGCCAATCCCTCGCGCGCCTGACCGAGATCGAGGTCCAGGCGCTCACCCTCCCGCCATCCCACGCGATCGAACTGCTCGAACGGGTCAACGAGACGCCGATCGAAACGCAGCCCGCACCAGTTCGGGTTCGATTCGGGCACCTGCGTGGACAGTTGTTGTGCCGAGCTGGCGATGCCCGCCGCGGGCTCGAGGTGCTGCGCGATTCCATGATGACCGCCGACCGCTATCGGGCATCAATTCGCGGCGAACAACTGCGGCTCACGTATCTGGAGTCGTCCAAGCGCCTCTATCAGGACGTGATCCAGGCCTCACTCGACCAGCCCGACGGCCCCGCGCTCGCCCCGTGCTTTGACGCGTGGGAGCGGCTGCGCTCGCGAACCCTGCTGGACGCCGTCGCAGGCGCGGCCGAACCCGCACCCGAATCCGGCTCATCCGACAGGCTCTCGACACTCAACTACCTCTACGCGACGCTGGGGCGCGACGACGCCGCACCCGCTGTTGCCGATCGCATCCGCGCCGCCGAAGCAACGTACGAACGCGACGCGGATGCTCGCGCCGCCACCGCATCCTTCACCACGGCCGACCCGCTCACGCTCGACGAAGCCGCAGCCCGCTTGCCCGAAGGCAGCGGCGTGCTCGGCCTCATCGAAGACGACGATCACGTCTCGCTGCTGCTTCTCACCCGCGCCGGTCTGCACGCTCGGCGCCACGTTGTGACCCGCACGCGACTGGCTGCACTCGCCCGCCGCTTCGCGTTCGAACGCGAACGCTGCCTGCTCGAAGGCGAACGCCGCCGCAGCGCCTGCGACGACGTACTGCACGCCATGCGGCGCGAAACGTTCGGGCCGGTGCACGACGCGATCGCGCCTCTTGGGCGGCTCTGGATCGTCCCGCTGGCTAGCTTCGAGGACATCCCCTGGCACGCCGCTGGCGACCCCTCACGCATCGAGAGCTTCGTCCCCGGCGTCACGATCGGTCTGCGGCTCGGCGCTCGAACCGCGCTGCAAGCCACGCCGTCCCGCGCTGTGGTCGTCGGAGTCGCCGACGAAGACGCACCCATGATCGAGAACGAAGTTCGATCGATCGCCCAGTGCTGGCCTGAGTCGCATGTCCTCTGCGGCAACTCAGCCGCCGCGGACACCGTCTGCGCCGCGCTCCGAGAGGCAACCTTCACCCACCTCGCCGGCCACGCCGTCTTCGATCCCGAGCACCCCATGTCCTCGCGCATCAAGGTCGCCGACCGCTGGATCAGCGCCCGCGAGTTGACCCGGTGCGTCACCCAAGGCTCGACCGTGATCCTCGCCACCTGCGAGAGCGGCCGATCGTCCCGCGGCGTCGAGAGCCTCGGCCTGGTTCGCGCTTTGCTTGCCGGCGGAGCCGCCGCCGTCGTCAACAGCCTCTGGCGACTGCACGACCAAGCCTCGCTCGCCGCCTTCACCGCTCTCCACCGCGATCTCGCGGCACGCCGCCCGCCCGCCGGTGCCAAGCACGCCCTCGCCCCCGCGCTCGCACGCGTGCAGCACGACGCCGCGACCGCTGGCATGGGCGTCGCCTGGTGGGGCGGCATCTGCGTCACCGACAGCATCTGCGACCACGGAGTCTCCCCATGAACCTCGGCTTCCATTTCTTCCGCGTGCACCTCGCCGACGCCGCTCGCCGCTGCGCCTCCAGGCTCCTGCTTGCACTCGCGCTGCTCCTAGTCGTCCTCCCAGCCTACGCCGACACGCCCCCGGCGGCTCCCGGACAGGTCATCGTCCGCCTCGCCGCCAACGTCAGCGTCCAGAGCCTTCTGACGGACTACGCCACCACGCTCGCCTGCGGCCCAGCCGACGCGCCCTCGTGCTCCATCCCGGAACGCAACATCCACCTCGTCGCCGTCCCCCCCGCGTTGAGCGACGACGCGTTCCTGCTTCTATTGAACGCAGATCCCCGGGTGCTCTTCGCCGAGCCCGACTTCTTCGCCTCCGACGTCAATCCCGAAGGTTCGACCCGCAGCATCTTCTTTCGCTCCACCTTTGCCGAATTCTCCTCGCAACCGCTGATCGACGACATCGGACTCTCCGTCGCCAACCCCGCGATCCGCGGCGCCGGAACCGTCGTCGCGATCCTCGATACCGGCGTTGACCTTGCTCACCCAGCCTTCGCCGGAAGACTCCTGCCCGGAAAGAACTTCATCGACAGCACGCAGAGCGTTGACGACGTGGGCGACGGCATCGACAGCAACGCCAACGGCGTGGCCGACGAGATGACCGGTCACGGCACCCTCGCCGCCGGACTCGTCCTCCTCGCAGCACCCGACACCTTCATACTCCCGCTCAAGATCATGGACAGCGACGGCGTCGTCACCACGTTCGCGCTCGCCCGGGCCATGTTCCACGCCATCGACCAGAACGTTGATGTCATCAGCATCAGCCTCGGCACCATCGCCGATCCTCTCGTGCTGCGCCAGGCCGTCGACGAAGCCGTGCTCGACGACACCATCATCGTCGCCGCCGTCGGCAACGACGATCGCCAAGACGAAGTCCGAAGTCCGGCCTCGCTCAGTGCACTCGGCGTGGTCGCCGTCGCGGCCCTGGATTCCAACAACGTCCGTGCCTCATTTACCAACTTCGGGCCGTTCGTCACCCTCGCCGCACCCGGGGTCGACATCCACAGCACCGCCCCGGACGGCTACGGCCGCGCCAGCGGCACCAGCTTCGCCGCCCCGCTCGTCGCCGGCGCCGCCGCTCGCCTCCGCTCGATCTGCGGCCTCGAATCGCCCGGCACGATCCTCGACACTCTCATGAACACCGCGGCGCCGATCGATGCACTCAACCCGGGCTACACCGGCCTCCTCGGCGCCGGCTTGCTCAGCGTCGATGCCGCAGTCTCCGCACTATCTGCCACGAGACCCGCCGGATGCATCGGCGAGCAGACATGCGACGGCCTCGTCACCGACGAGGACTTCTCGCGCTTCGTGTACTCGTACGACCGTCTCACCGTGCCCGCGGCCCGGGCCGCCGCCGATCTCAACCGCGATCAGCTCGTGGACGATTCGGACTTCCAACTTTTCGCAGCGGCATACAACGACCTGCTCTGCCCTTGACCAATCCACGCCGCACCGAACCCGCGTGCCACAGACCGAGTCCCATCGCAGTTCCAATAGGCAGGCCGGGACTCGAACCCGGGACCCTTCGCATGTAAAGCGAATGCTCTAGCCAACTGAGCTACCCGCCCGAACACGAAACAGTAGCGCAAACGACATCATCACCGCGAGTCACTTCGCCATCCGTCACACGACACGAGCGAGCCGGGGCGTCCTCGCCCCGGTGCCGTTGCGTCCCTCCCCGCGAGTTCAAATTCCGGAGCCTCCACCGCCGGGTCGCGGACGCCTCCGCTCGCTCCGACGATCCGTCCCCTTCGCTGCTTACAGACCGCCACGCCCCTTCACCCCCTCAACCGCTCCCGTCTACCCTCCCCCCGGTCAAGCCCTGATCAGCCATCCGTTGATCGAGCGCGTTCCCACGCGCCCACCTCCCCAAGGGCTCCCATGTTCGAGAAACTCTCCGACTCCTTCTCCGGCCTCCTCCGCAAGCTCAGCGGCAACGCCACCATCACCGAGAAGAACGTCGCCGACGCCATCGACGACGTCAAGCAGTCCCTCCTCGAAGCCGACGTCAACCTCGAAGTCGTCAACTCCTTCATCGAAGCCGTCAAGAACGACGCCCTCGGCAAAGAGGTCACCAAGTCCCTCAAGCCCGGCGAAGAGATGATCGGCATCATCCACGCCCGCCTCGTCCAGTTCCTCGGCGGCACCCCCGATCAAGCCGACCCGCGTGCCGCGCTCCAAGCAACCGAATCCGCCATCCTCAAAATCTCCCCCGGCCCCACCATCGTCATGATGTGCGGCCTGCAGGGCTCGGGCAAAACCACCACCTGCGGCAAGCTCGCCGCCTACCTCAAGAAACGCGGCCGCTCCGTCATGCTCGCCGCCGCCGATCTCCAGCGTCCCGCCGCCGTCGAGCAGCTCCACACCGTCGCCACCCAGGTCGAGAACGACTTCCCCGGCGGCGCTCAAGTCCACTTCTACTCCGAGCCCGACAAGGTCGCCGCCTACGGCAAGGCCGTCGGCGTCGCCGTCACCGTCTGCCAGCACGCCGTCTCCGCCGCCCGCGCCAAGGGCGTCGACGTCCTCATCCTCGACACCGCTGGCCGCCTCCACGTCAACGACGAACTCATGGGCGAACTCACGAGCATCAAGAAGCTCGTCCAGCCCCACCACATCTTCCTCGTCACCGACGCCATGACCGGACAGGACGCGCTCCTCTCCGCCAAGTCCTTCCACCAGAAGCTCGAAGTCGACGGCCTCATCCTCACCAAGTTCGACTCCGACACCCGCGGCGGGGCCGCCCTCTCCGTCAAGCACGTCACCGGCGCCACCATCAAGTTCGTCGGCGTCGGCGAGAAGCTCGACGCCCTCGAAGACTTCCACCCCACCCGCTTCGCCGGCCGCATCCTCGGCATGGGCGACGTCGTCGCCCTCGTCGAACGCGCTCAGGAACAAGTCAACGAAGACGAAGCCAAGAAGCTCGAACAGAAACTCGCCAAGGGCGAGATGACCATGGACGACTTCCTGGGTCAGCTCCGCGCCCTTCGCCGCATGGGCCCGATCCGCCAGTTGCTCGGCCTGCTCCCCGGCGTCGGCAGCGCGATGAAGGACCTGCCTATCGACGAATCCCGCTTCGACAAGGTCGAAGCCATGATCCAATCGATGAACAAGACCGAGCGCAAGCGCCCCAGCTCCATCGACTTCAGCCGCCGCAAACGCATCGGCGCTGGCAGCGGCACCGATGCCAACGAGGTCGGCCAGATGGTCAAGCAGTTCGAGATGGTCTCCCAACTCGGCAAGTCCTTCGCTGGCCTCACCCCCGCCCAGCGCAGCGCCATGGCGGGCCAAATGCAGAGCGGCACACCACCCATGGGCGGCATCCCCGGCTTCGGCCGCGGCAAGTCGACATTCACGGCGAGCCCGAAGGCGAAGTTCAAGAAGCGCAAGTAGCGGCGATGCACATCAAGACGAACCCTCCCGCGCAAGCGGAGGGCCACCGACGCGCCCGTGCTCTGCTTCCCTTGCTCAGTCCCTAGTGCCTAGTGCCCAGTGCCTTCCCTAGTGCACCATCTCACTCACAACCTTCCCCTCAATCACCGCCCCCACGCAATGCGTCGTGTACTCAAACGGATCGCCGTCATACAGCGCCACATCGCCATCCTTCCCAACCTCCAACGATCCCACGCGTGAGTCCACACCCAGGATCTTCGCCGCGTTGATCGTGATGCTCGCCAGCGCCTGATCGAACGTCAGCCCGTTCGCCGCCGCCACCGCGGCCTCGAACAGCACCACCCGCGTCTTGGGCACGTAACTCTCGTACCCGCTCTGGATCGCGAACAGCACGCCCGCCTTCTGCAAGATCGCCGCGGTCTCGAAGCTCTGGTTCTCCGAATCGCCCACCGCGCGGTACATCGACGGATGCAGCATCACCGGCACGCCCGCCCCCTTCACACGCTCCGTCAGCAGATACGCCTCCGCGGCCATATCCAGCACCAGCTTGAACTTGAACTCGTCCGCCAGCCGCAGGCAGTTCTCGATGTCCTGCGCCTTGTTCGCGCTGATCGCCAGCGGCGTCTTGCCGTCCAGCACATCCGCCAGCATCTCCAGCCGCAGATTGCGATCGCCCGCCTTCTCCTTCTTCTTGTCCTCGGCGTCCTCACCCTCCGCGGCATCCTCTCCCTTCGCCCCCTCCTTCGTCTTCCTCTTCGCCGCGTACTCCTTCGCCTTGATCAACTCCTCGCGCAGCATCGCCATCTGCTTGCCGCGCGTGCCCGGCGACTTACCGCCCGACGCGAACGAGTCCGGCCCCAGCGTCGCCACCACCATCGACGGGCTCTTGACCAGCGCCTCTTCCACCGAGTTGCCCGCGGTCTTCACCACGATCGTCTGCCCGCTGATCAATTCGCCCGGAGCGTGCCCCGTCTGCATCGTCGTCACGCCGAACGAGCGCACGTACTCGACCAGCTTCTCGTGCGGGTTGTACGCATCGACCGCCCGCAGCTCAGGCTGAATCGGGCTCGACCGCTCCAACTGGTCCGAGTCATGCCGCGCGTTCAGAATGCCCGAGAGCCCGACCGTGCCGCGCACATCGACCAGCCCCGGCGTCGCGACCTTCGCCTCGAGCACCTTCACGCCCTCAGGAATCGCAACCTCGCCCGCCTTCCCCACCGCCGCGATCTTCCCACCCTTCACAAGCACGACCCCGTTCTCGATCGTCGTGCCGGTGCCTGTGTGCAGCTTCGCGGCCTTCACGGCAAGGTCCTGCCCCGCCGCAAGCCCGCACACCAGAACCATCGCCGACGCCACGCTCATCACGCAAGAAGTCTTCATCACACACTCCGTATCACCACCACAGCCAACTCTGTCCTCCCCCCGATGCCCAATGCCCGATGCCTTTTCCTAGTGCCTAGTGCCCAGTGCCTAGTGCCTCTTCCTACTCCCCAAAGCAGCAGAAGTACGGCTCCTGATCCCGCCCAGCCCCGAACCCGCCCACCGCGTACAGCTTGTCCTTCGGGTTCGAGCGGTCAAACACCTTCCGCCCCTCCACCCACGTCTGCTCGACGTGCGTGTACACACTGAACGGATCGCCATTCAGAATCACCAGGTCCGCGTCCTTGCCGGGCTCCAGACTTCCAACCTGCTTCTCCAGCCCCAGCATCTCCGCGCCACTCAGCGTCAGCCCACGCAGCGCCGCCGCCCGCGACATCCCGCCCCGCACGCCGATCGCCGCGCACCGCAGAAACAGCCGCGAGTCGTTAATCCAGTCGTCGGTGTGATGCCCCACCCGCACGCCCGCCCGCTCCAGCACGCCGCCGGTGGCAAACGTCTTGTCCGCCGCCTCCAGCTTCCCGCCCGGTGAATCGATCTGGATGATGCTCACCCCCAGCACCACGCCTTCCTTCTGCGCCGCCGCGATCTCCTGCGGCACCTTCCACGCCTCACTCGTATGGTGCAGCACCACCTTGTACCCAAACTCCTTGGCAATCCGCAGCACCGTGATGATGTCATCCGCCCGATGCGTGTGATGGTGCACGATCCGCTTGCCCTCGAGCACCTCCACCAAAGCGTCCATCCCCAACTCCCGCGCCGGCGGCTTCAGCTTCGCCTTCTCGTCCTCCGTCTTCGCGGCCGCCACCTTCGCGTCGTAGTCCTTCCACTTCTTCTGATACTCCTGCGCCTTGATGTACGCCTCACGCACCATCGCCGCGCTCTTGCCCCGCGTCCCCGAGAACGGCGGCTCGCGCAGCGAGTTCGTCCCGTTCGCCATCTTGATCCCGCCCATCAGGTTCCCGCGCTCATCGATGTACGCCAGATCCTCCACCCGCTTCCCCGGCTTCCCGTCGAACATCCGCATCTTCAGGTACACCGTCTGCCCGCTGAGCAAATGCCCCGAGCCCGACATCACGTTCAGCGTCGTCAACCCGCCCGCCACCACACGCCGGTACCCCGAGTCAAACGGGTTCAGCGAATCCGCCACTCGCACACTCGGCTGAATCGTCGCGCTGCCGTCCGCGCCGCCGATGCCGCCGACATGGCTGTGCGTGTCCACCAGCCCCGGGATGATCCACTTCCCCGCGCAATCAATCACCGTCGCGCCCGCGGGGGCCTCGAGCTTGCCGCTGCCCACTTGCTTGATCTTCCCGTCTTCAACGACGACGAACCCCGTCTCAATCTCCGCGGCCGCCTTCCCGCCGCTCTCGATCGGAACCACCCGAGCATTCACAAACGCCGTCACACCACCCGCCGCCGTCGCCACCCCGGAAAAGGCCGCCGCACACATCACGAGAAGAGTCTTCATCCACCCAGCATACCGACCACGCCGCCTCTCTGCCGCCGACACGACACCCGCCCCACCATCCCCACCATCCCGCGGCAATCCGGCTAATCTTGCACCTGTCCCCCTTGCCTTCATTTGGCCCTTTGGCCATTTGCTATTTGGAGCTTTGACCATGCCCTCCCCCATCACCATGTCCTCCGGCCGCCTCTCTGTCCCCGCCGACCCCATCATCCCCTTCATCGAAGGCGACGGCACCGGCCCCGACATCTGGCGTGCCTCCGTCCGCGTCATCGACGCCGCCGTCGCCAAAGCCTCCGGTGGCAAGTACAAAATCCACTGGCACGAAGTCCTCGCCGGCGAGAAAGCCTTCAACAAGACCGGCAACTGGCTCCCCGACGCCACCATCGAGGACTTCAAGAAGTACCTCGTCGGCATCAAGGGCCCGCTCACCACCCCCGTCGGCGGCGGCATCCGCTCCCTCAACGTCGCCCTCCGCCAGCTCCTCGACCTCTACGTCTGCCTCCGCCCCGTCCGCTGGTTCAAGGGCGTCCCCTCCCCCGTCAAGCGCCCCCAAGACTGCGAGATGGTGATCTTCCGCGAGAACACCGAGGACATCTACGCCGGCATCGACTTCGCCGCCGGCAGCCCCGAGGCCAAGACCATCCTCGACGCCCTCGCCAACGCCCTCCCCAAGGAGTTCAAGAAGGTCCGCTTCGGCACCAAGGACGCGGGCGTCACCTGGGGCTCCCAGATCGGCCACGCCAACATGTACGAGCAGGTCGAAGTCGGCGTCGGCATCAAGCCCGTCAGCCGCGCCGGCTCCGAGCGGCTCATCTGGGCCGCCATCGAGTACGCCCTGAAGGAAAAGCGCAAGTCCGTCACGCTCGTCCACAAGGGCAACATCATGAAGTTCACCGAGGGCGCCTTCAAGGACTGGGGCTATGCCCTCGCCAAGTCCTCCTTCCGCGGCCAGTGCGTCACCGAGCGCGAATCCTGGATCCTCGGCAACAAGGACTCCAACCCCTCACTCACCGCCGAAGCCAACGCCAAGATGATCGAGCCCGGCTCCGACATGATGACCCCCGACCAGAAGGCCAAGCTCATCAAGGAAGTCGAGGGCGTCCTCACCTCCATCGGCTCCACCCACGGCGACGGCAAGTGGAAGTCCAAACTCATGATCAAGGACTCCATCGCCGACATCACCCTCCAGCAAGTCCTCACCCGCCCCAAGGACTTCGACGTCATCGCCACCCTCAACCTCAACGGCGACTACCTCTCCGACGCCCTCGCCGCCCAGATCGGCGGCATCGGCATCGCCCCCGGCGCCAACATCAACTACATCAGCGGCCACGCCATCTTCGAAGCCACCCACGGCACCGCCCCCAAGTACGCCAACCTCGACCAGGTCAACCCCGGCTCCGTCATCCTCTCCGGCGAAATGATGCTCCGGTACATGGGCTCTGGTGGTGACAAGGTCTGGGCTGATGCCGCGGACCTCATCATCAAAGGCATGGACGGCGCCATCTCCGCGAAGACGGTCACCTACGACTTCGAACGCCTCATGAAGGCCGAGGGCGACACCAGCGTCAAGAAGGTCAAGTGCTCAGAGTTCGCGGATGCGGTGATCAAGCACATGGGCTGAGTCACGCCACGCGGCACACTGACACGACATCTCACCCCGGCACGTTCTCGCCAAGACGCGGCACGTCTTCGATGCATCGCGTCGTGCCTTTGCTGCGCCAAGCCACGTTTTCGCGGGCATGTCGCACGTCTTCACCCCGGAGGGGTGACCGAATGTAGCCGGGGGTGAAGCGAGCTCGCGAGCGCAACCCCCGGAAGACGAAAAACACACTCCCTCACCCCGAAGGGGTGAAAGACCTTTTGCCAACCGCAATCGCCCAGACATCGCGCATGACGTCGCCTTGCCCGCCGCTGCACGCGCGGCCCGCGATCACCCGCTCAAAACAGCGGCGTGCCCTAGGTTGAGCGAGAGGTCGTACCAGCGAGCGAGGTCAGCCTCGGAACTGATACCACGGAGCACAGTCTTCGGCCCCGGAGGGGCCACGGGTTGTAGCCACGGGTGAAGCGCAGCCCGGCGACAGCCGGGCGGAGCGCAACCCGTGGACCGTGTGTGCGCCCCTCGGTCCTGCCCCGAAGGGGCAGAGGAAGCGTGCATCTGCGTGGCGATTCAATCGAACACGTATCGCTCTTCAAACTCGATCTCGTGCAGTCGGAGCATCCGGAGCAACTCGGACTTGAAGTCCTCCTTCTTGTGATGCTCGTGCTGTCCGGCGATGTATGCCTTGACGGCTCCTTCCTGCGACTTGCTGACCGTAAAGACGCTGTAGCCCTCTTGCCATGCGAACGGTTCGAGTTTCGGGAACGTGTCGTGTACCCACTTCGACGATTGTGCCTTCACGATTCGCAACAGCTGCGAGACGGCTGCGTCGGGCCGCCACCGCAGATACAGGTGGACGTGATCTTCCACGCCGCCGATGTCGTAGAGCACGCCATTCTCGGCCCGAACGATGCCACCCATGTACGGATAAAGACGATCCGCAATGTCGGGGGTGATCCACGGCTCGCGGTGCTTGGTGCTGAAGACGATGTGCAGAAGAATCTGCGAGTAGGTGCCGGGCATGTCGGGCCTTTCTTTGCAAGGCAAGATTCCGCCGCCCCTCCGGGGCGGGAAGAGGTTAACTGAACCACACGTCCACGGGTTCCGCGACGCTCAAAGCCGCGTCGCTCCACCCGTGGCTACATACCAAGGCCCCTCCGGGGCCAAAGGCATTCGTAATTCAGTCGGTTGGAGGCGATTCCGAACGTCCCGTAGTCAAGCGACCGCGACTGTCGCGCGCCATGATGCCGCGATCGTCGTCTGATAGCGGCACTCGGCCTTCAACGCCGCGGCTGGGTCGGGGATGAAGCGAGCGATGGGGTTGGATTCGATGTTGCCGATGACGACCAGCCAGAAATCGGCACGACGAGTCTTTGCCTCGGTCCATTCACGATCGGTGAATGCGATGCCGCCTCGCTTTTGCTTCATCCCCTTGACTTCAATGGCGATGCCGTCGCGATCACGAACGCCAAAGTCGTAGCCACGTGCGAGCGCGCGGTGGTCGAGGATGTCCGTGTGCGCGACACTGGCGATGGCCTGGCTGTGTGCGAGAAAAAACTCCTCGGCGAGTCGACCTGTGCGCAAACGCTCTGCGACATTGTGCATCCGATCGGCAGGCTTGCTCAGTGGCTTCACGACCTCTTGCACGGCATCGGGGTCGCGTGCCAGAATGCGGTCGATCATTTCAAGGAGCGCGGCGTCGCTCACGTCGCACAATTCGCCCATGACACGCTGGCGATTGGGCCGCATCGGGCGGTTGACCCATCCACGGCGTGCGTTGCCGTGCACCGGGTCAAACTCGTCTCGCAGGCTCTTCATCGACGCCGGGGCAACATCCAGCAACTTGCCAGCGTCGGCGAAAGCGTCTTTCCAGTTCTTGAGCCCGCGAGCCCTTAGGTACTCCATGTCTAACCGGCTCATCGCGTAGCCGACAATCAGCGCGGAGGTCTCGAGGAGCGTCTTCCGCTGAGGCGCTTTGACTCCTGACTTGGTACCCTCTTGGCTCATGTGCTGATCCCCGTAGTCAGTTCTTGGAGGTTGTTTCTATGGACTCAGATGGGAATGAAACCGAAGCAGATTCCATTGAACGCGCCGTTCAACTCCTTGACAACCTCTTGTACATCGCGGACGGTGGGCGGAGCATGGCTGTAGGAGAGTATGAAGCGACGACAATCCTCGCTCTGCTCATGAACAAATCGTACCGTGTGAAAGTGACGTCGCGGCTCGATGACTTTGACGAGGTGGGAACCGGCGATTGACGTGTCTCTCCACGGGAGGCGTCTGGCGGGTAGCCGGACCACGCCGTCATGATGGTGCTCGGATACCGCTTCGCGTTCGATCTAAACCGCACTCGGGGCACTTTGCGTCATCGATGAGACCGTCGAGGCTGCAGCTGCAGTTCGCACAGCCGGCCTTCGTCTCACGGCTTACCCACCACAACGCTGACGCGACGAGACCGAGTGGCGGGGTGACATAAACCCCGTGCCACCAACCTCGGCTCTGCGAGGTTGGTGCTGGCTCGGCTTCCAACCTCGCACTCGCGAATCCACCGGCAGCACTGCAACCACCAGCTACTCGTCGCGCTGTCCGCGGTAACCTGTCAGATCGCCTTCACGCGTTGTGAGAGCTTGGCCCAAGAACCCTTCAACTCCTCCGACCGGACGCCATACCCCGTGGGGTGCGTTGATACTTCACAAGCGATTCCCGATCGCTCCACGACACCCACCGAGTATTCCGCCTGCCCCTTTCCGAGTATCCACACACCTCTCGGGCGAAGTTGATCGAGCACCACCGCCAACGGTCCTGCGGCCGCGATGTACGCTGCAGGGCTCGGTCGATCGCTCCGACTCGCACCGACGCTCCCAGGCACAAAGTTGTAGAAGGCGATGCTGTCCCACCACGCTGTTCTCTGCTCTTGAGACGCGCTTTCCGTGTGACACCCTGACGCCGCGTTGAAGATTCGTGCGAACGTGTTGTCGATGACTTCGCCGCGCACCCACCGGGGGACATAGACAGCCAGCGGCTCGACATCGCCGTACCACGATTCGCCCAGAACGAGAATTCGGTTCGCCGACTGCGAGTAGCCGCTTCCAATCCATACGTCCATAACGCGAGCGTACGTCAATGAAGGCGATGGCTCGCGGCGCCGACCAAGGCGGCAAGGTTGCACCGAGCTCGCGCCACCAACTTTGGCTCGGTGAGGTTGGCACCTCCCGCGCGCACAACGCTGTCGTCATGCGCACACCCCCGTCGTTCCCCCGACACTCTCCGCGTCGCCGCACCCACTCCACCACAATTCTCCTCTCCCCAACCCCAGGCCGCACAACCCCTTCCACTCCGTCTCTTCGTCTCTCCGTCTCTTCCCCAGTTCCCCTCTTGAATCACCCAGCCGCTTCGTGGGAAACTACCCACCATGTCGGCCCTCCCCTTCACCCCGCTCACCATCACCCCGCGCGCCACGGAATCACTGCGCGCACACTCCCCTTCCCGGAGGGAAGGGGCAGGGGGAAGGGTTCCCAGCGGCCCGTTCAACACAACATCATCGAGCGAACCCGACGCGTTCTCCCCTTCCCACACGCAAGGGTCAGCGGAACGCGTTGATCTCGATTCCCCTGCTCCGCTGCTCCCCTCCTCCCCTGCTCCCCTCCCCTTCACCCCCTCCGACCAAACCGCCGCCGCCATCCTCGACGACTTCGCCGCCCAGGACGAAACCCTCCGCGGCATCGCCGACAAGTACTCCACCACCCTCGAGTCCCTCACCCTCTGGCTCGCCCGCCCCGACATCAAAGAGCGAATCTTCGCCCTCGAATCTGCGTGCGCCGCCCGCGCCCGCCTCGTCGTCGCCAACAACCTCGCCGCCATCGCCAACAAGCTCCTCCACCTTCTCACCGAATCCAAACTCGACCACGAATCCATCCACCGCGTCCCCGCGCAAACCCACCACTCCTTCGCCGCCAGAATGCAAAGCCGCGAAAGCGCCCGCAAAACCGCCAACCTCCTCCTCCGCATCGCCCGCTACGTCCCGCAAGGCAACCCCACACCATCCACGCCGCCGCCCCCCAATACGAACCCCACGCGCAAGCGTGGGGTCACTGACGCGCCCCTCGCGCCGCCCGCATCCGCCCACCAACCACACCCCATCGCGCCCCCTCTCCCCGCGCAGCGGGGAGAGGACCGCTTGGCCACCGGCCAAGCAGGTGAGGGGAAAGACGCTCACCTGAGCGCCCACGCGGTCCAATACACAGTCGCACCCACAACGAACCCCACGCGCCAGCGTGGCACCACCCACGCTCCAACTCCTCCGCCACTCCCCGACAACCAACAACTCTCTTCCGCGCCTCTCCCCGCCTTGACGAGCCCCGAGCGTGAGCGAGTGGGTCCGCCCCACCCCACTTCCTTACAACGCGCCCCTCCCCAAACCCCCAACTCCAACCTCCGCACCTCCGCATGATCGCCACCAACGCGGGATCCCCACAAATCCCCAAGCGCGATCCCACGCGCCCACCGCATTCGTCATTGTCTTCCACTGCCCCACTCCCCCACTGCCCCACTCCGTCGCTTCGTCGCTTCGTCGCTCCGTCGCTCCTCCCCTCCCCCCTCACCCATTCAACCTCCACAGAGTGAAGTTCAACACCGCCGCAAAGCTAACCCACGCCAAGTACGGCACCAGCAACCACCCCGCCCCGCGGCTCACCCGGAAGAACGCCACCATCGTCGCCGCGATCGCCGCCCACAACAGCATCATCACCACCAGCGCCAGCCCCATCCGCTGCATCCCAAAGAACACCGGACTCCACGCCGCATTCAGCGCGAGCTGCAGCAAGAACAAACCCAGCGCACCCCGCTGACGCGCCAGACCACCGCGCCGCCACACCAACCACGCCGCCACCGCCATCGCCGCGTACAGCACCGTCCACACCGGCCCGAACAACCAACTCGGCGGATTCCAACTCGGCTTGTTCAGACTCGCGTACCACGCCCCCGGCATGAACATCGACCCCACCGCCGCGGCACCGAAGCAGACCACCAGCCACGCGACCAACCCCACCCAACCCCGCGCCTCGCCACCTGCCCCACCACTTCGCCCACCACTTGGCCCGTCAGTTGGCCCGTCAGTTGATCGGATGGTTGTTTCATTCATGTAAAACGAGCATACGGGTGCCGACGCAACAACTGTCCAAACCACCAAAGCAAGTCGCGATGGCACCAACCACGAGGCGCCGCGGCATCAACCCCATGCCGCCAGCCGAGAAACGCCCGCACCGCCAATCAGATGCCCTTCGGCGATCCAACCGCACTCGAAAGATCCACCTGCGAACACCACCCCACCCGCAATCCCCACCCGCGCCTCTGCCAACAGCCCGGACTCCTGATTCCCACGCTCCGCGTTCTACCCTAACAGCCTGCCCCTTTCCTCAACGAGGTCGCATCATGCACGGCAACGAATCACCCAAGTCCATCCGCGTGCGACTCTGGGAAGAGACCCGCCTCATGCTCTGGGTCTTTCTCTACATCTTCCTCTTCCTCGCGGCACTCGCGGCGTATCGCGCCGTGCTTTTGGGTGCAAAGGGCGCACCCTTGAGCGCCATCGTTCAGTGCTTCATCGAGGCCATGGTCCTTGCCAAGGTCATGGTCATCGGCAACGCCCTCAGGCTCGGCGACCGCCTGCGACTCCGCCGCCGCGCCCTGCGGGTGGTTCTGCGGGCGGCGACTTTCGCGATCTTCGCCCTGCTCTTTGCCGGAGTGGAAGAACTGGCCAAAGGCCTCTATCACGGCAAGAGCACGAGCGAGATTCTGCAGGAACTCCGCTCGATCGGGCCGGAACTCATCCTGGCCCGTGCGGTCGTGCTGTTCGTCTTCTTCCTGCCGCTGTTCCTGATCTGGGAAGTCTGCCGCGTACTCGGCGAGGCCAAGGCGATCGTGATCTTCTTCTCGCCGAAAGAAGCCTGACTCACCCCGCCGGACAGTCTCTCCACCGCCCGTTCTTTCGACGCCCGCCAGAGGTGCGGTGCATGCGACACCAGCGCACAATCGGCCGCACGCAGACTCGATGGGCGAGAATTCCGCTCTGCCGCGGCCTGCCGGTTGTGATATGCTCGCGGAATGTCGCTCGTCGCCCTGTTCACGCTGCAGGCTCTTGTCGCCGCCGCACCCACTGATGGTCCGCTGCCATCGTCGTGCTGCGCCGCGACCGGGCGCGGCGGCCTGCTCCTCGCCGCGGCCCCCAAAACGCCGTCGCAGCAGCCGACGGACCTGAGCTCGCCTCCCGCTGGCATGGTCTGGATCCCCGGCGGCGAGTTCAAGATGGGCAGCACCGACCCGCTTGCGCGTCCTGATGAATCGCCGGTGCACCGCGTCCGCGTCGACGGCTTCTGGATGGACCAGACAGAGGTCACCAACGCGCAGTTCGCCGCGTTCGTCGCCGCCACCGGATACAAGACCGTCGCCGAGCGCCCTGTTGATTGGGAGGAACTGAAGAAGCAAGCCGCGCCCGGCACCCCCAAGCCCGACGATGCGCTGCTGCAACCCGGCTCACTGGTCTTCACGCCGCCGGATCGTCCGGTCAGCACGGCCGATGTGACGGCGTGGTGGTCATGGACCCTGGGCGCGAACTGGCGGCATCCGTCTGGTCCGGGCAGCAACATCGAAGGCCGCGACAACTACCCAGTCGTCCAGATCGCATACGAGGACGCCGTCGCCTACGCCGCCTGGGCCGGCAAGCGCCTGCCGACGGAGGCAGAGTGGGAGTTCGCCGCCCGCGGCGGACTCGACGGCGCGATGAACGTCTGGGGCAACACCCCCATCGATGCCAAGCACGCCAACACCTGGCAAGGCCACTTCCCGGACGCAAACACAGAAGAAGACGGGCACCGCCTCGCCGCCCCGGTGAAGTCGTTCCCGCCGAACGGTTACGGCCTCTACGACATGGCCGGCAACGTCTGGGAGTGGTGCTCGGATCTCTATCGCCCCGACGCCTATGCCCGACGCCTCATGGAAGCCGGCGGACCGTCGTCGCTCATCGAGAACCCCAAAGGCCCGACCAGTTCGCTCGATCCTCGCAACCCGCATTCACCCGAGAGCCGCGTGCATCGCGGCGGCTCGTTCCTGTGCAACGACAGTTACTGCGCCAGCTATCGCCCGAGCGCCCGCATGGCAGCACCCCCGGACACGGGGTTGCAGCACCTGGGGTTCCGGTGTGTGCTGTCGACCAACGACAACAAGCGTCCCCCTGTTTCGATTCCCGCTCGCAAGGAGTCCTCGAAGTGATTGGAAGTCGACTGACCGTCTCTGCTTTCGCCGTCTTCTCTGGAAGCCTTGCCTGGGCACAGCCCGCGATCGATCGGACCACACTGCCAGTGCACGAGCCTGCGGTAACACCAATCACCGAGATGGATGCCCGCAAAGCGAAGGCTCCGCCGCGGTTTGAGGTGAAGGCACCGGCGAACGCGCCGAACGTGGTGATCGTGCTGATCGACGACATCGGCTTCGGCGCCAGCAGCGCGTTCGGCGGCCCGATCCGCATGCCGACGCTGGAGCGCCTCGCCGGGAGCGGTCTCAAGTACAACCGGTTCCACACGACGGCATTGTGCAGCCCGACCCGGGTGGCGCTCCTGACCGGTCACAACCATCACGCGAACAACGCGGGCGCCATCATGGAACTGGCGACGGCGTTCCCCGGCAATACCGGTATTCGCCCGTTGAACATCACGCCGCTGGCGAACATCCTGCGGATGAACGGCTACAGCACGGCAGCGTTTGGAAAGTACCACGAGACGCCGCCCTGGGAAGTCTCGACGTCCGGTCCGTATGACCGCTGGCCGACGGGCTCGGGCTTCGACAAGTTCTACGGCTTCATCGGCGGTGAAACGAACCAGTGGGCGCCGGCGATTTATGACGGCGTCACCCGCGTGGAGCAGCCGAACACGCCGAACTACCACTTCACGACGGACATGACGACGCAGGCGATCAACTGGGTCAGCGCCCAGCAGGCGCTCACGCCCGACAAACCCTTCTACGTCTACTTTGCTCCGGGCGCCACGCACGCACCGCATCACGTGCCCAAGGAGTGGATCGCCAAGTACAAGGGCGAGTTCGCGGGCGGTTGGGACCAGCTCCGTCAGGAGACCTTTGAGCGGCAGAAGAAGATGGGGATCATCCCGGCCAATACGCAGCTAACGGAGCGGCCGAAGGAAATTCCCGGCTGGGCAGACACGAGCGCCGATCAGCGGCGGCTGTTCGAGCGTCAGATGGAGACCTTCGCCGGATTCGCGGAGCACACCGACGCGGAGGTCGGACGACTGGTCCGACGGCTCGAAGAGATCGGCGAGCTCGACAACACGCTTTTCTTCTATATCGTCGGCGACAACGGCGCGAGCGCGGAGGGTGGTCCGGAGGGCTCGTACAACGAGATGATGGCGCTCAACGCGATCATCGGCAAGGCCGAGCAGATGATGCCGCACATCGACGACTGGGGTGGCCCGACGACGTTCCCGCACTTTGCGATCGGCTGGGCGTGGGCGTGCAACACGCCGTTCCAGTGGACCAAGCAAGTCGCGAGCCACTTCGGCGGCACGCGCAACGGCATGGTGATGCACTGGCCCAAGGGCGTCAAGGGCAACGGGTCGGTGCGGGCCCAGTTCCATCACGTGGTCGACGTCGCTCCCACCGTGCTCGAGGCGGCGGGTATTCCGCATCCCAAGTTGGTGAACGGCGTGGAGCAGCGGCCGATGGACGGCGTGTCGATGCTTTACTCGACGTCCGACCCCAAGGCATCGGATCGGCGCACGACGCAGTACTTCGAGATGTTCGGCAACCGCGGGATTTATCACGAGGGCTGGGTGGCGTGCACGCGGCACTCGATCCCTTGGCTGATGGCACCGACGCTCCCGCAGCTTAGCGAAGACGTCTGGGAGCTTTACCACGTCGAAGAGGACTTCAGCCAGGCGAAGAACCTCGCCTCCGAGAACCCCGCCAAATTGAAGGAACTCCAGGAGATCTTCAATCGCGAGGCCATCCGCAACCACGTCTTCCCGATCGATGACCGCCGATCCGAGCGATTCATGGCGTCCATCGCGGGACGCCCCGACCTGCTGGGCGGCCGCAAGTCGATGACGGTGTATCCGGGCATGACCGGGCTGCTGGAGAACGCCTTTATCAATACCAAGGGCGTTCACTACACCGTGACCGCGGAGGTCGAACTGACCGACGACAAGACCAACGGTGTGATCATCGCTCAGGCCGGCTATTTCGGCGGCTGGACGTTGTACATGAAGAACGGAATCGCGCGGCACGAGTACAACTTCTTCGCGCTTGAACGGACCAATATCGGCGGCAGCACCGCGTTGCCGCCCGGCAAGCACACGATTCAGTACGAGTTCATTCCGGATTCCAAGAAGCCCGGCGCGGGCGGCAAGGCGATCCTGCGGGTCAACGGAACCGTCGTCGCTGAGGCGCAGGTGCCGAAGACCCAGCCGTTCGCGTTTTCGGCGGATGAGGGTGTGGATGTCGGTCTCGACGCCGAGACGAACGTCTCGCCCGACTACCCGCAGCGCAACAACGCGTTCACCGGCCGCATCGTCCGGGTGACGGTTGAACAGAAGTAGATCAAGCGGAGGACCAACGCCCATGCTTGCCAATCGACGGCGTTTCTGCGACCGGGTCGCCTGCTTTCAGCTCCTTGGAGTCATGGCGATCTGCTCGACGGCGGCCGCTCAGGTCCCCTCCTCGCTGCGCACCCAGTTCGAGCCGTTCCGGCTGGTCGCGGCGTTGGAGGATCCGGCGGGAGCGGCTCCAGCGGCAGGCCGCGATTCCAGCGAGCTTGCCAAGAAGCTGTCCAACCCGGTCGCTGACTTGATCAGCGTGCCGTTCCAGCTCAACTACGACGAGGGCTTTGGACCCAAGGACGGCGGGCGCTTCACGCTGAACGTGCAGCCGGTCGTGCCGCTCACGCTCACCGAGAACTGGAACCTGATCGTCCGGACCATCGTGCCGATCATCTATCAGGAGTCGATTGCCGACGGCGTGGACAGCGATTTCGGGCTGGGCGACACGGTGCAGTCGTTCTTCTTCTCGCCCAAAGAGCCGGTCGGCGGCTGGATCCTGGGCGCCGGGCCGGTCGCGCTCTGGCCAACCGGCACCGAGCCTCGGCTGCGAAGCGAGAGCCTCGGCTTTGGCCCCACCGCTGTCGCCCTACGCCAGGCGAAGGGATGGACGTATGGCGCCCTGGCCAACCATCTCTGGTCCGTCACGAACAGCTCGGATCACGAACAGGTCAACGCGACCTTCATCCAGCCGTTCGTGTCCTACACATGGCCAACCGCCACCACGCTTGGCCTCAACACCGAGTCGAGCTACGACTGGGCGGCCCATCGCTGGACCGTTCCGATCAACCTCACGCTGGCGCAGCTCGTTTTGTTCGGAAGCCAACCGGTCCAGTTCACGGTGGGCGTCCGCTACTACGCCGAGTCGCCCGCCGCGGGCCCGGAGTGGGGTCTGCGCTTTGCGGTCACATTCCTTTTCCCGAAGTGACGCCGGCTAAATTTCTGGCATCTTCACGCTTAACGCACACCCGGGTCGTGCCAATTCGGTATTCTCACCGGCCGTTGCGCGGGACCCCGCTCCTCGCGCACACAAGGAGCAGTCGATGAAGTCCTATCTCGCGGTATTGGTATGTCTGATTGCCATATGCGTTTCTCACAACGCTGCGGCACAGACCAAGCAGCCCAACATCCTCGTCATCTGGGGCGATGACATCGGGCAGTTCAACATCAGCGCGTACAACATGGGCATGATGGGCTACAAGACGCCCAACATCGATCGCATCGCCAAGGAAGGTGCGATCTTCACCGACTGGTACGGCCAGCAGTCCTGCACCGCGGGGCGTGCCGCGTTCATCACCGGGCAGTCGCCGATCCGCACCGGGCTCACCAAGGTCGGCCTGCCCGGCACGCCCGAGGGCATGAAGAAGGAAGACCCGACGATCGCGACGGTCCTTCGCGCCAAGGGCTATATGACCGGGCAGTTCGGCAAGAACCACCTGGGTGATCGCGATGACATGCTGCCGACGGCCCACGGGTTCGACGAGTTCTTCGGGAACCTCTACCACCTCAACGCCGAGGAGGAACCCGAGAACCCCGACTATCCCAAGGACCCCGAGTTCAAGAAGCGCTTCGGCCCCCGCGGCGTCATCCACTCCTTCGCCGACGGCCGCATCACAGACACCGGACCGCTGACTCGGAAGCGGATGGAAACGATCGATGAGGAAGTGACCTCCAAGGCGCTCGACTTCATGGACCGGGCGGCGAAGGCGAAGAAGCCGTTCTTCCTGTGGTGGAACTCGACCCGGATGCACGTCTTCACCCACCTCAAGCCCGAGTCGGACGGCAAGACGGGTCTGGGCATCTACGCGGACGGCATGGTGGAGCACGACGGGCACATCGGCCAGGTCCTCGACAAGCTCAAGTCGCTCGGCCTCGACGACAGCACCATCGTGATGTACTCGACCGACAACGGCGCCGAGACGTTCACGTGGCCCGACGGCGGCACCACGATGTTCCGCGGCGAGAAGAACACGAACTGGGAGGGTGGCTATCGCGTGCCGTGCGTCATCCGCTGGCCGGGCACGATCAAGCCCGGCACGGTGGTGAACGACATTGCGTCCCACGAGGACATGTTCATGACGTTTGCGGCGGCGGCGGGCGACGCGACCGTGAAGGAGGATCTGCTCAAGGGCCGCACCATGGGCGATCGGTCGTACAAGGTGCACCTGGACGGCTATGACCTTGGCCCGGCGCTCCGCGGCGAATCGGCCTGGCCCCGGAAGGAATTCATCTACTGGACCGACGACGGCAGCGTCGCGGCGCTTCGCTACGGCCCGTGGAAGATCACCTTCCTGATGCAGGAGGCAGATGGGCTCCGGGTTTGGCAGCATCCGTTCGTGGAGCTGCGGGCACCGCTGATCACCAATCTTCGCATGGATCCGTTCGAGCGTGCCGAGCACGAGAACGCGATGGGCTATCAGCGTTGGTACATGGATCGGATGTTCCTGATCGCGCCCGCTGGTGCGTACGTGGCCCAGTGGCTGCAGAGCTTCCGCGAGTTCCCGCCGCGGCAGAAGCCGGGTTCGTTCAACCTTGAACGCGTCATGGAGGCGGTGTCGAAGCCGCAGGGTCAATAGTCGGGGCATCGGTCCCTGTTTCCAATTTCGAAGTTCCACCGCGTCACGAAACCGTGGCGCGGTGATTTGCCTCGACCGACCGGGAGAACGCCAGCTCTCATTGGTGACCTACGACACCAACCTCGGCACACCCGGCTGCGCCTGTTCCGTGTAGCTGGCCACGGGTCGCATCGGACTCAACGGGCCCTTCCCCGCGAGCAACGCATGATGATTTCGCCATCGGATGCCTCGTGGACGAGTGCCTCGCACCGATCGCACCAAGGAGAACGCCGCGGCACCCGGCCGCGGCGTCCCCTTCATCCTGATTCGAAGGGCATCGAATCGCGGCCCTGTGGCGGCCGGGGTCGCGTCAGCGGGTGCGGCTCCGCCGCCCGGCGATGAGGCTCGCGATCACGAGACCTGCCAGCGACGACGGGGCTGGAATGATCTCGAACGAGATCTCGTACACCGCGGTGTCGGCCGACAACTGGCTATTGAAGACATAGCCCGCCGCGGTGGTCAGGCCGTTGAACACCGAGAGCCCGGCGAAGTCGAAGTTCACCACGCCGTTCTGGGCGATACGGTCGTCGTTGCTCGACCCCATCAGGAACGCGGCTCCGAACGGGCCGTCGAGTTCCGACCCGGCGTCCCAGATATCCCGTGCCCGCTGCGTGATGGACGAGATGTTCAGATTGCCGTTCGCGTCAAAGAGCATGTACTGCGTGGGTGAGTCGTTCCCGATGAAGTAGTCGTTGCTGGGAACGACCATCGAGCCGAACGAGAAGAAGCGGTTGGCCGCCGGGTCGACCGTGAAGACCCGGGACGCGCTCGCCCCGGGGAGCAGTGGCCCTGGCGGGTTGGGAACGATCGTTCCGATCGTCGCGCCGGGGTCCGCGGCCGCGAACGCGGGGAGCCACGCGCTGCCCGAGCCGCCCTCAGCGATCGAGATGATCGCGTTGCCAGCCGCCTGCCCGTTGTTGAACGAATCGAACACCCCGCTGTGAAACCCGACGTGCAGCGGCGCAAACGACACGCTGTTGGTCGGCGCTAGATTGCGCACGTTGACCCGCACCTGCACCGGGGCTGCCGACGCGAGCCCGGCGGTGACAACCACGACCGTCAACGCCGACACCATCACCATCGATGACACATTTGCCATGACATCTCTTTCTGCCTCGAAGAGGCGGCACGTCGCGGTGGAAACTCGGACGCGACGTGAGTCCAGAACACGCCGCCCCGCGACTTATTCCCAAAGACTGGCGCAGACGACCGTGTTCCTTCCGAGTCCTCTTGGACGACTTCTTCCGGCGCGCTGGCCGATCCGCCGATTCTCGCTGCCACGATCTTTTCGGGAGGAATGTCCGACCGGCTGATCACGATGGAATAGCGGAGGTCCGTCGCGGGTTCTCTTGGCGGCGAAGGCTCGCCCCGTTGATCTCGAGCGAACGAGTCGGTGTCGCGGCGGCTTCCCTCAGGAGATTTGCATGCCATCGATCAACGTGCTCCGAACCGCTTCCGTCCTTGCCTGTCTCGCGATCGCCGGCGTTGCGATCGCCACGAACCTGGGCGACGGCGGCTGCAAGTCATCGTGCTCGTCCGAAGTCGCGATCGCCCACGCTTCCGTACGGAACGTCCCGCTCGCCAACCACGCCGCGTCGAGTGCTCGCTCACCCAAACTCCTGGTTGTGGCGTTCCACGCTGACTGGTGCGGCAAGTGCAAGGTGCTCGGCCCGAAGGTCATGGGCGATGTCGCGCCCGCATTCGGCGGCGACGTTCTGTTCGTCAAGCTCGACCTCACCGACAAGAACTCGCCGCAGGCCGAGTACATGCTTGCCGCACTTGGTCTGGGCGATCTCTGGACCGAGAACGCCGGCAAGACCGGCTTCGCGTTGTTGGTCGATCCGGCAACGAAGAAGGTCGTCGGAACGCTCCGAGCCGAACAGAGCGCCGACGACCTCAAGAGCGCCGTCCAGTCGGCGATCAAGGCCTGAACCGGCTACCCCATCCCGTCGCTGCGCCACGCACCGCCTGCGTGGCGCGACGCGGCTCTCCTCCCCGCCCCGCCGAGGCTGTTTGCTCGGCGGGTTGTCTTTTCGGGTCTTCCGAGGGCGAACGTCCACTGGACCCGGAGGCGCGATCCAACGATCCGGCTGGTGCCGGGAGGTCGCGGTGAGCGTCGCCCTCGCGGGAATATTCTCGCGCCGCCGCGTGTTCTCTAAGACAGGAGCCCGCTTGGAGAGACAAGCCTTCGAGAAGCTCGCGCTTGCCGAACTGGACGCGGTGTACCGCTACGCCCGCTTCCTTTCCAAGGACGCCGCTCGCGCCGAGGACCTCGTGCAAGACGTCTACGTGAAAGCACTGCGCGAGTCGTCCGCCTCGGCCTTCGAGGATCGGGAGGGCGGGATGCGAGCTTGGCTGTTCACGATCGCTCGCAACACATATTACCGATCCGTCGAGCGCGACGGGATTTCGCGTCGTGCGCTGCGGCTGGCTTGCGATTTCGACGACACCGACGCGCCGCACGCCGCCGCGCTCGACCGCATCGACTGGGCGACCGCGGGCCCGCGGCTGGCGGCCTCGCTGAACCAGATGAGCGAAGACCTGGCGGAAGTCTTGTGGCTTTGGGCCGTCGCGGGGCTCAAGTACCGTGAGATCGCCGCGGCCCTTGACACCCCGATCGGCACCGTCATGAGCCGCCTGCACCGAGCCCGAACCCACGCCGCTCGCGTGCTCACCGAACGCGCTGAGGACGGCGCCGATCACGACGCTCGACCCGATTCGACAGGCCGCCGAAAGGCGGCCGGAGAGGCACGACATGGCTAATCCAACCGACTCCAATCGCGATGATCCGCCCACCCGCCGCGCCGCGTTGCTGCGCGCCGCCGCCGATGGTGAGATCGGGCCTTCCGAGGCGGGCGCGCTCGAGGCTCATCTCCTCCATTCGCCCGAAGACCGGGAGGTGATCGCGTTCGAGCGGCGCTTGCGTGAGCAGATCGCCGCCGCGGCGCCCTCGCACGCGGCCCCCGACGCGCTCCGCCGCCGCGTGGAAGCGCTCAGCACAAGCCCGCGGACGAATCTGGCTGGGCGTCGATGGTCGGCTCGTTCGCTCTGGGCGGTCGCGGCGGCCTCGGTCGCGCTCGCCGCGGCGGGCATCTTCGTTGCATCGCAGATTCCGGCCCGGCTCCCCAGTGGCGGCGAGGTCGTCAACACCTCGCATCGTGCCGCGCTGACTCGATTCTTGGGGTGGCAGCATGCCGAATGCGAGGTCCATGCCGACTCGATCAAGCAGCGCTTCGACATCGGCCCGGCCTCCGACGCACCTACGAAGTTAGCCGCGATTCTGCGCCGCGAACCCGACCTCGGCGCGATCCGAACCGGCGCCGACAACGGCATCGAGTACCTCGGTGGCGCTCGCTGTGCCGTGCCCGGCCGCGGCGAGTCCGTGCACATCGTGCTCGGCTACCGCGATCCGGAGACGGCCGGCGTTCGTCGCTTGGCGAGCCTCTTCGTGCAGGACGACCACAACGAGCTCGCGTTGGACGAGGGACGCACGTACCACATGCGCCCGCGAGCGGGCGAATGGAACGGCCGCGACATGACGGTCTGCGTCTGGCGGAGGAACGGCCTGATCTATTTCCTGGTGGGGACATCGGCCGAGGCCCTCGACGCCGCGCGCCGCGGCGTGGGCGTCGATCCGGTGAGCGGAGAATTCTGAGCAAGCCGCAACCAGGGCGCGGGCAGCCGGAACACTGCGCACGCCTATGCTGCGCGCTAAGGAGGCACCCATGCCGAACTCGCACCACCCGCTCGACCGCCGTGAAGCTCTCGCTGCTCTTGGGCTCGCTGCGGTATCGCTCCCTTCGCTCGTTGCAGGCCAGCCGCCTTCGATTACCACGCCCAATACACCGCCGCCTCGCGATTCCGGAAAGCCCCCGATCGCCGTGATCCCGAGCAACGCGGTACCTTCGGAACTGAAGATCTTCGACGAGGCGTCGGGGCAGTTCGTTTTGCCCGCGCTGCCGTACGCCAAGGACGCGCTCGAGCCGCACATCGATGCCCAGACGATGGAGATCCACCACGGCAAGCATCACGCGGCGTACGTCTCCGGCGCGAACAAAGCGCTCGCGGAACTCTCTCGCATCCGCACGGCGGCGGGCGATTCGGCGCTCATCAAGCACTGGGCGAATCAGGTCTCGTTCCACCTCAGCGGCCATGTGAACCATGCGCTCTTCTGGAACATGCTCGCGCCGGCCGGCAAGGGCGGCGGCGGGGCACCCAGTGGTGACCTCGCTAAAGCCATCGCCACGTCGTTCGGCTCGTTTGAGCAGTTTGTCGCCCAGTTCAAGGCGACGGCGACAGCGGTCGAGGGCGGCGGTTGGGCCTGGCTGGCGGTGGAGCCGTGGTCAAAGCAGCTCGTGCTGATCCAGCAAGAAAAGCAGCAGGACATGTGGGTGACGGGTGCCCAGCCGGTTCTGGGGCTCGATGTGTGGGAGCACGCGTACTACCTGAAGTACCAGAACAAGCGGGCGGACTACGTGGCGGCGTTCTGGAATGTGGTGAATTGGCGGTTCTGCGAGAGCCTTTTCGCACGCGCCGTCCGATAACCGTTTTCCTCCAATTCAGCCTGCACGAAAGCCGAGGGCAACCCCTCGGCTTCGTTTTTTCTCGGACGGGGCATGCATTTCAAGTTCATGTCCTACAGGCACTTCCGACGTTCCAGCCGACTCACACAAAATAAACCTCCCAAACGGTTGGCACTTTTCAGAACGTGTGGCATGTTTGAACTGTCTTGTCTCTCTCCTCCTATGACTCGGCTGCGGGCGGAAACACGTAGCCGGGTTTACTGAGTGCGGGTTGGAAACGGCCCAAGCTCGACAAGTTCTTGTCTCTCTCCTCCTATGACTCGCCCGTGGCGGAAAACGCGTGCGAGTTTTTTCTTTTTTGGTCCGGAGGGCGTTGCTCCGCACTCTTCCCGACGCTTCGGCTATCCTCGGCCCCGCGGCGTGATGGGATTGCCGCGTTGGGAGCCTCGCACGGATGCTGACGCTGGCGGCCAGGACGTTTTCCACGCTCGACTGGATCGTGCTGCTCAGTTACTTCGCGCTGGTCGCGGTGACGGGGTGGTGGTTCAGCCGCAAGGAGCTGGCGGGGGCGAAGGAGTACTTCCTGGCCAACCGGCAGATGCCGATGTGGGCGGTGGCGATCAGCGTCCTGGCGACATCCACCTCGGCCGCGACGTTCATCGGCAGCCCGGAAGAGGGTTACGCGCGGAATCTGACATATCTGTCGACCAACATCGGCGGCGTGATCGCGGTGCTGATCGTGGCGGCGTTCTTCATCCCGGCGTTTTACCGTCACAATGTGACCACGGTGTATGACCTGCTCGAGATCCGATTCGGTCACGAGGCCAAGCAGGCGAGCAGCTGGATGTTCATGATCGGGCGGGTGCTCGCGAGCGGGTCGCGTCTGTTCATGGCGGCGATCCCGCTTTCGCTGATCCTGTTCCAGGAGACGCGGGACTGGCAGCTCATTGGAGCGATCGTGGCGCTCACGGTGGTGGGTGTGCTGTACACGCTGGTGGGCGGCATCCGGAGCATCATCTACACGGACGTGATTCAGGCGGCGATCTTTGTGGGCGCGGCGGCGGCGGCGGTGATCGTGCTGTTGACGAAGATCCCGGCGCCGATCGGCGAGGTGTGGAACGCGGTCGCGGGTGCCACGGCGCCCGACGGCAGCTCGAAGATGACGGTGCTGCGGCTCGACGGCGATCCGCAGGTCGTCTACACGCTCCTGACGGCGATCACCGGGTTTGTGCTGCTCGGAATCGCCTCCTACGGCACGGATCACGACCTGGCGCAGCGGATGCTGACGTGCAAGTCGGCGGTGAAGGGGAGCCAGTCGGTCATCGTGGCGATCCTACTCAATTTGCCGATGCAGCTTCTGTTCCTGTGCATCGGGCTCTTGCTCTGGGTGTTCTACACGCGGCCGGACCTGATGGGAGCGAACGCGGCGACGCCGCCGGAGAAGTCGAGCGAGGTGTTCGTGCGGTTCATCCTGGATCACATGCCCAGCGGGATGGCGGGGGTGATGATGGCGGGGTTGTTCGCCGCGGGCCTGGGCTCGTTCAACTCCGCGCTCAACGCGATGGGCGCGACGTTTGTGAACGATGTGTACCAGCGGTACGTAAAGGATCGGGATGAGAAGCACTACCTGAAGGTGGGTCGGCTCGCGGTGTGCGCGTGGGGCGTGATCCTCGGGGCGTTTGCGTGTCTGTGCGTGTTCTGGCAGAAGGGCAGCGGCGAGACGCTGATCTCGTTTGCATTGGGCGTGATGACATTCGCGTACGCGGGGCTCTTGGCGGTGTTCCTGTGCGCGATCTTCACCAAGCGAGGGAATAAGGCGAGCGTGCTGAGCGCACTCGTTGTCGGGTTCGGCGTGGTGCTGGCGCTGCAGCCGTGGGCGCGGAGTCGATGGGCGTCGGCGGTGGGATGGGAGTCGCTGGCGGTCGCGTCGATCGCCTGGCCGTGGTACTTCGTACTGGCGACGACGCTGGCCTTTATCGTGTGCATCTCGGGATCAGCGAAGCGCGGGGTGGTGAGCGGTGGCGTGACCTCCAACGATGCGCGTCATGCCTGACCCTGCGATGTTGCCACCTCTGATCGTGCCCAAGCCGCTGGATGTCGTGCGGAGCGGCGGCGTCGCGCGGCTGTCGCTGCCGCTGACGATTGATGCGGGGCCGCACCGAGTTCATGTGGAGCCGCTGCTCGCCGCGGCGGGGTTTGGTGAGGGTAAGGTGGCGTGGACCGGCGGCGGCGCGGTGCGGGTGTCGATGGATCGCGGAATGGCGGGCGATGGGCGGAGCGATCAGGGGTATCACATCGATGTCGTCGCTGATGCTCCCAAGCAGGAGAAGCGGCCGAGCATCGTGCTGCGGGCGGCGTCGGCGGCGGGGCTGCGGCATGGTGCGGCGACGCTGGGGCAGCTCTTGCGGCAGTACGGCGGGACGATGCCGGCGATGCAGGTCGGGGATGAGCCGGTGTTGTCGCATCGCGGCGTGATGCTGGACATCTCGCGAGACCGAGTGCCCACGATGGAGCACCTGCGGGAGATCGTGAACACGCTGGCGCTCCTCAAGTGCAATCACCTGCAGCTGTACACGGAGCACACGTTCGCGTATGCGGGGCACGAGGAGGTGTGGCGGGACGCGTCGCCGATGACGGGCGCGGAGTATGAAACGCTGGATGGATGGTGCCGCGAGGTGGGGATCACGCTGGTGGCGAACCAGAATTGCTTCGGGCATCTGGCGGCGTGGCTGAAGAAGCCGCGGTACATGCCGATGGCGGAGATTGATTCGCTGGAGAAGGTGTGGAAGTTCATGGAGTGGCCGCGACCGGGGCCATTCAGTTTGTGCCCGACGGATCCGCGGAGCATCGAACTGGTGCGGGACATGCTCTCGCAACTGCTCCCCCACTTCTCGAGCAAGCAGGTGAACATCAACTGCGACGAGACGTTTGACGTGGGGCAGGGGCGGAGCGAACAGGCGGTGCGGGAACGAGGCGGGGCGCCGGTGTACTTTGACTTTGTTGATCAGGTGCTGGCGATCGTCAAGGAACATGGGTTCAAGCCGATGTTCTGGGCGGATATCGCGTTGTCGCATCCCGAGCAGATTGGGCGGATTGCGCCGGAGTTGCTATCGCTGGCGTGGGGGTACGAGCCGGACTCGGACTTTGATCAGTGGGGCCGCGTGCTGCACGGCGCGGGGCGCGAGTTCTGGGTGTGTCCGGGAACGAGCGCGTGGCGGAGCATCATCGGACGCACGGGCGAGCGGCGCGGCAACATCGACACGGCGATCCGGGCGGCGACCGATCACGAATCGACGGGCCTCTTGATGTGCGACTGGGGCGACCTGGGGCATCGGCAGCAGTGGCCGGTGTCGCTGCACGGGCTGGTCGATGGGCTGAACGCGGCGTGGACGGGGCAGCCGGGGGGAGTCGATCTGAAGGCGGAGTCGCTGCAGGTCTTCGGCGATGCGTCGCTTCTGGTCGCGGCGTGGCTGGAGGATGTGGGCGACATCGATCGCGAGGCGCGGCGGTCGTATCACGGCGTGGACGCATCGGGGAAGACCAAGCGGATCAAGAACGCCTCGGCGCTGTTGCAGGATTCGACGATCGCGTGGGGCGAGACGCACCAGCCGTCCGGGATGGAGGATTGGACGCGGGCGCGGGACGCGGCCACGTGGCTAAGTGAGCGCGTGCCCGCGGGGGTTTCACCGTTGTTGCGTGACGAGTGTGCGCAGACGACACGGGCGGCGCGGGCGCTGATCTGGCGGGCGCTGGCGCGGCGGGGTGCGACGGAGATTGGGGGTCTGCGGTCGGAGATGAGCGAAATGATCGCCGAGCATCGGCGGCTGTGGGCGCTTCGGTCGCGGCCGGGCGGGCTTTCGAGCAGCGTGTCGCATTACGAGAAGGCGCTCGAGGATGTACCGGCATGAGCGGCGCGGAGGCGAGCACGGAGCGGGTCCGCCGCGTTGTCGGGTGCATGACCGGCACGAGCGTGGATGGGCTGGATGTGGCGCTGGTCGAGGTGCGGGGAACGGGATTGGAGATGGTGTGCCGCGTGCTGCGGCTGGGGACGCGGCAGCTGGGGACGCTGCAGAAGCCACTGCGGGCGCTGGCGGATGGCGCGGCGATGACGGCGGGCGCGATCGCGACGCTGGCGCACGACTTTGGCGTGCTGCACGCCGAGGCGATTGCGGAGGTGCTGGCGGGGAAACGGGCAGACTTGGTGTGCGTGCACGGGCAGACGGTGTTTCACACGCCACCGGTGAGTTGGCAGCTCTTGAATCCGTGGCCGATCGTGCGGCGGATCGGGGCGCGGGTGGTGTACGACCTGCGCGGCGCGGACCTGGCGGCGGGCGGGCAGGGGGCGCCGATCACGCCAATCGCGGATGCGGTGCTGCTGGGATCGCGGCCGGAACTGGCGAGTGGGTTTGCGGTGGTGAACCTAGGCGGGTTCGCGAACTACACAGCGGTGCCCGCGGCGGACGGAACGAGACTGGCGGAGCGGCTCGGCCAGATCCGCGGCGGCGACGTGTGCGTGTGCAATCAGTTGCTGGATCGGATCGCGCGGGAGCGGCTCGGGGTCGCGTTTGACGCGGACGGGGCGCGGGCGGCGGCGGGGCGCGTGGATGCGGCGGCGTGCGAGCGGCTGGTGGCGATGATCCGGCCGCGGGAGAAGGGGCGGAGTCTGGGGACGGGTGATGAGTCGTTCGCGTGGGTGGAAGAGACGCGATCGCTTTCGGGCGACGACGCGGCGGCGACGGCGTGCGAGGCGATCGGACGGGTGCTCGGGGAATCGCTCCGAGGATTTGCGACGGTGCTGCTGGCGGGGGGCGGGGCGCGGAATCGGTCGCTGGCAGCGGCGATCGGAAGGCACGCGGGCCAGGTGCGACTGATCGACGAGTTCGGGATTGCGGCGACACACCGAGAGGCGATCGAGTTCGCGGTGCTCGGGGCGCTGTGCGAGGATCGGGTGGCGATCACGCTGCCCGCGGTGACAGGGGTCGAGGTGGCACCGATTAGCGGTGCGTGGGCGGGGTGATTGATGTCGGATTTCTTGGGGTGTTGGATGCTGGTGCCACTGCATGGGTGCTTTGAGCCGAGCGGCGCTGTTGCAGCGATGATGTGAACGTTCACACTGCCTGCCGCCGAGCCGGCCGGCAGTGGCACGCGGAGGAGGCGCGGGGACTGGAAGGCCCCGCCCCCGCGGCTGGCGTGTTTGGACCAGAAAAGAAAACGGCCCCGCGTGTGCGGGGCCGTACGAGAAACTTGTTGAGCGGAGGACTTACTTCTTGGCCGCCTTGCCGCCGCGCTCGGCTTCGAGGACCTGCTCCTGGAGGCTGCGGGGCATGGGGCGGTACTCGAGGAACTCCATCGTGGCGCTCGCACGACCCTGCGACATACCACGCAGCGAAGTCGTGTAGCCGAAGAGCTGGTCGAGCGGGATTTCGGCGGAGACGAGCTTGACGACGCCGCGGTCATCGGTGTCGATGATCATGCCGCGACGCGACGAGATGTCGCCGGTGACGTTGCCGAGGTAGTCGTTGGGGACGGTGACGACGACCTTCATGATCGGCTCGAGGAGGACCGGACCGGCCTTCTCGGTGGCTTCCATGACGGCGAGGCGACCGGCCTGCTCGAAGGCGACCTGCGACGAGTCGACGGCGTGGCTCGAACCATCGACGATCGTCGCCTTGACGTTGATCATCGGGTAGCCGAACTTGACGCCGGTCTTGCAGGTCTGGCGGATGCCGTACTCGACGGAGGGGATGTACTCCTTCGGGATCGAGCCGCCGACGACCTTGTTCTCGACGGCGATGTTGTCGGTGAAGTCGAGCTCCTCGGCGGCCGCCTGCTCGGCGGTGAAGGGCTCGAGGTTGATCGTGCAGTCACCGAACTGACCGCGACCACCGGTCTGCTTGACGAACTTGCCGCGGACCCACTCGGCCTTCTTGGTGATGGCCTCGCGGTACGACACCTTCGGCTTGCCGACGGCGACGTTGATCTTCATGTCGCGGGTGAGCTTGTTCTTGATGATCTCAAGGTGCAGCTCGCCCATGCCGGCGATGATGGTCTCGCCGGTCTCTTCGTCGTAGTTGGAGCGGAAGGACGGGTCCTCGCGGCGGATGACACCCAGGGCCTCGGAGAGCTTGCGCTTGTCCTCGGTGGTCTTGGGCTCGATCGACATGGCGATGACGGGCTCGGGGAAGAACATGCGCTCGAGCATGATCGGGTCGTCGGCGTCGCACAGGGTGTCACCGGTGTACGACTCCTTGATGCCGACGACGGCGACGATGTTGCCCGCGGTCACCTCTTCGAGGGGGATGCGGTTCTGGGCGTGCATCTCGAAGATGCGGCTGGCGTTTTCCTTCTTGCCGTTGCCGGGGTTGAGGAGACGCGTGCCCTTGGTGAGGGTGCCGGAGTAGACGCGGATGTAGGTGAGATCGCCGTGCATGTCGCTGACGACCTTGAAGACCAGGGCGCTGAACGGAGCCTTGGGATCGTGCGGACGCGACATCTTGATGTTCTTGTCGCGCGGGTCGGTGCCTTCGACGTCGGGCTTCTCGGTGGGCGAGGGGAGGAAGTCCACGACCGCGTCCAGCAGGAGCTGAATGCCGATGTTGCGGAGCGCGGCGCCGCAGAGCACGGGGTAGACCGAGCGGGCGACGACGCCCTTACGCACGGCCTTGCGGATCTCGGCCTGTGTGATTTCCTGGCCTTCCAGGAACTTGCCCATCAGATCGTCATCGAGTTCGGCGGCCTTCTCGATCAGCTCGTGGCGCCACTTGGAGACGTATTCCTGGAGGTCTTCGGGGATGTCCTTCTCGGTGACCTTGTCGCCCTTGTCGCCTTCGAAGTAGTACGCCCGCATGTCGATGAGATCGACGATGCCCTGGAACTCGTTGCCGGTGCCGATCGGGCACTGGAGGGGCAGCGCGTTGGCGCCGAGGCGGGTCTTGATGGTCTCGTAGGAGAAGTCGAACGACGCGCCGAGCTTGTCCATCTTGTTGATGAAGCAAAGACGCGGCACCTTGTAGCGGTCGGCCTGACGCCACACCGTCTCGGACTGAGCCTCAACGCCTTCCTTGCCGTCGAAGACGGCGACGGCGCCGTCAAGGACGCGGAGCGAGCGCTCGACTTCGATGGTGAAGTCGACGTGGCCGGGGGTGTCGATGAGGTTCAGCTTGTACTCTTTGCCGCTGCGGGTCCAGGGGCAGGTGGTGGCGGCGGACTGGATGGTGATGCCGCGTTCCTGCTCTTCCTGGAGGAAGTCCATCGTGGCGGTGCCTTCGTGCACTTCGCCCATCTTGTAGTTCTTGCCGGTGTAGAACAGGATGCGCTCGGAGACGGTCGTTTTACCGGCGTCGATGTGGGCGCAGATACCGAAGTTGCGGATGTGTGACAGGTCGGCCATGGGTGATTCCTTCTCGATCGCGCCCGTCGCCTGATCCCGTTTCTCCCTGTTGGGCGGGGTGCGGCGGCGGGGTGGGTGGGACTGAATGGTGATTCGGGGGACTGTTCGCACGAACCACGACGGCTCGGCGTGGATGATTCTGGATGATGAAACGACGGCGGGAGGAAGCCGCGGCGAGCTGAGGCTCGGCGGGCAGAAGTCAGGCTGCGATCTCTTCTTCCTCGTCCATGTCCATGGTGCAATCGCTCGTCGAGGCGGGGTCGTTCCATCGTGCCAAAGGGGCACTTTGGAGGGGAAAACGATAGCGCGCAGCGGCCTGAAATCAAGGCTGCGGCGGGGGTTTGATAGGGGAACTGCGGCGTTGCCGGGCGGCCCGAAAAGACCCCGCCCCGGCCACGAGCCTCAGGGAAGATCGATCGGGGCGTGGAGAATGGCACGGAGGGCGGTTTCGATCCAAGGCTTGAGCAGCAGGACAAGGACCGAGGCAACCGCCAAATGCGGCCCGTAGGGCAACTGGCGTCGCAGGCCGCCGAAAACTGCACCGATCAAGGCCCAGGCGAGGCCAACGAATGCGGCGAGGAAGAAGGCGATGGTGGCGTCGATCCAGCCAAGGCAGGCACCGACGGCGGCCATGAGGTGGACGTCGCCAAGGCCCATGGCTTCCTTGCCGAAGGCAAGACTGCCAAAGACGCGGACGAACCAGACAACCGCACCGCCGACGAGGTATCCCAGGAGGACGCCACTGAGAGCGGAAAGCCAGAGGGGCACCTGGGCGGTCGTGGTCAGGGTGCCGAAGCGGGGGTCGAGCTGCCAGCCGGCGGTTCGACCGACGATTTCGTGAGCGAGCCATCCCCCGATGAGGGCGAGGACGACCGGGGCCGCGAGGAACGCGAGTTCCTTGATCATCTCGCGGCGGGCATGGGGATACTGGATCCACATCTCGACCTGCTCGTCGGCGGACGGCGCGGGCGCGGCGGCGTCTTGCGTGTTCTCCTTCGGCGTGGTCGATGCGTCGGGCGGCACGTCGTCGGCGGGAACGGGCGGAACCTCGGAGCGGTGCTGCTTCTCCCATTCGTCATAGTCGCTGAACGAGCGGGTGATGAAGCCGAAGCGGAGCAGCAGCAGCGATACGCCGAGGCCGAGGATGCCACCGATGGGGAAACCAACCCAGTACCACGCATCGGGGCCGGGCGATGGGATGGTCCAGGTCCATCCGTCGGCGGTGCGCCAGAGGCGGCCGCGGGTGAGTTCGACGTAGAGGGCGTGGAGCGGGTGGGCGATGAGGGCGACGAGCGCGGGCGTCCAGGTTAGAACTAGGGGAATGGTGAAGGTCTTGGCGTCGACGAGCGTCATCGCGACGAGGCTGCCGAGCAGGACGAGTACAACGAGGAACGCGGGCCACGTCTGAGCGAGCGGCGCGGTCATGCCGCGTGCGGTTCCGGCCCAGTCGGGGGCGATGCGGCCGATCTCGATGCCGAGGAACTTCGCGTTTGGCTCGACCTGATACCAGAGCACGAAGAAGATGGCGAAGAGGACAGCGACGAAGAGTTCGACGGCGGGGTACTCGGCGGAGATCTTGGAACGACAGAAGCGGCAGCGGCCGCCGAGGAAGATCCAGCCGAAGATCGGAATGTTCTCGCGCCAGGTGAGGCGGGTCTCGCAGGACGGACACCGGCTGGGCGGCGTGACGACGCTGAGGCCCAGTGGGAGGCGGTAGACCAGCACATTGATGAGCGAGCCGACGCTGGCGCCGATGGCAAAGAACCAGAAGACCTGGGCGATGGTGAAGAGGGAGATGATGAAGTCGGGGTAGGACATGCGTGAGAAGGGGTGAGGGATGAGGTTTGAGTCAGAAGGGCGGAGCTCGGTGTCGGACCTCCACCCTCAGCCCCCCAACCTTCCCGCTCTCACTCATCGTCTGGATCGCCGGATTCCTTCAAGTCCTTCGAGAGCGATTCGATGCGCTGCTCGGCGGAGGCGAGGATTTCGCGGCAGCGCTTGAGGATCTTGGCGCCGCGTTCGTACTCGGCGAGCGACTTCTCGAGGCCGACCTCACCGGACTCGATGGCCTCGATGATGGACTCGACCTCTTCGAGGGATCGCTCGAAGGAGGGGGCGTCGGGTTGGGCGTCTTTGTGAGGGTCTCGCTTTGCCACGGGCGGAGCGTATCAGGTATTTCAGCCGTGGAAGAGGCCGGGTTCGTTCGGGTCGGGCTTGCGGACCTTGCTGGGACGCGGGGCAGGCGGGGTGGTGTGGGAGGCCGACTGGTCGCGGACAGTGCTGACGATGGTGCCGTCGGCGACGTGGGTGGTGAGGGGGTCGCCCGCGGAAACGTCCGCGACGGAGCGGACAAGGCGGCCGTCGGCCGCGGCAGTGATGGAGAAACCGCGTTCGAGGACGCGCTTGGGTGAGACGGCGGCAAGGTGCTTGTCGAGGGCAGCGAGTCTGGCGGCGGCATCGGTCGACCGTCGGGCGACGGAGCGGGCAAGGCCCTCCTGGGCGGCGAGGAGACGGGACGGATCGAGACGCGACTGCACGGCGCGGCGGAGGCGATCCTCGGCGGCGGCGAGGCGGCCGATCATGCGGGCGTGCTGGGCTTGTGGCCGTACGCGTTCGAGACGAAGCTCGAGTTGATGGGCTCGGGTGCGGAGCGCAGCGACGGTGTCGAAGGCCGCGGACTCGAGCCGGTCGGCACTGCGATCGATGTCTCGCGACGCGATATCGGCACCGCGGGCGAGGGCGGTGATCAGTCGTCGCTGGGTGGAATCGAGCTGGCGGATGAGTTCGCCGGTATCGGGCGTCAGACGCATCGCCGCTTGCGTGGGCGTGGCGCAGCGTTCATCGGCAACGAGTTCGGCGATTGTGGTGTCGGTCTCGTGACCGATCGCGGCAACGAGGGGGATGGTGCAGCGGCGGATCGCGTCCGCCACCACGCGTTCGTTGAAGCACCAGAGGTCTTCCTTGCTGCCGCCGCCGCGGGTGACGATGATCGCGTCGACTCCGAGCCTTTGGTGATGGCGTGAGACTCGGTCGATGGCACGGGCGATCTCGGGCGCGGCGGCGTCGCCCTGGACGGGAACATCGACGAGCACAAGGCCGACGGCGGGGCAGCGGCGACGGGCGGTGTCGATAACGTCCTGAAGTGCGGCGGCGGAGCGGCTGGTGATGACCGCGATGCGGCGCGGGAAGCGCGGCAAGGGCTTCTTGCGTTCGACCGCGAAATAGCCCTCGGCCTTGAGCGTGGCGCACAGTTCGCGGAACGCGCGGTCGAGCGGGCCTTCGCCGGCCCGTTCGAGGGATTCGAGGATGAACGAGACCTTTCCGGCCTTGGTGTAGAACTCGACGCGGCCCTTGACGACAACCTGCTCGCCGTCGCGCGGCGGCGGGTTGATCTTGCGAGCGATGTTGGCGAAGAGGACGCAGTTGACGACGGCGCCCTCGTCCTTGAGGTCGAAGTACCAGTGGGTGCGGTCGCGAAAGCCGCTGACTTCACCGATGACCCGGACGGGCGCGGGGACGCCGCGGCGCAGGGTGGCGTCGATCTCACCGGCGAGGCGGGAGACGGACCACGGGGTGGCGTCGGCCGCGGGCGCGATCGGACGTCGCGGAGCGGCCATCTTGTCGGGGTCGAATGGAAGACGCTCGTTCACCGGGGCGACTGTACTCGCCGTCGATGCCGAGCGCTCCCATGGCCTCCAACCACCCCACCCCCACAACCCCCACTGCTCCCACACGCCGACCCACCGGCGGACAACGGATCGCAGCAGCGACGGTCGGTTCGGATGTGTGTCCGGCCGCTATCGGGCCGCGACTTTCGACGCCTTCTCATCGCCACGCTCCTGTTTGGCGGACGGCTTGGATGCTTCTTGCTGGGTCTGCGGAGCCTGCGCGGACGTGGTCGGGGCGCTGGCGCCCTCGGCGCGGGCGAGGCTCTTCTTCACCGCGTTCGCATCGGCGACCGGCGGGAGCGAGACGCGGGCCCCGTTCTGGAGCAGGGTCTGACCGATCGCGGCGAGCTGGCTGTCGTCGGTGGACGCGGGGGTTCGGACCTGCATCTTCTTGCGGAACTTGGGCTCGTCGGTCGGGCGATCGATTGTCATGACGGGCTTGATGTCGCTGACGTCGATGCGGGCCTGATCGTCAGCGGCGCCGCTGCCGCCGAAGGTGCGGACGCTGTAGGTGTACCCACGTTCGCGGAGCCACGCCTGGCGGCCCTCTTCGAGCTCGACCCAGACGCGATTGTTCTTGGTGCCGTGCTCGCGGAACCAATCGCGGGTGGCGGCGTCGAGGCGCAGGATTGAGACTTCACGTTGGTCGATCGCCTGCCAGGGCGAGATCGCAAGCGTGTAGCCGCTGCTGAGACGCACGTTGACCATGGTGTCGTCGTCTTCTGCGGCGCCGTACGCGGCCGGGCCGGGGTTGGTGGACGCGTTGGTCTCGTCGGGCATGCGACCGCCGACTTCGCCGTCGCCGGACCATGCACGTCCGCCGAAGCCGGCGCGGCGGGTGTCGTCAACGCCGCCGGTGAACGGGCGGCTTGAGGCGAGGTACCGGCTGCTGGTGCCGGGTGAGATGAGCCGCGGCGTGGGCGTGAGCTTGCACGCGGGCATGTAGGGATCGGGGCTGGCGGCCAGGCCGCAGGACATAACGAGCGCGGGGACGATGGTGGCGACGAGCATGGTCAAGTCTCCGGATGTGTGCGAGCGGCACGCGACCGCCGGGTTAAACATGCCCGAGACTTGAGGGTCGTGCTATGCGGGTTGGGGAAAGGAGTCGCAAAGCGACGAATCGGTCGGAACAGACGGCACAGACGGAAGTGTCTATGGGACGTCAGACGGTGCGGGCAGCGTTATCAGACAGTCGCAGACGGTCCAATGATCGTGCGTGGATCACTTTCGATATCAGAACGGCGAGCTGGTTTGCGAGGGCGTGAGCGCGACAGCGTTGGCGTATCGCTATGGAACGCCGCTGTATGTGTACTCGGCGACGACGATCCGCGAGCACGTGACGCGGCTGCGGGCGGCGTTTGCGGCGCTCTCGCCGAAGATCTGCTACGCGGTGAAGGCGAACGGCAATCTGCACCTGTTGCGGCTGCTGTCGAGCCTTGGGTGCGGCATGGATGTGGTGTCCCTGGGCGAACTGGAGCGGGCGTTTGTCGCGGGCGTGGGGATGGACCGGATCGTGTTCGCGGGGGTCGGGAAGGGCGAGGACGAGATTCGGGCGGCGCTGTCGCCTTTGCACTCACCGATGCGGAATTGGCGGGGTGCTGATGGACGCGATGCAGGATTCGCCGAGCGGCTGGCGACTCGCGGCGTGGTGTCGTGCTTCAACGCCGAGAGCGAGCAGGAACTGGAAGTGATCGCACGCGTGGCCGAGGAACTCGGCGTGACGGCGCGGGCGGCGCTTCGGATCAACCCGGACGTCGACGCGTACACGCACGCGTACACAACGACAGGGAAGGCTGACAACAAATTCGGCGTGACGATCGATCGGGCGATTGCGCTGTTCGATCGGTTCGGGGCGCGATCGCGATCGGCGCGGCATCTCGTGCTGGATGGCCTGCACGTTCATCTGGGTTCCCCGATCTACACGACCGAGCCGTACGTGGCAGCGATCCGGAAGCTGCTGATTCTCGAGCACGAACTGCGGGCGCGGGGTCACGAGGTGCGGTCGGTGGACATCGGGGGCGGGTTCGCCGCGGATTATGAAACGGGCAAGACGCCGGCGTACGACGCGTACGCGGCGGCGATCGTGCCGTTGCTTGTGCCGCTGGTGGAACGAGGCGTGCAGATCGTGATGGAGCCGGGGCGGACGATCGTCGCGAACGCGGGAGTGCTGCTGACGCGGGTGCGGTACACCAAGCACAACGGCGGCAAGCACTTTGTGGTGTGCGACGCGGGGATGAATGCACTCATCCGGCCGGCGTTGTACGAGGCGTTTCACTTCATCTGGCCGGCGCGGGTACCGGCGGATCTGGTGCCACCGGAGCGCCGGAGCGAGATGAGTATGCCGGGGCTGAACCCGGTGGATGTGGTGGGCCCGATCTGTGAGTCGGGGGACTTTCTGGCGCAGGCGCGGAAGCTGCCTCGCGTGGACCCGGGTTCGCTGCTCTGCGTGTTCTCGGCGGGAGCGTACGGCATGTCGATGGCGAGCAACTACAACGACCAGCCCCTGCCGGCGGAAGTGCTGGTGGAGGGTGATCGGGCGAGCGTGATTCGCGAGCGACAGACGATTGTCGGGATTTTGGAAGCGGAATCGCCGCGGCGCTGAAGGGCATCAAATGACAAAGGGCGGAGCCGAACGGCTCCGCCCTTGCTTTGGTTCACTTCGACGCGTGGATTACTTCTTGCGCAGCCACTTGTTCCACTTGCCCTCGTAATCGGCGACGTTGTCCTTGGTGACGACGGCGAGGGGGAAGTTGTTGATGACCTTCTCGGGGCTCTTACCGGTGTTGAGCTTCTCGACCAGCATCTCGACCGAGCGGTAGCCCCAGCCGTAGCAGTCCTGGCCGATGAGGGCCGCGACCTGGCCGGACTTCACGTAGTTGAGCTGCTCGGGCAGGTGATCGACGGAGACGATCTTGGCCTTGTCGTAGACGCCGTCGAGGGCGTTCTGGGTGAAGAGCGGCCAGCCGCCGACCATGGCCCAGCCGGCGATGTCGGGGTTGGCGGTCTGGACCTGCTGAACCATTGCGGCGGCGTCGCTGGCGGTCTCCTTGGTGTAGTAGACCTCCTTGAGCGTGAAGCCTTGGTCCTTGAGGGCTTCGAGTTCGGCCTTGACGCCCTTGATGCGGGCGTTGAGGTTGGTGGCGTTCTGGTTGCCGGAGAGGATGGCGATCTTGCCGCCCTTGCCACCCATGGCCTTGGCGAGCTGGGTCATGACGGCCTTGCCGGCTTCTTCGTCGTTGATGCCGTAGTAGGCCATGCGCTTGCTGTTGGGGATGTCGCTGTCGAAGGTCATCAGGGTGACGCCGCGGTCGATGGCGCTGTTGGCGGCGGCGGTGAGGACGTTGGCGTCGCTGGCGGAGATGGCGATGCCGTCGACGCCCTGGCTGGCCATCTGCTCGACGTACTGAGCCTGGAGCTGGGCGTCCTCGTTGACGGGGGTGCGCCACTCGACCTTGATGTCGATGCCGAGCTTGGCGGAGAGCTCCTTGCCGGCGTCTTCGGCGCCGGTTCGGGCGGCCTGGAAGACGGGGTTGGACTGGCTCTTGGCGATGACGCCGATCTTGAACTGCTTCTTGGGAGCCTCGGCGGCGCCGGACATGAGGCCGACCGTCAGCACGCCGGCGAGGGCGAGCGAAGCAACACCGAAGAGACCGACCGACTTGCAACACGCTTTCATGAAGAATCCCCTGAAGTGCTCGCCCGCGTGGTGACACCAACGCGCGGGTGAGTGGTACGGAATGGTATCACACGCGAGGAGGCCGGTGCTTCGCGGTTTACGCGTGCATCCAGGAGTCGATCTGCTCGATCGGGTGTACCGCACGCTCGCCGGTGGCGTCGTGAATCTGGTGGCGGCAAGAGGTGCCGGGGGCGCAGACGCCCGCGGCGGGGTTGGCAGCCTTGGCCTGACGGACCGCGGGGGCGAGGGTGAGTTCGGCGATCTTCATGGACAGGTCGTACTTGTCCTTGGAATAGCCGAAGGAGCCGGCCATGCCGCAGCAGCCGGTGTCGAGGGTCTTGACGCGGTTGCCGGCGAAGAGCTTCAAGGCGGCGGCGCTGGTCTCGGCGCCCCAGAGGGCTTTTTGGTGGCAGTGGCCGTGGAGGATGATGGGGTCGGTGGCGGTGGCTGCTCGCGCCTTGGCGGCGGTGAGGACGTCCTGCCGCGGGTGAGACGTCGCGTGCTTGGCGAGAAACTCCTCAGCGAGGAACGTTTTCGCGGCGATCTTCTTTCGGAGGGCGAGCGGCGCCGCGAGTTTGAGTTGCAGCCAATCGTCCTTGATCGCAGAAGCGCACGACGGCTCGATGACGAGGATCGCGGCGATGGTCGGGTCCTCAGCGATCGGGCGCAAGCGTTCGATGACGGGATCGATCTCGTCGATGGCTTGCTCGAGAAGGCCGGTGGAGATGAAGGTGCGGCCGCAGCAGCCGGCGTCGGCGAGGATGACCTCGTAGCCGAGTGATTCGTAGACGCGTTTGGCGGCGGCGCCGATGCCGGAGTCGAGGTACATGGTGAAGCAGTCGCCGAATAGCGCGACTCGCGGCTTGGTGGAGGGAGAGAACGCGGAGGGCGCGGAGGTGGCGGAGTTTCGCGGAGAAGAAGGGGAATGGGTTGAAGAAGAGCGGTGGAAGTAGGACTTGAGGCTGCGGGAGAATGGCGGCAGGGTGCGCTTGGGGTGGAAGCCCATCACGGTGTTGATGACGAGTCGACCCAGCGGCGACGCGTTCATCCAGTTGGCGATTGGCGCTGTGAGCGAGCCGAGGCGGCCGAGGGGGCGGAAGTTGGCGAGCAGCCAGGCCTTCAGCGGCGGGCCGCCCTGCTGGCGGTAGCGCTGGGCGGTGTACTCGGCCTTCAGGCGTGCGATGTCGACGTTGCTGGGACACTCGGTCTTGCAGGCCTTGCAGGAGAGGCAGAGGTCGAGTGTCTTGATGGTTTCTTCGTCGTCCCACGCGGGGCCGCTGCCTCCGGCTGCCCCACTGCCCGACTCCCCCGCTGCTCCGCTCAACTGTCCGGTGATAGCAAGCCTCAATGCGTTGCCGCGGCCGCGGGTGCTGTGGCGCTCGTCGAGCGTGCCCATGTAGGACGGGCACATGGTGCCGCCGCTCTTCTTGCGGCAGACGCCGGAGCCGTTGCACATCTCGACCGCGCCGGAGAAGCCGTGCTGATCGGCGTAATCGAAATACGTCGGCACATCGGGGATGATCGCCTTGCGGCCTTCGGGTTCGATGCGGAGGTTCTCGGCGATCGACTCGATGGGCCGCGGCTCGACGATGTTGCCGGGGTTGAGCAGGTTGCGGGGGTCGAAGATCGCTTTGATCTCGCGCATCGCGCCCATGAGTTCAGGGCCGTAGAAGCGTTCGATCAACGGGCCGCGGACGCGGCCGTCGCCGTGCTCGCCGGACATGACGCCGCCGAGGCTCTTGGCGAGGTCGGCGACTTCGACAGCGATGGACTGCATGCGCTGGCGGTCGGCGTCGTCGTGGATGTCGATGAGCGGGCGGACGTGGAGCACGCCGACGGAGGCGTGGGCCCAGTACGCGGCTCGTGTGCCGTGGCGGGTAACGATGTCGCGGAAGCGGCGGACGAACTCAACGAGATTCTCGACGGGGACGGCGTTGTCCTCGACGAACGTGATGGGCTTGCGGTCGCCGGGGATGCCGTGGAGCAGCGGCTCGCCGGCCTTGCGGAGTTTCCAGGCGTTGGCGATGGAGCCGGCGTCGGTGTGGCCGTGCATCGACGCGCCGGGGACGAGGCGCTTCAGGGCCTGGAACTTCTGCTGCACATCGTCGAGCGATTCGCCGTAGTACTCGACGTAGAGCACGGCCTTGAGGTCGCCGCTGGGCGGGGCGGGCATCAGATCGACGTAGCGGCGGTATTCGGTGTTGGCTTTGGCAAGATCGATGACGGTGTCGTCGAGCAGTTCGACGGCGGAAGGCTTGGTGGTGAGGATCGGGATCACGCTCTCGATGGCGGCGTCGAGGGTGTTGAAGCCGAGCGTGGCGAGGCCTTTGAACTTCGGGCGCGAATGCAAGGTCAGGTGCGCGCCAAGCGTGACGGCGAGTGTGCCTTCGCTGCCGCAGAGGAGGTGAGCGAGGTTGACGGCGTCGAGGTCACCATTCCCGGCGTCGAGCGCTTTCAGAACCATGTCGAGGCCGTAGCCGGCGTTTCGGCGGACGGTCTTGGGGAAGCGCTCGCGGATGAGGCGTTCGTGGCGGCGGACGACATCGACGACCTGGCGGGTGAGTTGGCCGACGCGTTCGTGACGCGAGGCGGCGCCTTTCTCGAGGCGGGCGACGAAGCCGTCGGCGAGAAGGACGTCGACGCCGAGGACGTTCTCGCTGGTGCGGCCGTAGAGGATGGAACGGGAGCCCGCGGCGTTGTTGCCGATGCAGCCGCCGATGTTGGCGTGGCGGGCGGTGGCCGGGTCGGGGGCGAAAAAGAGGCCGGTGGGTGCGAGGGCGTCGCTGAGGTCGTCGACGGTGATGCCGGGCTCGACGCGGCAGGTGCGGCCAGCGGCGTCGACATCGAGGATGCGGGTGCAGCGGTTGGAGAAATCGACGACGACGGCGTGGTTGGTGCATTGACCGGCGAGCGAAGTGCCGCCGCCGCGGGGGAGGATGGGGACGCCGCGATGGAGGGCGAAGCGGACGCCCCGGACGGCGTCGTCGATGGAGGCGGGGATGAAGACGCCGACGGGCTCGACTTGGTAGAGCGAGGCGTCGGTCGCGTAGAGCATGCGGTCGTGCAGGCCGAAGCGGACTTCACCCTCGACGGCGTTGGCGAGATCGCGGGCGAACGACTGGGCGTCGCGGGGATCGACCTTGGAAGGCGATGGGAAGTTGAGGATCGGGAGAGTGGTCATGCCGTGTTGATGCGAGGGTTTCTGCGACTGAGGATCGACTATAAGGATCGGCCAAAGCTGCGTGCCGGACGCAGATGGAAGGTGAAAAAGCGTGAACGCGACGAAGCTGCGGCGCGCTGTATGCTCGCGGGGCGGCACGCTGCGAGAGGCGACGCCGTGGGGACCCCTTGGAGAACAGATATGAGGACGCTCGGAATCGGACTGGCGCTGACCCTGGCCGCGGGATTGTGCTGCTCGTTGGTGGCGGTGAACCACGCGGCGGCGGAGGGCGTTGAGAGTCGCGCTGAGCGGGCGGATCAGGTGTTGCCGGTCACGCGGATCACGCTGTACCGCAGCGGCGTGGCGTCGTTCGAGCGGCGAGGGAGTGTGTCGGGCGATGCCGATGTGAAGCTGAAGTTTGACAATTCGCAGGTGAACGACGTCTTGAAGAGTCTGGTGGCCGTGGACCTGTCGGGCAAGGGGCAAGTGCGGGGCGTGTCGTACGGCTCGAGCATGCCGCTGTCGAGGCGGCTGGAGAGCTTTGGTATCAACCTTGGCGATGAGCCGACCCTTGCGACGCTGCTGGGACGGCTACGCGGCGCGGAGGTGCGGGTGGGGTTGCCGGAGGGGTTGATCAACGGCACGATTCTGGGGAGCGAGGCGCGGGAGCAGGCGGTGGGGAACGCGCAGAAGACGGTGAGTGTGCCGTACTTGAATGTGGTGACGGCGAAGGGGATTCGGTCGGTGAGCCTGCACGAGGCGCGCGCGGTCGAGTTGGTGGACGAGTCGCTGCAGGCGGAGTTGACCAAGGCGCTGACCGCGATCGCGACGCAGCGGGAGGAGCGGACGCGGAGCGTGGATGTCGGATTTGGCGGCACCGGCGAGCGCGAAGTGGCGGTCATTTACACGCACGAAGCCCCCGTGTGGAAGGTGTCGTACCGGGTGCTGCTCGCGGGTGACAAGCCCACGAAGCTCAGCGGCTGGGCGATCGTCGAGAACACGACGGATGATGACTGGACGGATGTTCGGCTGTCGCTGGTCTCGGGGCGGCCGGTGAGTTTCTCGATGGACCTGCAGGAGCCGCTGTTTGCGCAAAGGCCGTGGGTGGCGGTGCCGTCGGTGGGCGGGCTGGCGCCGCGGGTGTATGCGGAGGCGATTGAGGCGAAGGACGTGAACGGCGGACAGGCGATGAATCAGGTCGGGCGCCGGTTGGGCGCGGCGAGTCGCGGGCAGAGCGTGGATGCCAAGCGAGAGGTTGCCGAGCGATTCGCCGACGGGTTGAAGCCAGCTTCCGCGCCGGCGATGACGACTGCAGACGCGGCTGGCGCGTCACCCTTCACGGGCGAGTCGCTCAGCAAAGCCGCGGCCACGGGGACGATCTCGGGCGAGGTCTTCCACTACGACGTCTCCACCCCCACCACCATCGCGCGGCAGTCGTCGGCGATGATTCCGATCGTGGGCTCGGACATCAAGACGCGGCGGGTGAGCATTCTGTCGCCGGGGAACTCCGGGCAGACGCGGTACCCGATGCGGGGCATGGAACTGACGAACTCGACGGAGCTGCAATTGCTGCCCGGGCCGATCGCGGTGTACGACGAGGGCGTGTACGCGGGCGATTCGATGATCGAGCAGATCGGTCCGGGGGACACGCGGCTGCTGAGTTACGCGACGGACCTTGATCTGGTTGTCGTGAGCGAGGACAGCGGCAGCAGCACAGTGCGCAAGGTGCGGATCGTGAACGGCGTGTTCGAACAGCGGACGAACGCCTTGCAGACGACGACGTATAAGCTCCGCAACAAGAGCGAGAAGACCGAGCGGCTTCTGATCATCGAGCACCCCAAGCTCGGGGCGTACAAGCTCGCGAAGGACCTGAAGCCGGTGAGCGAGACGGCGTCGCTGTACCGCTTCGAGAAGGAGATCAAGCCCGGCGAGCGGACGGACTTTGTGGTCACGCAGGAAACCGAGGGCCTCACCACGGTGGCGTTCGACAGCTTCGACGAGCGGGACGTGCTGGCGTGGCAGCAGAGCGGCAAGCTCTCGCCCGAGGCACTGGAAGCGTTCCGCGAGGTCGGGAAGCGAAAGGGCGAGATCAAGCTGCTGGAACGCCGCAAGGCCGACCTCGACGCGCAGTGGAAACGGATCGTGGACGATCAGGACCGTACCCGCCAGAACATGAACTCGATCGATCGCAACAGCGACCTGTATGCCCGCTATATGAAGAAACTGGGCGAGCAGGAGACGCAGGGCGAGAAGATCGGGGCGGAGAACATCGAGCTGACAGAGAAGCTGCGGAAGTTGCAGGAAGACCTGAGCAAGTACCTGTCGCAGCTGAATGTCGAGTAAGAAATCGCGGTTTCGGCCGGAACACGCATCAGACGCTTCCGATCCCGCATCGCTCCCGAATTGATCGCATCCAACGATCGTCCGGGAGCGATGTGTTTGGAAGAAGATCGGGAGGAGAATCGACGACATGACGACCGCGACAAGCCAGATTGAACACGCGACGAAGGCACACACAGGACGGGCCCGGACGCTGCGCGAGCTGCGGGCTTCGGGGTGGACAAGCCGCAGCGTGAAGGCGGAGCTGCGGGAGAACCTGACCAAGGCCCTGCAAAGCGGCGAGACGCTCTTCCCGGGAATCAGCGGCTACGACGACACGGTGATCCCCGAGGTCGTGCACGCGATTCTCGCGGGGCACGACATGCTGTTCCTGGGCGAGAAGGGACAGGCCAAGAGCCGCTTGATGAGGGCGTTGGTCCGGTTCCTCGATCCGGTGCTGCCGTACTTGGACATCCCGGCTTCGTATCGCGGCGGATGCCCGGTGCACGAGGACCCGACGAATCCGATCACGAGTGTGGGAAATGCGTTCCTCGCCGAGCACGGCGACGACGCACCGATTGCGTGGTGGGCAAGTGAAGACCGGTATGCGGAACGGCTCGCGCCGGGCACGAAGTTTGCCGACGTGATCGGCGAGATTGATCCCGGGCGGCTGGCGGGCGGCGTGAGCATGTCGGCGGAAGAGTCGCTGCACTTCGGGCTGATCCCACGCCTACACCGCGGCATCTTCGCGATGAACGAATTGCCGGACCTCGACGATCTGGTGCAGGTCGGGCTCTTCAACATCCTTGAAGAACGCGACGTCCAGATCCGCGGGCATCCGATCCGCTTCGATCTCGACATTGTCGTGCTCTTCTCGGCCAACCCGAGCACATACAACCGTTCGGGCAAGGTGATTCCACAGCTGAAGGACCGCATCGGCAGCACCATTCAGACGCACTATCCCAAGCAGCGGGACGTCGGCATCGAGATCACCGAGCAGGAGGTTCTGGCGTCGGGGCTGGACCTGGGCGGCGAGTTCCCGGTGGTGGTGCCGCGGTTCATGAAGGAAGTGGTCGAGCAGATCTCGATCGAGGCGCGAAAGAGCAAATTCATCGACCATGCGTCGGGCGTCTCGGCTCGGTTCTCGATCGCGAACTACCGCACGATGGTGGCGTCGGCGCGAAGGCGGGCGATCCGGCTGGGCGAGAAGCCGGCGGTGCCGCGGATCAGCGATCTGGCGCACTTCCACGCCAGCGCGGCGGGAAAGCTCGAGCTCGACATGATGGGCAGCCATCAGATGAACGAGAAGCAGGTGCTCGATGCGATCTGTGCCGCGGCGATCAAGACGGTCTTCGACGAGTACGCGACCGAGCACGGCATGGGCGAGATCGCGGAGATATTCGCCAAGGGCGTGAAGATCGAGGTGGGCGACATGCTGCCCAGCGCGGCGTACGAAAAACTACTCAAGCGTGTGCCGCCGGCGTGGGACAAGGCGTTTGAGATCAACTCATCCACGGACCCGGCGGTGCGGGCGTCGTGCGTGGAGTTCGTGCTGGCGGGCATGTACGCGGCGGACAAGATCAGCCGCTCCCAGCGGCACGGGCGGATGGAGTATGAGGTGTAGGGGGGAAGTGACGAAGCGACGGAGCGACGGAGTGGACGGGGCGGTTGCAGGCGAGGAGTTGTGATCGTTGACGACGGAGCGGAACAAGCCTGAAGCGAGTGGACCGGAAGCGCTGCCCGGCGGGATCATCCATTCGTATCAGCAGTACGACCCCAAGAACTTTCCGTCGCCCACGGCGCCGCCGCCGGATCTGGCGTCGGCGGCGATGGAACACATGCTGGCGTACGGCAACCTGCGTGACTTGACGCCGGAAGAGTTGGCCGAGGCCATCCATCTCGATCCGTCGATGTTCCCGTCGCTCGGGCCGAGCCTCGGCAGCCTGATTGCGATGCTGGAAGAACGCAAGAAGGAGATCCTGGAGCGGTACGACGTCGAGCCGTCGCGCAAGGCGGCGGCCCAGGCGTACCGCGAATCGGTGCGGGAGTCGCAGCCGCCCAAGCAGTTCCGCGGCGACTTCGAGCGGGCGGCAAAGGCGGAGCAGATCCGCGAGTTGGAACGGCTCTACGAAGCGCAGAAGGATGACACTTCGCCCTTCGCGGGTGACCTGATGGGCGTGATCGGCTCGCTCGCGGACAAGTACCAGATCGAACAACTATCGGGGCGGTACGCGTTCACGGGTCGCGAACCAATGTCCGTGCCGGAAGCGATCGACATCAAGGATGAACTGGAGACCATCGACGACCTGCTCGCTCAGCTCCGCGAGGCGATGAAGACGGCGAAGCTGGCGATCATCGACCTCGACGCGCTCTCGGCGTTCGCCGAGGACGGCGCGATCGAGAAGATCAACGACATGCAGCGTCAGATCGAGGAGTACCTGCGGGCCGAGATGGAGCGGCAGGGCATCGAGCGATCGCGTCAGGGGCTGCGCCTGACGCCTCAGGCGATGAAGCTGTTCCAGGGCAAGGTGCTACAAGAGATCTTCAGCGGCTTGCAGGCGGCCCGATCAGGGCGGCACGTCGGCCCGATCGCCGGCGAGGGTGTCGTGGAACTCGCGGCCACGAAGCAGTACGAGTTTGGCGATTCGGTCTCGAACATGGACGTACCCCAGTCGTTCGTGAACGCGATGCTGCGGGAGCGGCGCGGAGGCGAGGCCTCCGAGGGACCGGGCGTGCGGATGCGTGCCGAGGACATGGTGATCCACAAGACCCGCAACAGCCCGAAGTGCGCGACGTGCGTCCTGATGGACATGTCGGGCTCGATGCGGTACGGCGGGCAGTACATCCATGTGAAGCGGATGGCGCTGGCGTTCGATGCCCTCATCCGCTCGGAATATCCCGGCGACTTCCTCCAGTGCATCGAGATGTACACATTCGCCAAGCCGCGGCATCCGAGCGAGCTGGCGGCGCTGATGCCCAAGATGGTGTCGATCCACACGCCAGTGGTGCGGCTGCGGGCGGACATGAGCGATCCGGATGTGTCGGAGTCGCGGGTGCCGCAGCACTTCACGAACATCCAGCGCTCGCTGCAATTGGCACGGCGGTTCTTGAGCGCTCAGGACACACCCAACCGGCAGGTGCTGCTGATCACCGACGGCCTGCCCACGGCCCACTTCGAGAACGAGATGCTCTACATGCTCTACCCGCCCGACCCACGGACGGAAGAAGCGACAATGCGCGAAGCGCGGGCGTGCCAGCGGGAGGGAATCACGATCAACATTTTCCTCCTGCCGAGCTGGTCGCAGTCGCACGAGGACATTCAGTTTGCGCAGCGCATCGCCGAGACGACCAAGGGCCGCGTCTTCTTCACCGGCGGCAGTGACATCGATCGCTTCGTGCTGTGGGACTATGTGAGCCAGCGGCGGAAGATCATCGGGTGAGCGTCGGCGCCGCTCAACCGAAGCGTCCGGTGACGTAGTCCTCGGTCTCACGCAGCTGCGGCACCTGGAACATCTCCGCGGTGCGGCCGTATTCGACAAGGCGGCCGAGGTACATGAACGCGGTGTAGTCGCTCACACGGGCGGCCTGCTGCATGTTGTGCGTCACGATGAGCACGGTGTAGCGGCTGCTGATCTCGTGGATGAGTTCCTCGATGCGGAGCGTGGCGATCGGATCAAGTGCCGAGCATGGCTCGTCGAGCAGCAGGACCTCGGGCTCGGAGACGATGGCACGCGCGATGCACAGACGCTGCTGCTGACCGCCGGAGAGGCCCATGGCGGAGGCTTTGAGGCGGTCTTTCACCTCGTCCCACAGGGCGGCCTGGCGCAGGGCTTTCTCGCAGGCGTCGGCGAGGGTCTTCTTGTTGCGTTCGCCGGCGATGCGGAGGGCATACACCACGTTCTCGAAGATCGACATCGGGAAGGGGTTTGGCTTCTGGAAGACCATGCCGAGGCGTTTGCGGAGGTCGATGACATCGACGCCGCGGGCGTAGACGCTGTTGCCGTTGAGATCGATGGATCCCGCGACGCGGACACCTTCGATGAGGTCGTTGAGGCGGTTGACGCTGCGAAGGAGGGTGGACTTGCCGCAGCCGCTGGGGCCGATGAGTGCGGTCACCTTGTCCTTGGCGACGGGCATGGTGATGCCGTGGAGCGCCTTGGACTGGCCGTACCAGAGTTGGAAGTTGTTGACGCTGAGGATGACCGGCTCGGCTTGGACGGAGTCGTGGATGCGGGGCGTCGGAGTTTCGCCGCGCTTGATCGCGTCGATGATGGGGTAGGAGGAGGCAGGACCGCCACGGGGAAGTGCGGAGGGCGCTCGCACGGCGATATCGGGCCTCGGTTCCGGCCTCGGTTCTGACCTCGCGTCGGGCCGGGCATCGGGCCTGGGGTGCGGCTGTGGATGGGGAGGGGTCATTGACGCTGGCATCGTTGGTCCCTCGAGTCGTCGAAGCGGTCACAGAACATGTGAAGATTCACAGGTTGAGGCGAATCAGGACTTGCCCATGCGGGTTGCGGCATGGCGAAAAGCCACGACGCGGATCAGCAGATTGACCACGAACAAGATGGCGAGCAGGACGAGGATTCCCGCCCACGCGAGTTTCTTCTGCTCGGGATAGGGGCCGGTGGCGTAGGTGTAGATCTGGAGCGTGAGGGACGGGAAAGGCTCGCTGGGGTCGCGGGTGAGCAGGCGGCTGCCCAGAGCGGTGAACAAGAGCGGAGCGGTCTCGCCGGCGACGCGGGCGATGGCAAGCATGATGCCGGTCGAGATGCTGCCAAACGCGCTGGGAAGCACGACGCGGAGCACGGTTTGGGCCTTGCTGGCGCCGAGGGCGAGCGAGCCCTCGCGATAGGTCTTGGGAACGAGCCGCAGCATCTCTTCGGTGGTGCGGGCGACGATGGGGATCATGATGAACGCGAGGGCGGCGGCACCGGCGTATCCGCTGAACGAGACGGAGTTGCTGGTCCAGCGTGATACGGGAACGACGACGAGTTCGTAGCCGAGAATTCCCACGACGATGCTGGGAACACCGGTGAGCACATCGGCGATGAAACGCAGCGGGCTGGCGAAGAGCCACTCGTGGCTGTATTCGGACAGATAGACGCCCGCGGCGACACCCAGGGGCACGCCGATCGCGGCGGCAAGTGCGAGCAGGATGAGCGTGCCCTCGATCGCGTGCCGCATGCCGCCCGGCTGTGCCACGTCGCCCGTGGGAACATCGGTGAAGAACGAAAGGTTGATCGCGCCTGCGCCAATGAAGACCAGGTATCCCGAGACAAGCAGCAGCAGCGTGACGATGAGCGCGGCGCAGGCAGCGCAGACGCCGAACATCGCGTCGCTGGTGAGCCGCCGGGTCTCGAAGCGTGCGCTGGCCATGGCTAATGCCCTGCGGGCGATGCCTTTCCGACGACCAGGCGTCTGGCGATGATGTTGAAGAGCAGCGACATCACTAGCAGCACCAGCGCGACGTAGAGCAGCGATGCCTGGTGCAGGCCCTCGCTGGCTTCTGCGAACTCGTTGGCAAGGAGACTGGCCATTGTCTGCGCGGGTGCGAAGGGGCTGGGGTTGATCTGGTTGTTGTTGCCGATGACCATGGTGATGGCCATGGTCTCGCCCGCGGCACGGGCGAGGCCGAGCATGACCGCGCCGAAAAGGCCGCTGCGCCCGTAGCGGAGCATGGCGATGCAGCTTTGCCACCACGTGGCACCAAGCGCCAGTGTGCCCTCGATCTGGGTCCGGGGCACGGCTTTGAGCACGTCGCGGCTGACGCTGGTGACGATCGGCAGGATCATGATCGCGAGCACGAGGCTGCCGCAGAGCATGTCGCGGCCGGTGATCGGGATCGGACGCTCCACGGCCTTGCCAGCGATGGTGACCGTTTCGTAGAACATCCAGCGCAGGCCGGGCACGTTCTCGAGCGTCGACTGGATCACCGGACCGACGCGAGATTGGAGGAAGGGAGCAAGGACAAACAGGCCCCAGATGCCGTACGCGAGACTGGGGATCGCCGCGAGGAACTCGATCAGGAACGACAGCGGCCCGGCGAGGCGGAGCGTCGGGGCGACGCGCACCAGAAACAACGCCGCCCCGAGGCTGAGCGGGACGGCGAACGCGAGCGCGATGAGTGAACTGACGGCGGTGCCGTAGATCACCGGCAGGGCCCCGAACGCGGGCTTGATCGTCTCCATGACGACCTCGCCGTCTTCCATCACAACCTGACCGGCGGCGTCCTTGAGCGGGCGTTCGAGCTCGTTGACGCGCCACTCGCTGGAGACCAGAAAGCCGAGGCCAAACTGCTTGATCGCGGGCATCGCCGAGGTGAGCAGGACGAGCACCAGCGCCCCGAGCATCAGGGCGATGATCACCGCACTGCTGCGGCAGACCAGTCCCAGCATGGCGTCGCCGAAGCGGAATGAGCGACGGAGCGAGCGTGCAGGTCCGCCGCTCGCGTTGGGCGAGAAGGCGGCTGCGGAAATGGCGCTGGCGTCGGTCGTCATCCGATGGCCGACTGTGTGGGCTCCGGGCTGCTCGGCGTCAGGTTACTTGATCGGCTTGCCGTTGTGGGAGAGGCTGGACAGAGCGGCGTCGACGGCCTTCTTCACGCCGCTGGAGAGCGGGGCGTAGTCCATTTCGTTGGCGAACTTCTGTCCGCCACCGATTGCCCAGTTCAGGAATCCGACGAGAGCCTTGGCCTCGGCGTCGGTCTTGAGGTTGGAGAGGTCCTTGTACACGATGATGTAGGTAAAGGCGCTGATCGGGTAGGTCTTCTCGCCGGGCTGGTCCCAGATGTCGGCGCGGAGCACGGTGCCCTTGAGCGTCTCGGCAGCACCTTCACCGGCAATCGACATGGTCTCGGGCGTCGCGATGATGAACTTGCCGGCTTTGTTCTTGACCGCGCCGTAGGCGATCTTGTTCGCGACGGCGTAGTTCTGTTCGATGTAGCCGATCGATCCGGCGGTCTGCTGGATCACCGCGGCGACGCCTTCGTTGCCCTTGCCGCCCTGACCCAGCGGCCACTTCACCTGCTTGCCAGCACCGATCTCGCCCTTGAAAACAGGGCTCTGGGTGGCGAGGTAGCTGGTGAAGACGTGGGTGGTGCCGCTGCCGTCGGTGCGGAAGGCGGGGGTGATGGCGAGTTTGGGGAGCGTGACGCCGGAGTTGAGTTCCTGGAGCCGCGGGTCGTCCCACGAGCTGATCTTGCCCATGAAGATGTCGGCCAGAACGTCGCCGCTGAAGTTCAGGGGCTGGGAAAGGCCGGGCAGGTTGTACGCGGCGACCACGCCGCCGATGACGGCGGGGAACTGAATGATCTTGTCCTCGCCGCCCATCGCCTCGATTTCTTTCTTGGTGAGGGGGGCGTCGGAAGCGCCGAAGGCGACGGTCTTGTCGGTGATGGCCTTCACGCCGCCGCCGGAGCCGATGCTGCGGTAATCGATCTTGATGCCGGGCTCGACCTTCTCGTACTCGGAGACCCACTTGGTGTACAGGGGAGCGGGGAAGGTGGCGCCTGCGCCGCCGAGACGGACCTCGCTGGCCTGAGCGATGCTCGCGCCCCCACCGACCACGATGGAAACACCGACCGCCGACACCCACGCCGCTCGCTGGATGATGCTCATGCACGTCTCCTGTGTGTACACCTGTCTGTCGAAACCCGAACGTCCTCCACCCTTGCAAAACAGTAAAGGGCCCCGTTCTGAAAGGGGGTCTGGCGTGCGCTAAGAGTCTGCAAAGAAGCGTTTGGGTGGTCGCCACAAGTACGTGCAAAGCCTTTGGCGTCCGTGCTTTGCGGCCAACCTACTTCAGGGCGCCGTCGAGGTCGGCGATCAGGTCTTCGACGTCCTCGCACCCGACCGAGAGACGGATCAAGCCGTCGGCGATGCCCAGTGCCGCCCGGGCGGCGGGAGGGATGCTGGCGTGGGTCATGATGGCCGGGTGCTCGATCAGGCTCTCGACGCCGCCGAGGGACTCGGCGAGGGAGAAGAGCTTGGTGCGCTCCAGGACCTTGCGCGAGGGTTCGAGGCCGCCTTTGACGACGCAGGAGATCATGCCGCCGAAGGCTCGCATCTGCTTCTTGGCGAGCTCGTGCTGCGGGTGGCTGGCGAGACCGGGGTAGATGACCTTCTCGATCTTGGGGTGCTTCTCGAGCCACTGGGCGATCTTCATCGCATTCTCGCAGTGGCGTTGCATGCGGAGGTGCAGCGTCTTGGTGCTACGGAGCATGAGGAAGCAGTCCATCGCGCTGGGCACGGCCCCCACCGCGTTCTGGGCGTAGCCGATCTTGGCGGCGAGCTCTTCGTGCTTGGTAGCGATCGCGCCGGCAACGAGGTCGCTGTGGCCGCCGATGTACTTGGTGCACGAGTGCATGACCACATCCGCGCCGTGGGCGAGCGGGTTCTGCAGGTACGGCGAGGCGAAGGTGTTGTCGACGACCAGCATCGGGCGGCCGAGGGTGGTGCCCAAGGGCGTGCCGAGCGGGCCGAGGGTGGCGTCGGCCGCGGGCGAGGGACCGATCTTGGCGGCGTCCACAACCTTGCGCACACCGGCGATGTCGATCACCTTCAGCATCGGGTTGCTGGGGGTCTCGAGCCAGACCAGCCGCGTCTCGGGGCGGATCGCCTTGGCGATCTCGTCGAGCTTGGTCATGTCGACGCGTGTGGTCGTGAGTTTGAGGTGGCGGAAGACCTTGTCGAGTTGGCGGAAGGTGCCGCCGTAGACGTCGTCGGAGAGCACGACGTGATCGCCAGCGCGGAGCAGGTGGAGCAGGCAGTCCATCGCCGCCAGACCACTCGAAAAGGCGAAGCCGTGGGTGCCGCCCTCGAGCGCGGCGAGGTTGGCCTCGAGCGCGGTGCGAGTGGGGTTCTTGCTGCGGGCGTAGTCGTAGCCGTCCTTGAAGACGCCCGGCGAGGCCTGCACGAAGGTGCTGGTGAAGTAGACGGGCGTCATGATCGCACCGGTGGACGGGTCGGGCGACTGGCCGGCGTGGATGCAGTTGGTGGCGAAGCGGTGGGTGTCGTGCATGGGTGGCTCTGATTGGCTCAAGGGAGAGAACGCGGAGTAGCGGAGAGGGCGGAGGTGCGCGGAGAAAGACATTTCAACTCAAAGGGCTCGAAGGGCTCAAAGGGGGAAGATGTCGAAGGGATAGAGCGAGGAAGGAGGAGTGTCAACGGATGCGATCTTGAGAGGGACTTGGTGAACGAGTGCGAACACGCTTGAGTGCCAGCCTCTCCTTGATCGGGGCTTCGGTTCAGCCCTTCGAGTTCTTTGAGCCCTTTGAGTTGAACCTTCTTCTTTCTCCGCGAGACTCCGCCCTCTCCGCTTCTCCGCGTTCTCTCGGTCACTTTGGTGAGGGAAGCAACACCGACCCTCCGCTTGCGCGGAGGGTTCCTCTTAGCGTCCCTTCTTGCTCATGAAATCGATGACGTCGATCTGGCTGATGACGCCGACGATCTTGTCGTTGTCGATGACGATGGCGACCTGGTTGGTCTCGAAGATGCGGTAGAGCTCTTCGATGCGGGCCTTGGGGTAGATGAGGCCGCCGATGCGTTGGGCGACGCTCTTGGCTTCCGAGTCCATCGTGGCGTTGCCTTCCTGCAGGCCGCGGAGGACGTCGACTTCGGCGACGATGGAGAGCGGGTGGCCCTTGGCGTCGACGATGGGAACCTGGGACACGCCGTGCTTCTTGAAGAGGCCGATGACGGCGGCGATGGAGTCGTGCTCGTTGGCGGTGATGATGGCCCCCTGGCGGCCGGCGAGGATCTCCTCGACGAGGCCGAGGTCGCGATCGCTGCCAAGGAAGCCGTAGTCCTTCATCCACGCGTCGTTGAGGAACTTGGTGGTGTATCGCGTGGCGGAGTCACACAGGAACGTGACGACGGTCTTGCCGGGGCCGAGGGCCTTGGCGACCTTGATGGCGATGTGGACGTTGCAGCCGGATGATCCGCCGCAGAAGAGGCCTTCCTCGCGAACGAGGCGGCGGGCCATGCTGAAGGCTTCCTTGTCGTTGGTCTGGTGGAACTCGTCAACGACGCTGTAGTCCATCGCGTCGCAGAGGATGTCCTCGCCGATGCCCTCGACCTTGTACACGTGGGGCGTGGGCATCGTCTTGGTGTAGTAATAGTGGTAGTGCACGCTGCCGATCGGGTCGACGCCGACGATCTTGACGTGCGGGTGGTTCTTCTTGAAGTAGCGGCCGATGCCCGAGATGGTGCCACCGGTGCCGGCGCCAGCGATGACGGCGTCGACCTTGCCCTCGGTCTGGCGCCAGATCTCCGGACCGGTGGAGAGTTCGTGGGCGTCGATGTTGAGTTGGTTGTGGTACTGGTTGACGTAGAACGCGCCGGGCGTCTCGCGGGCGATGCGCTTGGCGGTGGAGACGTAGTGCTCGGGCGACTCCCCCGGAACGTCGGTGGGCGTGATGACCACTTCAGCGCCGAAGGCCTTGAGCATGTTGACCTTCTCGAGGCTCATCTTGTCGGGCATGGTGAAGACGCAGCGATAGCCGCGGACCGCTGCCCACATGGCAACGCCCTGGCCGGTGTTGCCGCTGGTGTTCTCGACGATGGTCGCGCCGGGCTTGATGAGCCCCTTCTTCTCGCTCTCGTTCAAGATGTGCACCGCCATGCGGTCCTTGATGGAGCCGGTGGGGTTCATGTACTCGCACTTGACGAGGACGGTGGCGCAGCCCGGCGGAACGACCTTGTTGAGTTTCACAAGGGGGGTGTTTCCGACGGCGTCGAGGATGTTGTTGCGGATGGCGGTGGTCATTGTCCCCACTTTATCAGGCTTGGCGGCCTCGGGGAATCCAGAGGCGAACCTCGGACCGAGCCCCGAGCGTCAGCGAGTGGGTTGCCTTGGTTTCAGGCCGGTGGACCCGCTCGCTCACGCTCGGGGCTCGTCAAGGCAGATGGGTGCAAGAGGACGGGAGGAATCCCGATCCCCGCGGTCAGCGAACAATACTTCGGAAGGGGCCTCGCCTTGAATGCCCGCACACTGACTTTGCTGCCTGCTTGCCTGCTTGCCGCGATCTTCGCTGTCGTCCTGACCGCGTGCTCACGGGAACCGTCGTATTCGCAATCCTCGCCGGAGGCGACGATTACCACCGCGAAGGAGATGGTCCGCCGCGGCGACGCCAAGCTGCTCGTCAAGCTCGTCTACAGCGAAGACGAGAACATGAAGAAGTGCCTGAACCGCCTCGGGCACGCGTTGGGGCGACTGCAGGACCTGGCGAAGGAATTGGAGAAGGCGTTCCCGGCCGAGGTGGCGAAGCTGCGTGAGGACGCCAAGCGGGAGGCGGCAAAGGGCGGATCACAGGGCTTGGCGAGTTTGTTCACCGGCGGCGGGCAGCGGGCGCGGGAGCAAGCCAGGCGGGCAGCCGATGCCGCGAATCGCAATGCACCCGCGGGTTCGAACACCAATGACCCGTTCACCGCCGTGCTAACTCGACTGTTCACGTCGCCGTACGAAGTCCTTGAGGACGAGCGAAACAACCTGACCGCGGTGATGCTCGACGAGAAAACCTACACGCTGCTCTATAAGAACGGACCGATCATTCCGGGCGTGGCGCTGACAATCCGCAAGGACGATCGCGACGGGCGTTGGTACTTCAACCTCCCCACCGATCTGCCGATCCTGAACGGCTACTTCTTCAAGTCCGACGAGGCGTGGCGCACGTACACCGGGCTGGTCGCGACGTTCGACAACATCGTGAAGGACCTCATCGACGACGTGCGTCAGGGCAAGGTGAAGAACCTGAACGACACCGCGCGGGTCGCGGGGGAGAAGGCGTTCACCTCGCTGCCGTTCGCGTTCATCGCGATCGATCGCCTGACGGCGGCGGAACGCAAGAAGGTGGGTTTAGGGAAGCCTTCGACACCGCCGCCCGCGAAGGCGCCGGTGCCGACAACCGGCGGGTAACGAACGAGCCGAGAGAACGGCAGCGCCTCCTCGCCCCGCGAAGCGGGGAGGGGTGGTCGAGCGCAGCGAGACCGGGGAGGGGTGATTCGCGTTCGCATGTTCGATGCGTCGAGGTACCGGCGGTCCCCTCACCTGACTTGAGGCTTTGCCTCAAGTCGTCCTCTCCCCGCAAGCGGGGAGAGGAGGCGCGGCGGCGCTAACAGCTAGTGCTCATCGTGCATCTTCACGTTGCGGTTCTCGCGCACGAAGATCATGCCGACCACCAGAGTCATGGCGCAGATCGCCATCGGGAACCACAAGCCCGCGAAGGGGTTCTTAGTCTTTTCGTAGAAGAGTTGCCCTATGAACGGCACCATGCCGCCGAAGACGCCGTTGCCGATGTGGTAGGGCAGCGACATGCTGGTGTAACGGATGCGGGTCGGGAAGAGCTCGACAAGGAACGCCGCGATCGGGCCGTAGACCATGGTGACGAGGAAGACCTGCACGAAGATCAGGAACGTGAGGGTCATCGCGGGCGGGCTGGTGAGGGACGGGAAACGGACAGTGTGCTTCACCGTCTGCTTCGGTTCGGTCGCGCCCGCGGCGAGCGTGTCGGTCGTGGTCACGGTGTCGGTCGTGCCGTCGGCATAGGTGCGGACTTCCTTGCGAAGTGTCACCGTGGCGCCCGCAATGCCCTTGGTTGGGTCGGCGGCGATCGAGTCCACCTTGGGCTCGCCGAGCGGTCGCACGCCGTCGGCGGCGAGTTGGAAGCGGGCGGGGTCGCTGAGGTTCGTGACCGCGACCTTCATGCCATAGATCGGGTAGTAGAGCACCAGCGCCAGCAGACAGCCGGTGAGCATGATCCCCTTGCGTCCGATCTTGTCCGACAGCGCCCCCATCACGATGAAGAACGGCGTCCCGAGCAGCAACGCCAGCCCGACGATGTACTCGGCTTGGGTCGCCTCGATGGCGAGCGTGGTTTTGAGGAAGTTCATCGCGTAGAACTGGCCGGTGTACCAGACGACGCCCTGGCCCGCGGTCGCGCCCAGGAGCGCGATGATGACGAGGCGCAGGTTCTCTTTGTTCGCGAACGATTCCTTCAGCGGGTTCTTCGCTCCCTTGCCCGAGGCCTTCATGCGCTTGAACAGCGGCGACTCGCTCATGCGGCGGCGGATGTACCACGAGAACGCGACGAGCACGAGCGAGAGCCAGAACGGGATGCGCCAACCCCACGCCGCGAAGTCCTCCGGAGCCATGAGTGTGCGGCAGAGCAGGATCACACCCAGCGACATGAACAGCCCGAGCGTGGCGGTGGTCTGGATCCAACTGGTCCAGTAACCGCGTTGGCCATCGGGGCAGTGCTCGGCGACGTACGTCGCGGCCCCGCCGTACTCGCCACCGAGGGCGAGGCCTTGGCCGAGCCGCAAGAGGATCAGCAGCGCCGGCGCGAGCCACCCAATCTGCTCGTAGCCGGGCAGAATTCCGATGAGGAAAGTCGTGCCGCCCATCAGCAGCAGCGTGACCATGAAGGTGTACTTGCGGCCGATGAGGTCGCCGAGGTATCCGAAGACGATCGCGCCGAAGGGCCGGACCACAAAGCCGATGGCAAAGGTGGCGAGGGTGGAGAGCAACGCCGTCGCGCCGGAGCCCTTGGGAAAGAAGACGTCGGCGATGGTGAGGGCGAGGGCGCCGAAGATGTAGAAGTCGTACCACTCGATGAGGGTGCCGGCGGACGAGGCGCCGATGATGGTCCAGAGGCTCTGCTCGGGCAGAACCTCTTGTTCGGACTTGGTTTGCGCGTTGGTTTCGGGGTGGCTCATGGGGCGTTTGGAGGCGAACGGCGAGCAAAAGCGCGAGCGGAAACGGCCCCGATCCTGCCGCGGGGAGGGGACGTCCTACGGAGTTATACCCGAAATTCCCGCTGCAATTGTCCGAGAAAGCAGTAGACTGCACCATCAGTGATTTACCGGAGTCAGGGAAAGCGGCGAAGGCAGCACTCAACGGACTCGACCATGCCTCCCAACAGACCCGCCAACCGTGATCGCTCCGCTACCAACGCACTTGCGTTCACGCTGATCGAGTTGCTGGTCGCGATCGCGATCATCGCGCTCTTGATTGCGCTGATCGTTCCGTCGCTGGCGATGGCGCGTCGAACGGCCCGGGCGGCGATCTGCGCGAGCAACCTGCGCCAGCACGCGACCGGGATGGCGACGTACGCGACGGATGCGAAGGGATTGATGCCGTCGTTCACGTGGCTGCCGAACAAGAAGTACAGCCGCTGGGCCGACCTGAACACCGCGACCACGCCGCAGGCGGCGGTGGCGAATCAGGGCGTTGATATCGTGCGGCGGCATACGGGGCTGAACCTGCCGCCGTTCGATGCGTCGAAGTCGCGGCTGCTAACCCGCAACTTCGCGCACCTGGTGATGTACGACGGCGGGTACTACAGCAGCCGCCTCATCGAGCCTGCTGCCATCTGCCCCGAAGACCGCGTCACGTCGGAATGGCAGAAGGCCGGACCGAAGGACATCTTCGAGACGCTGAAGATTCAGCAATACGTTCCGCCGGACTTCGACGAGCCGCAGAGTTACCAGCGGTTGTTCCCGTTCTGGTCGTCGTACGAACGCGTCGCGTGCTCGTGGTCGGTGGACAAGGGACCGAACGCGGTCAATCAGAACTACGAGAAGTATCTCTACTACAACGTGTTCCTCGGAACGACTCGCTTTGATCAGCGTCGCGCGGACGATGTGGCGTTCCCGGCCCAGAAGGTCATCATGTTCGACCTCTTCGACCGTCACGTGTCGAAGAAGACGACGTTCTACGCCTACCCGTCGACGCGTCAGCCGCTGTTGCACGGCGATGGCTCGGTGGTCACCCGCCGCACTGCGGACGCCAATCCGGGCTGGGATCCGACGCTGACCTCGATTCCTGATTTCGCGACGCAGTTCAAGTACGCGCCGCTCCCCAACGAGCCCAAGACCGTCTCGGGACTGCCCTTTGATCTTGTCAAGGGCTACTACCGCTGGACGCGAGCCGGGCTGCGTGGCGTTGACTTCTCGGGTGCCGAGGTGAAGTGAGTCGTACGCAGCGCTATTTTTCTGCATGACGCTGCGCACTCCTTGGGTCGTTCTCTCAGCTTCCCTCGCATTTCTTGTCGGGGTCCCGCTGGCCTCCGCGGCCGCGGAACCTCAGGCGGAAACTTCCCCCACCGCTGCCCCCGCCGCCGTCACCGTCCGCGTCGCCACCTTCAACATCGAGGACGTCCGCACCGAGGACGTGAAGCGTTCCGACCAGCCGCGGCTGAAGGCGGTCGCCGAGGTCATCCAGCGCATCCGGCCCAACATCATCTTCCTGAACGAGATCGCGTACGACATGCCCGGCGCGCCGGGGTTTGTGGACGGGGAAGAGCCGGGGCAGAATGCGGCGCGGTTTGTGGCGAACTACTTGAGCACGCCGCAGGCGGCGGGGTTGGAGCCAATCAAGTACGTCGCGTTTATGGCGCCGAGCAACACGGGTGTGTTCAGCGGCCACGACCTCGACAACGACGGCGCGGTGACGGCGACGTATCCCGTGCCGCCGGGGGCGAACGCGAGCGGCGATCCGGGGGCGCAGACCAAGGAAGGCCGCCTCTACGGCAACGACTGCTGGGGCTTCGGCACGTTTCCCGGGCAGTACGCGATGGCGTTGCTCGTGGACGAGCGGCTGGTGATTGAGACGGAGAAGGTGCGGACGTTCCAGCGCATGCCTTGGGATTACATGCCCGGCAACTTCATGCCGAATAAGAGCGACGGCACGGGGTTCTACAGCGACGAGGAGAAGAAACTCTTCCGCCTGTCGAGCAAGAGCCACTGGGACGTGCCGGTGACGCTGCCCAACGGGGCGGTGCTGCATGTGCTGGCCTCGCATCCGACGCCGCCGGTGTTCGATGGGCCGGAAGATCGCAACGGACGCCGCAACCACGACGAGATCCGGCTGTGGATGGACTACCTGTTCAACGACCCGTACCTGGTGGACGACAAGTCGACGTATGGCGGTTTGGCGGCGGACGCGTCGTTCGTGATCGTCGGCGATCTCAACGCCGATCCGAAGAAAGGCGACTCGTACAAGAATCCGATCGGCAAGCTGCTGGCGAATCGACGGGTGCTGAAGTTTGAGGCGCCCAAAGCGGACCTCGACATCCCGGGGCTCGAGCCGACCGACACCGCGATGTTCAAGATGCGGGTCGATCACGTGATCCCGTCGAAGGACCTCAAGGTGTCGGCGAGCGGCGTGTGGCGCGCGTTACCGGCCTCGAATGTGGGCGGGAAGTTCCCGAGCGACCACTTTCCGGTGTGGATGGATGTGGTGGTTCCCGGCAAGTAGCGGCGTCGCTGCACGACCGGTGCCATCTGTCCGCCGGCTCTGCGGCGCGACTGATGCCATCTGGAACAACGACGCCGGGGACTTCAGTCGTACGGCTCAGACCAGCCGCGGACTGATGGCACCAAGGCATTCTCGCGCGTACCCTTCGTCTCACGGAGATTTCGTTGTCCCGAGCCACCTTGAATCCCAAAACGTCGGCCGCCGCTCTTGCAAGACCGCTGTGGCTGTCGTTCGTTGAGGCGGGCAAGCCGGGGATCACGCGGCTCGTGACGATCACGTCGCTGGTTGGCTTCGTGCTGGCGGCGCTGGGAGCCAAGTGGAGCTACGGCAATCTCGGTTTCGTCGCCATCGCGACGGCATTGGGAACGGCTCTGTCGTCGCTCGGTGCGAACACACTCAACGAGTGGATGGAGCGGGATCGGGACGCACGCATGCCTCGCACGGCTCATCGGCCGCTGCCACAGGCTCGGATCACGCCGCGGCAGGCATTGATCGCGGGTGTGATCGAAAGCATCGTCGGCGTGGCCATCCTGGCGGCGTGCACGAACATCTGGGCGGCATTGGTCTCTCTGGCGTGCATCGTGAGCTATGTCGCGGTGTACACGCCCCTGAAGCCGCGGTCGCCGATCTCGACCCTGGTGGGCGCCGTGCCGGGCGCACTCCCGCCGTTGATCGGCTGGTGCGCGGGCGCGGGGATGTCGAACGCGGCGGGGTGGGACGCATTAACGCAGCTCGGCGGCTGGTCACTGTTCGCCCTGATGTTTGTCTGGCAGCTCCCGCACTTCCTCGCCATCGCGTGGATGTACCGCGAGGACTACTCGCTGGGCGGGTTCAAGGTGCTGGCGGTGGAAGACCCGACGGGCGTGCGCACTGCTCGCGGCGTCCTGATCTGGTCGCTGCTTCTCATCCCCGCGACGCTGCTGCCTTGGCTGGCGATGCCGGCGCGAGCCGGGACCGTGTACGCGGCGTTTGCGATCGTGTCCGCGCTGGCGTTCCTGTACCTCGCGGTGCGCTTCGCCGTGGATCGCACGCGGCCGTCGGCACGGCGTGTGTTCCTGGCGTCGATCGCGCATCTGCCGCTGCTGCTGATCGTGCTTGTGGCGGAAGCGGTGCTGCGGACGTGGCGGTAAGCCGACCGTCAGGCTTCGACGCGCACGACGGCGGCTTCGACGATCAGGGTGCAGCCCTCGAACTGGAATCGCTTGGCTTCTCCGGATCGTGAACGAGCGGCGCGGGCTGCGGCGAGCACTTCTCGATTGCGGGGCGTGCCGTGGACGCTTCGCACGATCTGAGTGACGGCTTCCGCAACGACGGCACGTGGGGCGGCTTGCCACGGGCCGCGGGACCATTCGCGCGGCGAGCGCCGAGAGTCCCGCAGAAGCGCGGCAGCATCAACACGAATAACCCCAAACGCGGCGGCCGCAGCGGTCGCGAGGGAGCTGGATCGCTCGGCAACGCCGGGCGCGATGGCTTCGAGGAGCGGAATGACCTCGTGACGCAGCTTGGCGCGGAGTCGCGTGGTGTCGGCGTTCGTAGCATCGGTCCGCCACATCCACCCGCAAGCGGAGCAGAGGCGCTCGGCGTCGGTGTGACGCAGCTCGAGCATGGGGCGGATCAGCGTGATGTCACGATCCAACGCCCTCCGAATTGCGATGCCCCGAAGGCCGCGTGGTCCCGAACCGCGAAGCAGACGCATGAGCAGGGTTTCGAGCTGATCCTCGGCGTGGTGACCGGTTGCGACGAAGCGGCAGCCAGCATCGTGGGCGAGCGCGGCGAGGGCTCGGTATCGCTCCCGTCGTGCGGCCGCCTCAATGTTTCCGCGGCCTTGAACGCTGACCCGTCGGGTGACGAACGGCACTCCGAGCGTGCGGCAGAGTTGCTCACACGCGGCACGATCGGCTTGGGCATCAGCCTCGCTCCGCATGTCGTGGACGATGTGGGCGGCGACGACGTGGCGAGCCTGAGTGGAAAGAGCGAGGAGCAGGGCCGAGGAGTCGGAACCGCCGGAGAAAGCGACAAGGGTGCGGCGGTCAGCGTCGCGGCCGCCGGCACCACCGGTGAGGGCACGCCACCGGGTGAGCAGACGCCGCACCGTCGGATCGGATTTGGAGGGCACCCCGACGGCCCTGGACGAGTCATGGGGCGGCGTGGGCTGGGGAGGTGGAGTGGCGAACGGCACTCAGAGATGGTACTTTGCTGGCTCAGGCCGCGATTCCGGGCTGGAGACCCGGCGAAGTTGTGTTTGGGAACGTCGAGCGACTTCCGCGGCGTGACATGGAGGTTTGCGTCTTGCTAGCCGCACTGCTGAACACTCTCGCCCCTGTACCGACGATGGCCTTGGCGTTCGACAGCGAGACGCTCGGAGTGCGGGAGATTCTGCTCGCGGGTAGCGTGATCGGCATCGGAGTGGTGCTGATCGCCTGGGGCGTCTTGAGCCGCAAGCGCGACGTACCTGGACACGCTCGCGACAGTGCGGAGAAGCTCACGCGAGACCTGATCGACGAATTGGAGAATCGAGCCGAGCGTCTTGAAAAGCTGATCTCGCGAGCGGAGTCCACGCTGGTGGAGCTCCGTGATTCAGAGCGACGCATCGCGGCGGCACCAAAGCGCGTGGTCGAAACGATCATCGAGCCCAAGCCGCGGCCGGAGCACTCGATCTTCACGGACCCGATGCACAACGAAGTCTGCGCGCTCGCGGAGCAGGGACTCGGGCCGGTGGACATCGCACGAAGAATGCAATTGCCGACAGGGCAGGTGGAGTTGATCTTGAACCTGCGGCCGAATCGAACGATGAGACGCGACTAGGGGCAAACACGATGCGGCGTGCCGCACCGAGGCTTGCGATCCACAGAAGTGTGGCGGGTTACTCAGGCGCGAGCCTTTGAGGCGCGGCGAACGCCGTGCTCGAAGGCCCATTCGTAGACGGCGTGCCCCTCGTCGATCTTCAAGAGGTCGAGATCGATGCGGTACAGGCCGTCGTCGTTGTAATCACAGCTCACCACCCGACCCAGGAGCGGCACGGGGCGATCGTCGATGAGGTGAATGGCGATCGCCAAGTGCCGTCCGACGTAGCACATACGTCTCGAAACGAGCACAAAATGTGAACGACCGAGTTCGCAGGACCGGGCCTGCCAAGTCATTCCCGGTCGCTCGCGTTCATCGAGCTCGGCGAGATCGATCTCGGCTAGAAATCGGTTTCCGTGCGGACGCGGTTGCGTCAGCCGGACCTTCCCGGTGCTTTCACTGGGCGCAGTGACGCCCGAATCCCACGCGGCGCGAACGGTTGCTGTCGGCATGTCTTCAGCGTGCATTACGCCGCCTCCGAGGACCATCAACGACGACAGACAACTGCGTAATTCCACGCGGACTATTCCGGCTGAATCAATTATCAAAAGTGGAACGATTGTGTGTAGGTAGAGATACTCATGGTTATGAGACAGCGGGGCACAGATTTGGGGGACTGGGGTGTGCGTCTTTTGCGGGAGTCGCGTCTGGCGCTCCTGGGCACTGCGTGGGCGGAATTGCTTGAATGCCCGCTTGCCGCTGGGAAGCTACCGCAGTTCGACGAGTTCCGCGATGAGGCGGGGCATCGTCGCGAGATCGATCGATATCTCCTGGCCCATCTGGTGGGCATTGCACCGCAATCGCCACCGGCGAATGCTGGCACCGACGTGTTGCTCTGGGCCCGGATTGCGAGTGGTTCGAGAGACTTCTTTTGGACCGAGATTGACACGAAGCGGCCGTGGCTGGTGCGGGAGCGGGACGATCTGACGATCGAAACCTGGACACAGGCTGAACTCTGCTGCTTGCACGCCTTGTCCCATGCAGGTCCGACGCTTAAGCCGAGAGCTGATGCGGCCGCGGATTGGATGATTGAGCACCTGCAGCCCGACAACGCCACGAATCATCCATGGGCGATCCACATGTTTCTGCGGCGCGCCGCCGAGATTCGCAGCGATGAGCATCGTCTGTACGCCGAGGCTCTGCTCCACAATGCGGTGATCTCGCTGGGACGTGTCGACCGCTTTTCGGCGCTGATCCTGCTCGACTCAGGTCGCTGGCTGCAGCGCCAGCCCGAGGTGCGTTCTGGTTCGGCCTGCTAAGCACGCGGATCGTCGGACCCGAGCCGCGTCACTTCAGGCCGTCTGCGTCTGCGGCCTCGCGGTCGTCACCGGACGCAGCCAGCGTGCAACTTCAGCATCGAGCAACGCCTGATCGCGGCCGATCTTGCGGACGATCGCGGCGGCGACCAGACCCATGAACATCGGCTGGGGCCGCAGCGGGCGGCTGGTGAGTTCCGGGTGGAACTGGGCGCCGATGAAGTAGGGGTGGGTCACCTTGAGCGCGAGGCCGCCCTCGCTGCTGGTGCCGGCGCTCGAGCGGATGTTGGCGGCGGGATGGTCGATCTCGCTGACGCTCTGGCGGAGCTCGAGGATCTGCATGATCGGGCGGGCGGGGTGGCGGCCGCTGAAGACCAGGCCGGCGTGCTCGAAACGCTCGATGTAGTTGGGGTCGACCTCGTAGCGGTGACGGAAGCGTTCGCGGACGCCGTGCTGCTTGTTGAAGAGGAAGTGGGCGAGCGAGTTGGGCGTGATGGCGACTTCCTGTCCGCCGAGACGCATGGTGCCGCCGAGGCCCTCGATGCGCTTCTGTTCGGGGAGCTCGCTGATGACCGGGTTCTCGCAGCCGGGTTTGAACTCGGTGCTGTTGGCGTCCTTGAGGCCCAGGACGTTGCGGGCGAACTCGATGACGGCCATCTGGAAGCCGAGGCAGAGGCCCAGATAGGGCAGGCCGTTCTCGCGGCAGTGGCGGACGCAGGCGATCTTGCCCTCGACGCCGCGGCTGCCGAAGCCGCCGGGGACGATGACGGCGTGCAGGTCGGCCAGACGCGGGGCAACATTGGAGTTGTCGATGTTGGTGGTATCGATCCAGTTGAGATCGATGTCGCACGACAGGTGGGCCGAGCAGTGCTCAAGGGCTTTGTCGATCGAGGCGTAGGCGTCGCGAATCTGGGCGTACTTGCCGGCGATGCCGATGTTGACTTTGTGACGCTTGGGGGCGATGAGGCGTTTGGCGAAGCCCATCCAGCGATCGCGGGCCTTGTCCTCGTTGGAGAAATCGACACGATCGTGCAGCCCGAGGAGCGAAAGGATTTCGCGGTCGAGGCCGTCGGTGCGCATGTCCTCGGGGATCGTGTAGATGCTCTCGCGGTCGTGCATCGAGAAGAGGCGACGGGGCGGGACGTTGCTGAACATCGCGATCTTCTGCATCACCTTTTCGCCGCAGGGCTTGCTGGCGCGGCAGGCGATGACGTGGGGCTGGATTCCCGCTTCCATGAGCCGCTTGATGCCGAGCTGAGCGGCCTTGCTCTTCTGCTCGCCCAGAGCGGGCGGCTCGATGATGTAGGTAAGGGCCACGAAGCAGGTAGAGTTGGGGCCTTCCTCGAAGGCGAGCTCGCGCATGGCCTCGATGTAGAACGCGTTCTCGTAGTCGCCGACGGTGCCGCCGACCTCGATGAAGACGACGTCGGCGGGCTTGGTGCCGTCGCCGTGGAGAGCGAGTTCGCGGAGCTTGCGCTTCACCTCGCCGGTGACGTGCGGGATCATCTGGACGTCGCGGCCGAGGTAGACGCCCATGCGTTCACGCTCGAGGATCTCGCTGAAGATGCGACCCGAGGTGGTGAAGTTGCGCTGCGAGAGGTTCTGGTCGAGCAGTCGCTCGTAGGTGCCCAGGTCCATGTCGCACTCGGTGCCGTCGTCGAGGACGAAGACCTCGCCGTGGCGATACGGGTTGAGCGTGCCCGAGTCGATGTTGAGGTAGCCCTCCATCTTGATGGGGGCGACGGACAAGCCCTTGTCCTTGAGCATCTTGGCCAGGCTGCTGGCGAAGATGCCCTTGCCCAGGCCGCTCATGACGGTGCCGAAGACGACGACGTACTTGTGACGGCCCTTGACGTAGCCGGGCGGGATGGGCGAGTAGAACTCGCTCTCGGCGGATTGATCGCCGAGGCTTGCGAGAGTGAGGTTCGGGGTTGAGGCGATGCTGGCAAGATCAGCGGAGTTGGGACGCGGACCAATCGGCTTTGCCTCGATGGTCGGGGTGAAGCCCTCGTCGATCAGAGCGTGTCGAAAGGCCTCAGCGTTGGAAAACGGGATGGCGGCGCTGCGTTCGTCGTGGAACGGCATGGAGCCGTCGCCAGACCGGTCGTCCAGACGTCCTGTCTCGGTCGCGCGGGTGGGCATGTCTCAGCATATCACATTGGGGACAGGCCGGTCGCGTGAACTGAGGGGGAATCGTTGCAGGATTCACAGAGTTTCGGGCGCGGGGGCATGACCCCGGACCGATCGCCGCTGGTTATCGACCGGACCTCTTCCAGCGGGCGACGAACGCCGCGTACTGCTCGGGGGTGTCAATTCCCGGGTTTCCCGCGTCGGGGACGACGGCGACAGCGATGGAGTGGCCGTGCTCGAGCACCCGGAGTTGTTCCAACGACTCGGCCTGCTCGGCCGGGGTGGGCGTCAGGGAGCGATAGGTGGTCAGGAACGAACGCCGGTAGCAATAGAGGCCGACATGCCGCAGCGGGCCTGCGCCGGGGTTGCCGGCCACTTGCGGATCGCGAATGAAGGGCACGCGCGAGCGGCTGAAGTACATCGCGGTCCCGTCGCGGCGGCAGACCACCTTGACGATGTTCGGGTTGTTGGGGTCGTCGGCAGGGGCCAAAGGGGCGGCCACCGTCGATACCGCGGCGGTCGGGTGGGCGGTCAGGGCCCCTACCGCTGCGTCGATGACCGCGGGCTCGATCTCCGGTTCGTCGCCCTGGACGTTCACGACGATCGTGTCGGCTGGAAGTCCGAGCAGGTCGGCGGCCTCGGCGAGGCGGCTGGTGCCATTGGGGTGGTCTGTCGCGGTGAGCACGCAGTCGATGCCGCGGGATCGGACGGCGTCGAGGATGCGGGGGTCGTCGGCGGCGACGACGACGCGGGAGAGGGACGGAGCTTTCGCGGCCGCCTGGGCAACATGGACAATCAGGGGCGTGCCGGTTTCGGCAGCGAGCATCTTCCCCGGAAAGCGGGTCGAGGCCATGCGGGCGGGGATGATGGCGACGATGGAGGGCATCGGTGGAGCCTCTCGCGTGAGCGAGAGGTTGCGAGGATGGTGGTTAGGATTTCTTCTCGCATACGCGAGAGGCTCTAGCGAACGCTACTTTGCCCGCAGTTCCGCCACCAGCTTCTTGAGCGTTTCGCGGCGTGCCTTGATGTCCTTGTAGCCGATCGCCTGGATCAGGATCTGGCTGGCGATCTTTTCGGCTTCCTCGGCGGCGGTGAGGTCGCGGCGGGTCTCGCCGTTCACCTGCAGTGCACAGCACAGGTCGTACCGCACATCGCGTTGATCCTCGGGGGTCATGTCGGGCACTTCAAGGGCGCGACGCAGGGTCTCGACGGCCTCATCGGCCAGGTCGCAACGGAGGAACGACATGCCCAGCATGTGCAGCACGCGGCCGCGGACGCGGGGGTCGTTCTGGGCTTCCTGGAACTGGCCGATCGCTTCTTCGAAGTTGCCGAGCTCGAAGTAGCGGCGGCCCAGTTCGTACTTCCAAGTGAGGTCGGTCGGGTAGTTCTCCACGCACAGACGCAGCTCGTCAACCTCGAGCTCGAGCAGCGCCTGCCGCTCGGTGTCGTAGATGCTCTTGACGGTCTCGTCGCCCGGGGCCGACTCGAGCATCTGGCGTGCCGAAGAGACCTTGCGTCGGGCCTGGCGGATGCGCACTTCGCCGGCGCCCTGGCGGAACTTGAAGATCTTGGTGCGTTCGAAGGTCTGGAGCGAGATGGCGACGGCGCGTTCCTCGTCGCTGGGCTTACCACGTTCGCGGAGGGCCTTGATGAGCTTGTCGGTGGTCGGAAGGTCCTCGGGGCGTGCCGCGAACTCTGCCTCGCAGACCGCGACGTGACGGTCCTTGGCGTCGTCGGTCTTGCTGACGCGGTCGCCTTCCTCGAGCGCCTTCTGCTTGCCGGCGTCGCGGATGTTCTGGCGGAAGCCGCCCTCGGCGCCGGTCTTTTCATAGCCGCCCTTGGCCATGGTGGACTTGGCGGCGAGCATCTTGAGGTCGTTGCTGAGCTGACCGTCGGCGGGGTCGAGGCGGCGTGCTTCCTCGCCGATGTTGAGGGCGAGATCGGGCAGAGCCATGGCATCAAGAGCCCGCATCAGGCGGACGAAATTGTCCTTGCGGGGCTTGGGGTCATTGCGGGCGGCGGCATAGGCCCACTCGCCGACCTTGCGGGTGGTGTCCCCGGCGTTCAGGTTGACGATCGCCTCGCAGGCCTTGACGGCGGCGGCGGCGGCAGACGACTTGTCGTCCACGCTCATGGTCCAGTCGAGCAAGGCGACCAGGAACTTATTGATTTCGCCCGAACCCGAAATCGCCGTTCGGGTCTCTTTGCTGCTGCGCTTCTTGCCCTCGGGCGAGTTCACGTACTGAGCCGCCGAGGCGACAAAGCCCTCGAGGCCGCTGACCATGCGAGGGTCAAGCTGCAGGCCGCGTAGCCAGAGCTGCATGGCGTACTCGTAGTTTCCCGACTCATGGCCGACGCGGGCATGCTGGAAGAACTTCTCGGCTTTCTCGGGCGCGTACTCGGGCTGGTTGCTGCCAGTGCCGTCTCCGCCCGCGGGCTTTTTTCCGAAGAAGTTCGAGATCATGGCGTTGCTGCGATCCTGAAGCGGCCGTGCCGCGTGAAGGTCCGGAAGGGCTGGGGTCGTCTTGCAATGGTACGGACGAAACCCGAGAGAGATTCTACGTTCGCGACGAAGTCCTTGGGGTTCGCGCGGTGACGGAACCAACGAGCCAGCCGCCAGCGGATTGCCTCGGGTGGATTGCCTTGGGCGCACACCGGTACGGCTGGGCTTTTCGAGCCCACAGACCTTACGATCGGGCGATGGCGACCGACCCGTCCAAGCTGAGCATCGTGACCTACCCCGAGAAGGTCCTGCGTACTCCGGGTAAGGCGGTGAAAGAGATCAACGACGAGGTCCGCGCGGTCGCGGCGCGGATGATCGAACTGATGTACGAGGCCGAGGGGATCGGCCTGGCGGCGCCGCAGGTCGGGCTCTCGTGGCAGATGTTTGTCCTGGATGTGCCGCTGGGTGAGGGCCGAAGCTTGGCGGACGATCCGCCGACGGCGACGGATGGGCCACGGGTGTTCATCAACCCGAAGATCGCGAAGTTTGAAGGCCCTTCGGAGCCGTTCGAGGAAGGGTGCCTCAGTTTGCCGGACATCCGCGGCGACGTGCTGCGGCCGCCGGTGGTGACGATGACGGCGACCGATGAACACGGCAAGGCGGTCACGATCCGGGCGGGCGGGCTGCTCGCTCGGTGCCTGCAACACGAATTCGATCACCTGCAGGGCGTGCTCATCCTCGACAAGATGACGCAGACGGCGCGGATGAAGAACCGGACGGCGGTGAGGGATTTAGAAAGGTCTCGGTGAGTTTGGTCGCGGTTGGTGAAATGGCCAAATGGCCAGATTTCCAAAGGGCCAAAGAGAACCCCCCGCGCCGGGTGTCCTGACTTGGCCATTTGGAACTTTGGCCCTTTGGCCCTTTCTACTGTTGCGTCCGAATGGACCGACGCATGCCTCTCGTGTTCTTCGGCTCGGGCGCCTTTGGCGTTCCGTCGCTGCGCCACCTGATGGCGACGCACGACATACGGCTGGTGGTCACGCAGCCCGATCGGCCCGCGGGGCGCGGCGGGAAGCTCACGCCGACGCCGATCGCGGAGGTGTGCCAGACCGAATTCCCAAGCGTGCGGGTGGTCAAGCCGGAGAAGGTGAACGAGGCGGGCGTCCGCGACGACATCCGAGCACAAGGTGCGGCGGCGTTTGTGGTGATCGCGTTCGGACAGAAGCTCGGCAAGTCGCTCCTCGACGGCGTTTTCTCGATCAACCTGCACGGCTCGATTCTGCCCCGCTGGCGCGGTGCGGCACCGATCAACGCGGCGTTGCTCGCGGGCGACCCGCACGTCGGCAATAGCGTCATCACGCTCGCCGACAAGATGGACGCGGGGCTGGTGCTGGCGACTTCCAGCCATGCGACGAATCCCGACTGGACCACGGCGGAGTTGCACGACATCCTGAGCGCTGACGGGCCGTCGCTCATTGAGCGGGTGCTGGGCGAGCACGTGGCGGGCACGCTCGTGCCGCAGACGCAGGACGAGTCGCTCGTGACCATTGCCCCGAAGATGAACAAGGCGGACGGCTGGGTGGACTTCGCGGCGAGCGCCGACGAGTGCCGCCGCCGGGTGCATGCGCTGAATCCCTGGCCGGGGGTGACGGTGCAGTTCCGGGGCGAGCCCCTGAAGCTGCTGCGGACGAAAGTGCTTGACCACAAACACCAACAAGAACCGGGCACGCTGGTCGATAGCACGGCGGGCGTTGTCGCGTGCGGCGGTGGTTCTGATCCCGCCGGTTCGCTGCAACTGATCGAGGTGCAGCCCGCGGGGAAGCGGGCGATGGCGTGGAAGGACTTCGCGATGGGGCGTCAGCCGAAGAACGGCGAGCGGCTTGTCGGCGGCAGGCCGCTGGAGGGAAACGCTTCGTGCTGACGTTGTGGGACCTCATCAAGCCCGCGGTCGTGCCGGTCGCCAAGTCGGCGCGCGATCTCTTCTTGGGCACCCCCACCACGACTTCCAAGCCGTCGATTGCACCCGCTGTCAAACCCAGCCATCCCCCGGGCCGGCGACCGGAGCGTGCTTCGGCCGCACCGGCTCCGGCGGTCGATCAGCCGCTGATTCGTTCCAAGCGCCGGAGCGAGCTCGCCAGCAAGCCTCGGCGCGGCGACTCCGACGTTGGCATGCAAGCCAAGTACGACGCGATCGTGCGCGAGATGCTTGTGAAGTACGGTGTGAAAGTCCGCAAGTGGCGCACGAACTCGTCGGGCGTGGCGTGGACGATCACCTACAAGGACGGGCGCGTGGTGCGGCTGCTCGAGAGCCCGCAGCCCAAGGGTCCGATGTCGATGGCGATCTTCCTGCACGAGATCGGGCATCACGCGATCGGGCTGGGGACGTACAAGCCGCGCTGCCTCGAGGAATACCACGCGTGGGCGTTCTCCATCCGCACGATGGAAGAACGTGGGCTGAACATCACCGACCGGGTGCGGGATCGGATGTTCAAGAGTCTTCGGTACGCGGTGCGGAAGGCGCGGCGGCGGGGGCTGAAGGAGCTGCCGGTCGAGCTCTTGCCCTATTCGGGCTGAGCGAACCGAGATTCTCGGAACTCGCCTGTCCCCTCGCATGCAGCATCCTCTGGGCTCTTGCTCACGCTCGGCAATCGCTCTTGCACGCGCTGTTACTCTGATCGCTTCGGTGTCACCTGATCGGAGCTCCCGCGCATGCCCCACCTTCTTGATCTTGCCCGTGGCTCGATGCCTCTCGTCCGAGCGGCCGCTGCAACCGTCGCTCTCGGCTCTGCCGCACCCGCCGCCGTCGCCCAGTCGTACTTCTACTCCGGCGCAGTCTCCGAGTCGGTGGCCGGCCAAACGCAGTTCATCGCGCCGTACCAAGGGAGCCTGCCCGGCCAACTCGGAACCTCTCGCTATCTCTTCCCGCCCGAAGCCATCGCGACGACATCAATGCGAGCCCAGTCCGGTGCCGGCCCCGGATTCATCGTGGCGTCCACTTTCTCCCAGCTCATCAAGACCACGATCAACGATGGCTCGTTCACGGTCCAGGTCGGCGGGCTCGCGTTCGCGAACACCATCTGGACCGACATGGAAGTCCGCGGCACACCGGGCATGGTGCCCACACGCATCCGCATTCACGTGTCGGGTGGGATGTCGGCGGGCACCTCGCTTAACCCGCGGGCGACGGCCAACGTGCAGCTTCTGATGCGGATCAATGGCCAGGACGTGGGAAACGGATCCCGGACGATCTCCGTCATCGGCGGCTCCACCACAATCAACGAGACCGGGATACTCAGAAACTTCGACGGCGATGCGGTCATCGAGTCGGCTCCCATCATGGTCGCCGCGAACACACCGTTCCAAGTGGAGATCCAGCTCACGGCCTCGGCCTCGACCTCGCTCTTCTGGGGGTTCAGCGGCGACGCCAGTGCGCTCACCGATTTCAGCCACACCGTCACCCTCGCCACCGACCGCCCGGTCTTCGATGTGCCCGCGGGATACACGGTGAACAGCGCCCAGGCCCGGATCGTGAACAACGTGTTCGCCATCCCCTGCCCGGCGGATTTGTTCCACGACACGGTGGTCGACGATCTGGACTTTGTCGAGTTCGCCGCGGCGTACAACGTCCTCGACTGCGCCGACGCGGCGATGCCGCCGGGCTGCGCGGCGGACCTCAACAACGACGGCTTTGTGGACGACGCCGACTTCCTGGTCTTTGTGGTGGCGTACGACGCGGTGCTGTGCGAGTAGCACGACGCAGCGGAAGGCAAAACGTCCCGGGGCAGATTCGAACTGCCGGCCTGCGGTTTAGGAAACCGCCGCTCTATCCAGCTGAGCTACCGGGACACCGATGGCATTCTACGTTTGTCGGTCTCCTTCTGGCGATGGGCTGCGTTTGGAGGGCTGGCGAATGAGCAAGCGAACAGGCGGAAAAGGCAAGGCGACGCCGGCGAGCATCGTGATCGGGCTGATCGTGCTAGGCGTAGCGTGGTTGCTGTCGCCGAAGAAACCGGCGGGCACGACGCCGGCGAGTTCGCCTTCGGGAGAGCGTGCGGAGCCTCGTCGCTCGACGGAAGCTGGTACAAAGCAGCGTGATAAGACGGCGAATACTCCCGCGACGACCGAGTCGTCTCGCGAGGCCGCTTCGACAACCGCTCCAACACCGCGCGGGCCCGCCCCCGCGTCCATCACCATCGCCTCATGGAACATCGAGTGGCTGGGCAACCCGTCGCAACGCAGCGGCGAGGGCAAGGGCGTGGCTCAGGACCCAGCGGATCTGGCCGAGGCGATCAAGCGGAGCGAGGCTTCGGTGGTCGCGCTGCAGGAGATCTCGCCTACAGGCACGCCCAACGCGGGACCGAATGATGAGCCGCGGAGCAAGGAATTGGACGTGGTCGCCGCCAAGCTCGGCGGCGGGTGGCGGTACCTCCTCTTCCCGTCGCGCAGCGGGGATCAGTTCACCGGCTTCCTATACAACTCGGGCGTTGTCTCGCTCGTCTCCGATCGCGAGGGTGACGCGTGGCGGGTGCCGGTGCCGACGCGGCGAAGCTCGCAGGGCTCGGGCCTGTGGGTGCGGCCGCCGACGGCGGTGAAGTTCAGCGCGGGCGCGGGCAAGAACGACTTCGTGCTCATCGTCGTGCACATGAAGGCCGACTACGACGGCGACTTTGCCAAGCACCGCGACGAAGAGGCGAAGGCACTTGCGGCGTTGCTGCCGGATGTCCGGAGCGTGTTCAAGGACGAGGACGTCGTGATCCTGGGCGACACCAACATGACCGACGACCACGAGGCCGCGGAAACGACGTACGAGCGGGCGGGTCTGAAGGACCTGAACACCGCGAACGCGGGCACGCACTGGCGCGGCGGCGGCACGGACAAGATCTTCGTGCCCACGGCACAGCCGGAGTTTGCGGATTCCGCGTTTCGCGTGCTCAACCACGACCGCGTGCTGAGCCGCACGATGTCCCCCGCGGCGTACAAGCGCCGCTTCTCGGATCACTACATGGTGACCACGACGGTGCGGGTGCAGAGCGACGACGACTGAATCTCGCCCTAGAAAACGAGCATGCCGAGTACGACCCAGACACCGGTGAGCAGCATGACGAGCGCGGTGTAGCCGACGATGTCGCGGGCGCGGGCACCGGTGATCGCTAGCAGCGGCACCGCCCAGAAGGGCTGGAGCATGTTGGTGAGTTGATCGCCGTAGGCCACGGCCATGATGATGCGACCCGGGGCGACGCCGTGCTCCAGCGCGGCGGAGAGCGCCACCGGCCCTTGCACCGCCCACTGGGCGCCCCCGGAGGGCACGAACATGTTGATCACGCACGCAGAGAGGAAGGTCGTGAACGGGAGCGCCGCTGGTGGCACCGCGGCCGCGAGATCGGCGAAGACGCGGATCAGGCCGCTGGCCGAGACGACACCGATCAGCGCGGCGTAGATCGGGAACTGCACGATGATCCCGCCGCAGGCCGATGCCGCGTCGTCCACCGCGGCGACAAAGCGACGTGTGGAACCGTGCAGCACCAGGCCCAGCACGAGCATCGCGGCGGAGATCTCGTTGAGCCCGACGGCGTTTAACGACTTGACGCTCACGAACCGCCACACCCCCACCGCCAGCACCAACGCGAGGAACCACGGAATGAGCGGCGAGGTATCCAGCCGGTCGGGCAGGGTTTGTTGACTCCGGGGAACTCTCTCCGGCACTGTGTCACTGGCAGCGAACTCCGGGCATGCCTGCATCGGACCGGAGCGAGGAGACACGAACCACACGCACAGCGGCACGAGCACCAGCAGACCACCGGTGATCAGGGCGTTGGAGAACGTGAACAGCGTCTGCGACAACGGCACGCCCGCCTCGTACCCCGCGGCGGCGAGTTTCGCAACCACATCGGGGGTGAGCGTCCGCTTCGCACCCTCGATCGTGGTCATGGTGAGCGGGGCCGACCCTGAGAGCCCGCCGTGCCAGACCATGAGGCCGAAGAATCCGGACGCCACGATGATCGGGTAGTGATGCGGGATGCCGCGGCGTTGCAGGCTGCGCCCGACCTCGCGGGCCAAGAGCGCCCCGACGATCAGACTCAGGCCCCAGTTGATCACGCCGGTGAAGCAGGCTCCGAAGGCCACCAGAGCCGCACCGCTGGCGCCGGTCGCCGGAAGATCTGCGACACGCCGAATAGCGGCCCCGACCGCGGGCGTGCTGGCCAGCGCATGCCCAGAGATCAGCACCATGCACATCTGCGTCGTGAACGCGAGCAGAGACCAGATATGCGGCGTCGTGCCGTTGTCGCGAAAGGCGTCGGCGAGGCGGGCGAGCTTGTCCGAAAGCGGCAGCGGCGTGGTGCTGTTGAAGTCGCCGAAGGCGAGGCCGCCGAAGCATGCGACCACGAGTAGCAGAACGGCGATCACAAAGGGATCGGGAACGATGGCGCGGAAGACGCCGGTGATGAACGAAGCGACGCGATCGATGCGGCGGGACTCGGGCATGGGCGCAGAATACCCGAAGCGCCGGGGCTGATACCCGGACGGCGCCCAAGATCAGCCGCAGGGCCGAGGGTCACCGCTGCTTGCTATCGCCCCGGGCGAAGATGCTCGCGACGTAGTTCAGGACGTCGGTCGCACTGGTCTCGTTGTAGCCGAAGTGCTTGATCAGCCGCTGCTTCACGATGTCGATCTTCTGCTGGGTCTCGTCGTCAACGACGCTGCTGACCAGGTTCTTGAGCTTGATGGTGTCGCGCTGGTCCTCGAAGAGTTTGAGTTCCAGGGCGCGATAGAGCCGCGCGTTGGTGTTGTACTCGAACTTCTTGCCGTCGAGCGCGAGAGCGCCGATGTAGTTCATGATCTCCTGGCGGAAGTCGTCCTTGCGGCTGTCGGGGATGTCGATCTTCTCCTCGATCGCCCGCATGAGGCGTTCATCCGGCTCGTCGTCTCGCCCGGTGTAGCGGTTCTTGACCCGCTCCTTCTGGGTGTAGGCTCGGACGTTCTCGATGTAGTTGATGCACAGGCGGCGGATCGCGTCCTCGTCGGCGCTGATAGCTCGCTGCACTTCGCCCTTGATGATGTCCTCGTACTCCTCCTTGACGACGGCGAGGAGTTCGCGGAACCGCTTCTTGGTGTTCTCGTCGTTGAGCAGCGAGTGATGCGACAGCCCGCCCTCGATCTCGTTGATCACCATGAACGGGTTGATGCACTTCTCCTCGATCGCCTGGCGGCTGACGAGGGCGTTACTGATCTTGTCCTGGATGTAGCGCGGCGAGATGCCGTTCATGCCCTCGCGCAGGGCCTCTTCCTTCAGCTCACGCACGCTGTCCTCGGTGTAGCCGGGGATGCTCTTGCCGTTGTAGAGCTTGAGCTTCTGAAGCACGGAAAGGCCGGCCTTCTTGGGCTCTTCAAGGCGGGTCAGCACAGCCCACATCGCGGCCACCTCGAGCGTGTGCGGCGCGATGTGGATGTTCTTGATGCGATCGGGGCCGAAGTCTTTCTGATAAATCTTGATCTCGTCTTCGAGGCGGATGTTGTAGGGCACGTCGATCTTGATGGTGCGGTCGCGGAAGGCCTCCATCATCTCGTTGTTCTGGAGGCGCTTGTACTCGGGCTCATTGGTGTGGCCGAGGATGACCTCGTCGATGTAGGTCTGGGCGAACTTCTTGGGCTTGATGGTGTGTTCCTGCGACGCGCCGAGCAAGTCGTAGAGGAACGCGACGTCGAGCTTGAGCACCTCGATGAACTCGCAGATGCCGCGGTTGGCGATGTTGAGCTCGCCGTCGAAGTTGAAGGCCCGCGGGTCGGAGTCGCTGCCGTACTGGGCGATCTTGCGGTAGTTGATATCACCGGTGAGTTCGGTCGAGTCCTGGTTCTTCTCGTCCTTGGGCTGGAAGGTGCCGATGCCGACGCGGTCCTTCTCGCTCAAGACGATGCGACGGACCTTCACGTGATCCATCACGCGACGCCAGTCGCCGCGGTAGAAGGTCATGAGGTCCTCGAAGACCTTACGGCAGAACGGATCGGGCTCGCCCGTGACGCGGATCTTGCCGCCGTGGTGCTGGGGCTTGTAGCGCTCGTTGATCTTGGCGAGCATGGCGTCGCGAGCTTCACGCGGCACGAGGATGAGCGGGTCCTCGTGCATTGGGCACGGGAACTCGTGGCTCTTCACCGCGTCGGTGCCGCCGCTGACGGGCTTGACCTCGCAGTGCTCGTCGAGCAGCCACGAGAACGAGTACAGGGCTCCCTCGGGGGTTCGGCTGTAGGCCTCGCTGCCCTTCTTGAGCAGGCGGGCGATGGTGGACTTGGACGAGCCGACCGGGCCGTGGAGGAGCAGGATGCGCTTGTCGGTGCCGTAGCCCTCGCTGGCAGAGCGGAGAAAATCGACGAGCGACATGAGCGCGAAGTCGAGCCCGAAGATGCCGTCCTGGCCGTTGCCGAAGGGGTCGCTGAAGAAGTGGTACCGCGTCACGTCCTTCTTGAACAGGCGGTACTTCTCGCTACCGAGCGTCATGATGGCGTCATAGAGACGCTGATAGGCGTTGCGGCAGACGGACGGGTTTGCGGCGACGATGTCGAGGTATTCCCAGAAGGTGCCGGTCCAGTGGTGATCCTGGAACTTCTTTCGGTCGAGGCGTGCGTCGACGATGCTGGCGAGGTCGATGCCGCCCAAGTTCGTCTCGGAAAACGAACCGGAGGAAGAACCGGGCTGGGACACAAAGAAGTTTCGTTCGTCGAGCATGACTCGCTCCTGTGCGGTGAGCGTCCCGGAGCGGGACGGTCACGTCTCAGCCGACTTTGTCGGCCGCACAGCAGGAGCCCGAACCGGCCCACGTCCGTGCGGCCGCACTGCGACACCCTCGCTCTCCCGATCCAGATCCCCACCGGATCTCAATGCCGAACGTTCTTCTATCGGCATGAGAGGGCCCGGGAAGAGCGATGATTTCTGATCCCGAGGTCTATACGGTTGACCGGACGCCGAGGATCGGCGTTTCCGATGGCTTTGGCGGCATCGCAGGGGCGTTTGCGGGGTGGCAAACGATCCACGAACGAAACGGCGGAATTTCTCAAGCGGAGCCGGTGTGAACCTGGGACACGGACGAGAACTGGACGCGGGCGAAGGTGTCATCGGGCTGAGCAGGGCGGAGTACCCGCCCCTGCCGGATTCGATCGTGTCGGACCCCTTGGCGGGCAGGCTCGACCCGCGGCGGTGGTTCCGCGAGCCAGGGCGTCGGTTCGAGATTGAGATCGGCTGCGGCAAGGGCACGTTCATGCTGAACGTCGCGGAGCAGAACCCGGAGACGAACTTTTTGGGGATCGAATGGGAAGGCGCGTACTACGCCTACACCGCCGATCGGGTGCGCCGGGCCGTGCTGACCAACGTGCGGATGCTCCACGCCGATGCGGTGGAGTTCCTGAAGTGGCGCTGCCCGGACGCGATCGTGGACGTGATTCACTTGTATTACTCCGACCCGTGGCCGAAGGCCAAGCACCACAAGAACCGCGTGTTGCAGGATCGATTCCTCGAGCAGGCTCATCGCTGCCTGGTGCCCGACGGCGAGCTGCGAATCGTCACGGATCACGATGACTATTGGGCGTGGATGGAGACGTATTTCGCGAAGTGGAGCGACGGAGCGACGGCGGGACGGAGCGACGAAGGGAAGAAGCCGTTCGAGCGGTGTGCGTTCACAGCTCCGGAATGGGTTGGCGAGGGGCAGGTCGTCGCAACGAACTACGAAAAGAAAATGTGCGGCGATGTGAAGACGCCGCACTCGACGGTGCTCCGCAAGCCGTCGGCGGGTTAAGTCCAGCTACTTACCGAGGACGGCAGCCTCAAGGTCCGAGGGCTTGAAGAACGAGCTGAAATAGGTCGGCTTCTCGGCGCCGGGGCGGATGATGGCGATCAGCGGGATGCCGCCGCCGCCGGAGATCTCGCGAACCAAGCCCCAGCCCTGATCCTGCGCGGCGTTGGTGAGGTCGATCTTCATCGGAACCACGTTGTCGGAGTTGAGCAGTCGCACGCCGGTCTCGCTCAGCAGCACGGCCCGTTCGATGACGTGGCAGTTGGTGCACCACTTGGCGGTGAAGTCGATAACGACGGTCTTGCCGGATTTGCTTGCCGCGGCGATGGCCTCGCGGACGGCGCTTTCGGGCTGGTTGGTGAACTTCTTCCACGCCACCGGGCCTTCGCTGGTCAGGGCCCGGGTGCCGAGGGCGTTGGCACCGATCCATGCCAGTGCGCAGGCCGTCACGATCGCCTTGGCCTTGGTGGTGCGGAGCATGCGGAAGCCGCCGACGATGGCCCACACGCCCGCGGCGATGGCAACGCCGCCGACGACGTACCACGGCCACTTCTCGGGAGTCAGGTTCGAGAGCAGGAAGATCGCGACGGCGATCATGAGGATGCCCAGGACTTGCTTGAGCAGCTCGCCACCCGGGCCGGCTTTGGGCATGTTGTCGATGAGCTTTGGAAACGCGATGAGCAGCGCGTACGGCGCGGCCATGCCGATGCCCATGACGACGAACGTGGCGAGACCCACCCAACCGGGCTGCGTCGCGGCCCACGCGATCGTGGCGCCGAGCAAAGGGCCGGTGCAGGGGGTGGAAAGGACCGCCGTGAGGACGCCGAGCATGAAGTTGCCGAAGATCGTGTCGTGGCTGGGGTTCAGCATGTACACGCTCTGCGGCAGGCTGAGCGTGAAGAGGCCCATCATGCCCAGCCCCATCGCGCCGACGATGGCGGCCATGATGATCGTGAACCACTTGCTGGTGAAGATCTGGCCCCAATCCTGCTTCTGCCCGCCGGTCACGACGCCGAAGATGATCAGCCCCAGCACCAGAAACGTCGCGACGATGCCGACGCAGTAGACCGTGCCGAAGAGGGCGAGTTTGCCGGGATTGCCCGCCTGCTGCTGGAGCGAGAGAATCTTGATCGGGATCACGGGCAGCACACAGGGCGTGAGGTTGAGCAGGAAGCCAGCGACGAGCGCGATGGCGAAGATGAGCAGGTACTGGTTGCGATTGACTGAGAACTTGAAGCCGATGAAGTCGAAATCGCTGGTTGCGACGGGTGCGGCCACGGTGCCTGCGTTCATGCGTGCGAAGACGGAGGCATCAAACTCCGCGAAGAGCGCGGCCGCCGGACCGACCGACACGGTTTGGTCGAGCGGCTTGACGTCGATGCTGGTGGCAATTGCCACATCTTCGGGTGCCAGACACTGCTTGTCGTCGCAAGCCTGAATCGAAACCGTTCCCTTGAACTCGAGCTTGCCGACCGCGGCGTCGGGTGCGATCTGGACCGGCACAAACGCGATCGCTTTGCCGGAGAAGAACTCCATCTTGATGGGATCGCCAAAGAAGCCGACCTCGATCAGCTTGGACTTGGGCCATTGGACGGGTCCGAGCTTGACGCCACGGGGAGCGTCGATCGTGATAATGGTCGCCAGCGGGGCGAGGTCCTTGAGCTCGTCGGGCACCTTGGGGTCATTGGTCTGCGTGTGCCAGCCTTCGGCGTGGTCAAGGACGATGGCGAGCGCGAACTGATCGCCCGGGGCAGCGGCCACTTTCTGCGCGGCGATACTGACTCGGACCTTGCTGGACGAGCCGCCGAGCTGGGCGGCGGCCGGCATGCCGAACCCGACCGCCGCGGCGAAGGCGGCTACGAGCCAGGTGACGAGGAAACGGGGGCGGAGACGGTTATTCATCGAGTGGTCCGTGTCGGGGAGGGTCATCTTCAAGGCGAGCGTAGCCGCCGGTCGATAGTTGGATGCCTGTGTTCGCAGTCTGTTCCGATGGAGTCGTACGCCGTGTGCATGGCCGATGTTCTGAACCAAAGCGAGGTCGACGCCCTGCTTGCGGCGGTGGACACCGGCTCGGTCGAGCAGACGGAAAAGGCGGTCACGATCTTCAGTCGCAGCCGCAAGACTGCGGACGGTCTGGAGGTTCGAGCGTACGACTTCAAGCGGCCCGAGCGGGTGTCAAAGGACCAGATGCGGTCGCTGCAGACCCTGCACGAGGCCTTCGCCCGAAACTTCGGCGCGTCGCTGTCGGGCTTCCTGCGAACCATCGTGGAAGTCAAGGTTGCGACGTGCGAACAGATGACCTATTCGGAGTTCATCTCCGGACTGCCGAACCCGACGAGCTTTAACCTGATCAGGGCCGACGCGCTCGAGGGTCAGATCTGTCTTGAACTCAGCCCGCTCATCATTTATCCGATCATCGACCGCCTGCTGGGCGGGACAAGTCAGGACCTGTTCATCCCCCAGCGGCCGCTGACGTTGATCGAGACGCGGCTGATCAGCAACGTGACGACCCGCGGCCTGGCGACACTGGGCGAGGCGTGGAGCACGGTGCGGAAGATGACGTTCTCGATCGACGCGACCGAGAGCAACCCGCAGCTGGTGCAGATCGTGCCGCCGAACGAGGTGGTCGTTGTCATCGGTTTCGAACTGAAGATGAGCAACCGCGCGGGCACGATGAACCTGTGCATCCCGTACAACGTGATCGAACCGGTGATGGAAAAGCTGAGCGCCCAGTCGTGGTTCAGCGCCGCGAAGAATCAAAAGAGCGACGAGATCGAGAAGGCTGTCAAGGGCTCGCTCGGCCGAGCCGGCGTCGAAGTCACGGCGATCTTGGCCGAAACGACGATCAGCGTGCACGACCTTCTCATGATGTCGCCGGGCGACACCATCGTGACCGACAAGCGGGCGGATCAGCCGGTGGTCGTGATGGTCGAGGAAGAGAAGAAATTCCTTGCCCGCGTTGGTCAGGCACGCGGGAACCGGGCGCTCCGCATCGATCGGGCGATTGGCGCGGACGACCGCGTGTAGCAGCACCCCACCGCTGCCCTGCGCCGCAGTTCCGCTCCGTACAGTTCGGGATGGCCATCAAGAACATCGCGGTTTTCTGCGGAGCGGCATCGGGCCACGACCCGGCCTATGCCGATGCGGCGCACCTTCTCGGCGCGGCGCTGGCGGAGTCGGGATCTCGCCTCGTCTACGGCGGGGGAAGCCTCGGTCTCATGGGAGCCGTGGCCAATGGGTCGCTCTCGCGCCAGGGCCAGATCACGGGCGTGATCACCAAGCAACTGGTGCACAAAGAACTCGCACACCCGAAGGTCGCGGACATGCGGGTCGTGGAAACGATGCACGAGCGCAAGACGCAGATGGCTCAGATGGCGGACGCGTTCGTCGCGCTGCCCGGCGGCTTCGGAACGCTCGATGAACTGTTCGAGATCCTGGCGTGGGCGCAGTTGCGTCTCCACGAGAAGCCGGTCGGCCTGCTCGACACGGGGGGCTTCTTCACGCGGCTGCTGGAGTTCCTGGATCACGCGGGTGAGAACGGGTTCCTACGCCTGCCGCACCGGGAGTTTCTGGTGATCGAACGCGAGCCGCGGGCGTTGTGCGAGCGAATGCACGAACGGCTCGCGGTTGCGGCGCGGTAAACCTTTGGGGCGTGGGAAGTACGCACAGTCGCGACGCTTGAGCCACCGAACCGCGATCAGACCTTGGCCTGCTCGAGGAACGAGCCCATGCGGCGGAAACGCTCGTAGCGGGCGTTGACGAGCTCCTCGCCGGACTTCTGCTTGAGTTCCTGGATGTTGCGGACGATCCAATCCGCGAGGTCGCTGGCCATGGCCTTGGGGTTACGGTGGGCGCCGCCGAGGGGCTCCTCGATCACGTCGTCGATGATGCCCAATTCAATGTTGTCGCTGGCGGTGAGCTTCAGCGACTTGGCCGCGGCGGTGTTGGTCTGCTCGTTGGCTTCCTTCCACAGGATGGCGGCGCAGCCCTCGGGGCTGATGACTGAGTACCACGAGTTGCGGAGCATCGCAACGCGATCGGCCACAGCGATGCCAAGCGCGCCGCCCGAGCCGCCCTCGCCGATGACGACGCTGACGATCGGAACTCGCAGGCGGCTCATCTCGCGAAGATTCACGGCGATGGCCTCGGCCTGGCCGCGCTGCTCGGCACCCAGCCCGGGGTAGGCGCCGGGGGTGTCCACGAGCGTGACGATCGGCAGGCCGAACTTCTCGGCCAACTGCATCTTGAGCAGAGCCTTGCGATAGCCCTCAGGGTGCGCACACCCGAAGTGGCACGCGATCTTTTCGCTGGTCTCGCGGCCTTTCTGGTGGCCGATGAGCATGCACTTGATCGGACCGATGCGGCACATGCCGCAGACGATGGCGGGGTCGTCCCCGAAGCGCCGGTCGCCGTGGAGTTCGGCGAAGTCGCGGGTCATTGACTCGACGTAGTCACGGGTCTGGGGGCGGAGCGGATGGCGGGCGACGCGGACGGTCTGCCAGGCGGTGAGACCGGAGTAAATCGACTTGATGAGCTCGGAGCGCTGATTCCGGAGCACCTCAACGTCGGAGCGGAGCGCGTTGGCGCTGGGAATCGTGGTCTCGTCGCTCTCCTCGCGGCGGATGCGCTGCTCGATCTCGTCGATCTGGCGATCAAGCTCGACGAGGGGCTTCTCGAACTCGAGTTGGTAGTAGGTGGCCATGGGTGGATTGTACGGGGATTTCGTGTGGGGCGGAAGGAAGTCACCACAGAGACGCAGAGGCACAGAGAGGGGATGGGAAGGGCGAGGCGTTGGTACGCTTGGGGCATGGCGACCGAGGCTCATCGTGCGGATTCGACTCCCCCGCTGCTGTTCGTGGGAGGCGGGAACATGTGCCGCGCCATCGTGGAGGGCGGGATCGCGGCGGGCGTGCTGCGAAGCGAGGGCGTGATCGTGTGCGAGATCGACGACGCGAAGCGAGCCGAGTGGACGGCGAAGAACGTCGCCGCGGTATCGAACGTCGGCGAAGGCATGCGCCTCCTCGCGGCACGCGAGAGCACCGCGGGCGCGGGGCACGTGCTGCTGGCCGTCAAGCCGCAGATGGTGGATGGGGCCGCCGCAGCCCTGCGTGCGTCCCTCGACGCGGGCGGCATCACCCGCACGGTGGTCTCGATCCTCGCCGGCACGCGCACCGAGATGCTGGAGCGGCTTCTGGGCAGCCAAGCCCGCGTGGTGCGGGTCATGCCCAACACGCCGGCACAGATCCGGATGGGATGCTCGGCAGTTGCGCTCGGCCGATCAGCACACCCGGGCGACGACGCGTTCACGCGAACGCTCTTCGCGGCACTCGGCCGGGTGGTGTCGCTGGAGGAGCGTTTGTTCGACGCATTCACCGCCGTCGCGGGCAGCGGGCCGGCGTACGTGTTCTATCTCGCCGAGGCCATGACGAAGGCAGCGGTGCAGCAGGGCATCCACGAAGCCGACGCCGACGCGATCGTGCGGAGCGTGCTGCACGGCTCGGCGGCGTTGCTCGCCGGGGAGACGAACAAGCCCGCGGCGGACCTGCGGGCCGCGGTCACGAGCAAGGGCGGCACCACCGCGGCGGCGATTGCGGTCATGGACGCCAAGGGCGTGATGACGGCGATGAGCGAGGCGATCGCGGCGGGTACGAAGCGGGGAGCAGAGTTGTCGCGTGGCAGCGCGTGATATCCCTTCGCCCGGGCACTTTTCCTTGAGCATGGCCATCTCTGAAGCCCGGGAGACCGCTCCACCGGGGCGAGGACGCCCCGGCTCGCTGATGCTGATCGTCGACTCGCTCGAGCGGATCGCTGGCTGCTCGCTGTTTGATGACTACTGATCGCCGACCTTGGCCGCTAGAAGTCTCGCCGCACGAAGATTGCGCAGCAGATGAAGAGCACGAGCGCCTCGAACATCACCGAGGTGCCCAGGACCCAGAAGATCGAGCGGGCGCGGAGAACTTCTTCGAGTTTTCGCGCCACTGACGGGCTGGGCTCGTTGGATTCGACGGTCACGCCGTTGGTGTTGCCGCGGCGGCGGGATCGGCGATCATCCTCGCGTTCCTCCTGAGCTTCGGAGAACTTCTGAAACTCGTTCAGCGAGGTGAGCTGACGCTCGAGCAGCCCCATGGTCTCGGCGGTTTTGGGAAAGACGCTCTTGACGCCGAACAACATGCCGTGCCACTTGTTCAGCGTGTCGGATGTCGACTTGTACTCCGTCAGACTCTGCTGTCGAGTTGTGACTCGCATCTCATGGCCGGCGAGTCTGGCTTCTTCCGTGGCTTTGTTCGCCTCACGCTTGAGACGTTCGGCATCGGTCTCGCCCTCTTTGGGCGTCGAGAACGTCGCGATGCGGTCCTTGCTGCGAGTGATGAGCTCGGGCAGGTTGCCCAATTCTCGTTCGGCGCTGGCGATGCGGTCCTCGGCATTGATCTTGAAGAGGAGGACCGTGCGCTCCGAGGTGTTCAGCAAGAAAAGGAAAAACCAGAACAGCACACTGAGCAACAGCGCGGCGATGGTGGACCGAGTGACAAGCCCGAGCAGCGCGCAGACGCTGTAGATGAAGCTGAAGAAGAGCAACACGAGGGGGATGGCGAGGAAGATCGACCATTCCCACGATCCGCCGCGGATGCCGATGACGAGAAAGCTGGCGAGCGTGAAGACGCCGACCTGCAGGCCCGTGAAGAGCAGCGCGGTCGCGTACTTGGTCAGGAACAGACGAACACGGGCGATGGGCTTGGAGAGCGAAAGCTCAATGCTTCCGCCGGCGACAAGGTCGGGGATGATGGACGCGGTGCTGATGAGCGCCAGGATGCTGGCGATCCACGCAAGCCAGAAGTTGAAGCCGAACTGGATGAACACAAACTTGTAGAACGACGCGGGGCTGAGGAACGACGTGTTCAGGATGTCGAGCGAGATCGTCCACCACAGGACGGTCAGGCCCTTGTCGTTGATCCCGACGCACGCGATCGACGCGACCACAAGCCCCGACAAGATCAGCGAGATCCAGAACATTTTCTTGCTGTTGAGCTCGCGGTAAGCATCCACGAGCATCGCGGTGGTTTGAGTGAGAATCATCACGCACCCTCCTTCGCGCCCGGGGCGAGCGTCTTGCCGGTGGTCGGGTCGGTGACGGCTTCCATGAACAAGTCCTCAAGCGAAGGTCGGATCGGGCGCACGGCACGCAGCGTGAGCTTTGCGCCTCGAATCGAATCCAGCAGCGGCTGCACCTTGGCGGCGTCGGCAGTTGCGATCTTCACCATCGCCGGGGCGTGCGGCTGATCGAGCCTTACATCGATGGGCTCGCCGCTGGGAAGTTGGCCCGCGATCAAACCGGAGGCGTCGGGTCGCAGCCAGTCGGCCAACGCCCGACGAAGGGCCGTGTCCACGTTGCTGTCGTCGCTGGAAACCTCGATCTCGTAGCGCTGTCGGTGCGTCGTGAGGCTGTCGATTGTGCCCTGCGACGCAACGCGGCCCTGCACCAGAATCGCGACGCGGTCGCAGATCATCTCCAGCTCGCTGAGCAAGTGCGAGTTGAGGAACACGGTCTTGCCGCGGTCTTTGAGGGACTGGCACATTTGGCGAATGTCGCGGCGGCCGACCGGGTCGACGCCGTCGGTCGGCTCGTCGAGCAGCACGAGCTCGGGGTCGTTGACCAGCGCCTGAGCGATGCCGACGCGTTGCCGCATGCCTTTGGAGTAGCCGCGGACCTTGGTGTCGGCCCATTTGGCCATGCCGACGAAGTCGAGCAGTTCTGAGGCCCGTCGCTTGCGGTCAGAGCGCGACACGCCGCTCATCGCGCCGTAGAACTCGACAACCTGCCGCCCGGTCAAGTAATCCGGGAACCGGTGATGCTCGGGCAGATAGCCGACGCGAGCAAGCGTGGACTTGTCACCGATGCGACGGCCGAGCATCGTGCCCTGGGCCCGCGTCGGCGAGATCACGGTCATCAGGATCTTGATGAGTGTGGACTTTCCGGCGCCGTTGGGGCCGAGAAGCCCAAAGACCTCGCCGCGGCCGACGTGCATGTCGATCCCGCGGAGGGCGTGCACGCCGCGTTTGAACCAGCCCGCGGCGTAGGACTTGTCAACGTCCTTGAGATCGATCGCAAGGTCGGCAGTGGCTGTGGTCAAGCGAGCGGCTCCGGTGGGGGAAGGCATCGAGGCATCAAGGCATCAAGTCTTTCGGGCGACGATGTGGAACACGTGGTGGTATTTCGGCTTGCCGGTCGCGTCGTCGCCTTCTTTCTCGACTTCATCGAGGTGCTCAAGAGAGAAAGGCTTGAGCAGATCGAGGACCTGGTCCCGGGTGAAGTGGCTCTCAGGGCGGACTGGCCGCCATTCGTCGCGGTCGCCGAAGAGCTGCCCCGCGAAGCGGCCACCAGGCCGGAGGGTGCTCACGATCCAGCTCCAGAGAGCGGGGAATGCAGCAGGCTTACAGAACGGCAGGGCGAAGGATGCGTTGATCAGGTCGGCCGAGTGGGGCATCTGTGGGTTGGTGGGCAGCGATTCCATCTCGGCTTGCACAAAGCGGAATCCATCGGAGCCGGCGACGGCGCTGGCAACGGCCTTCGCGACCGGATGGTAATCGGTGGCGACCACTCGCCAGCCGTGTCGCAGCAGTTCCACGCTGTCGCGGCCGCTGCCGCAGGCTATATCGATCGCGATCCCGGGGGCGATCGGTGCATCCTCTTTGGCAAAAGCGGCGATTGCTCTCTTAAGCGTGTCCCGCGGCGGCTTCCCCTCGACCGCGGCGTAGTACTCTTCCCAGTCGCGCTGGTAGTCGGGGGTGAGGGTCGAGCGCCGGGATGGACCTTGTGGGCCTTGCGAGTTGGTAGCGGGATCGGCCGTCATCGAGCGAGTTTATGTACGAGAACACCCAGGACTTCATCGCCGCCCTCGAACGCGCGGGCGAGCTCAAACGCATTCGGAGTTCGGTCTTGCCGGTTTTGGAGATCACCGAGATCGCCGACCGCGTCAGCAAGTCGCCAGCCCCCAACCTGCCCTCCGCCGGGGCTCGCCGCGTCGACCCCCGCTTCTGCGGCGGGGGCGGCCACGCGCTGCTGCTCGAGAACGTCCAGGGCTCGGACATCCCGGTCCTCATCAACGCCTGGGGCTCTTACCGCCGCGTCGAGATGGCGCTGGGTTGCAACGACGCCGGTCCCGGAGTGAGCGCAGGCCACACCCCCGGCGGGTTTGAGTCGCTGGCCCACAAGATCGAGAAACTAGTCAAGCCCGAGCCGCCGCCGACGCTGTTGGCCAAGCTGCAGAAGATCCCCGAGCTGCTCGAGATCGCGCGGATCCCGCCCAAGAAAGTCCGCAGCGGCATCTGTCAGGAAGTCGTGATCACCGGCGACAAGGTCGACCTGACGCGGCTACCGATCATCAAGTGCTGGCCGCATGATGGAGACTTCGCGGCACTCGGATACCCCGCGGGCGTGAACGACGGCGCGATCGCAGCCCACGGCCTCGGCCGCGGCCCGGACTGGAACGCCAACTTCCGCGGCCGCTACATCACGCTGGGCACCATCCACACCATCCACGCCGACGACATCGGCAAGGACGCCCCGCCCTCGCGGAATGTGGGCATGTACCGCGTGCAGCTCTTCGGCAAGCGCCACATGGCGATGCACTGGCACATGCACCACGACGGCGCACGCCATTGGCGCTCGTGGAAGGCACGGGGCGAACGCATGCCCGTCGCGATCGCGCTCGGCGGCGAGAGCGTGCTGCCTTACGCCGCGACGGCACCGATGCCGCCTGGCATCTCCGAGTTGCTGCTCGCGGGCTTCCTGAACCGCGGCCCGATCCCGCTGGTGAATTGCAAGACCGTGCCGCTGAGCGTGCCGGCCAACGCGGAGATCGTCATCGAGGGGTATGTGAGCAGTGAGGCTGGGCTAATCGGGTTTGATCCGAAGGAAATCGCAAATAGCAAATGGCAAATAGCAAATGGGAAGGGTGCGGATTGGGCTTCGCTGCTCGGCCCGGGCGCGATCTTCGAAGGCCCTTTCGGCGATCACACCGGGTTCTACTCGCTCCCGGATCGCTACCCGCTGCTGGAAGTGACGGCGATCACGCACCGTCGCAATCCTGTGTACCCCACCACCGTCGTGGGATTACCGCCGCAGGAGGACTACTACCTCGGCAAGGCGACCGAGCGAATCTTCCTGCCGCTGCTGCGCACCATCGTCCCGGACATTGTGGACTACGACCTGCCGATGTTCGGCGCGTTCCACAACTGCGCATTCATCAAGATCAAGAAGGAGTACCCGCTGCACGCTCGGCGTGTGATGCACGCCATCTGGGGCGCGGGGCAGATGTCGTGGACCAAGACGATCGTGATCGTCGACGAAGGCGTCGACGTGCACGACCACGCCGCGGTGATGCGGGCGGTCGGCGATCACTGCGTGCCAGCGCGGGACAGCGAACTAGTCCGCGGACCGATCGACATTCTCGATCACGCGGCCCCCTTCCTCGGCGGCGGCGGCAAAATCGGCTTCGACGCCACCCGCAAGAGCAACCCCGCCGAGACCCACCGCGTCCTCGAAGGCATCGCCAAACAAGCCTGCGAGGCAGGCGAGATCGACGCCGTGCTCGGCGAAGCGGCCAAAGCGACCGAAGCCCGCGTGAAGCAGATCCACGGCGTGCTCGACGCCCGCGTGCCGCCGGAGTTCGGTGGCTGGTGGCTCTTGGTGCGAATCGCGAAGAACCAGGCGGGTGACGGAGCCCGGCTGATCAAGACGCTCGGCGGCCTCACCGCGGAGTGCGGATTGCCCCGTTGGACGGTCATCGTCGGCGCGGAGTCGGACCTGTCTAATCCGGACAATGCGCTCTTCCATTGGATGGCCAACACCGCCCCGGATCGAGATCGCGTCACCAGCATCTGCGGCCGCCGCATCGCCTTCGACGCGACCCCGAAGATGCCGGGAGACGAAGCCAACGGCCAGCCGGTGCGGGAATGGCCGCCGCTGATCGCGATGAGCAAGACCGTGAAAGAGCGAGTCGCAGGCCGCTGGACCGAGTACGGCATCTAACGAGCCCCACGCGCAAGCGTGGGCCGCTCCCGGCACCGTCGCCGCCCCACGCTCGCGTGTGGGGTTCCTTTTGTGCAACGCCCGACCGGCGCGGCACTACCCTTGTCCTGAAGGACATTCGTCGCGCCGCGCACGGTTGACGCCGTGCTCCGCACGGCGGCTCGGAGGACTCCATGCAACCGCTCTCGAAACTCGCTCTGATCGGCACGCTCGCCCTCGCCGCGTGCTGCGGCGTTCCGCACTCGGTCCTCGCGGCCGACACCCCGCCCACCGCCACCAAGGCCGCCGCCGCCGATCTCCCCGCCTGGGCGACCAAGCCCGTCACCTCCGTCGAGGGCATCACCGAGTTCCGCCTGCCCAACGGCTTGCGGGTGCTGCTGTTCCCCGATCAGGCCTCTTCGAACGTCACGGTGAACATCACCTACTTCGTCGGCTCACGCCACGAGGGACGGGGCGAGAAGGGCATGGCTCACCTGCTTGAGCACATGGTCTTCAAGGGAACCCCCACGCACCCCGACCCGTGGAAGAGCCTGCAGGACCACGGCGCGCAGTTCAACGGTACCACGTGGACCGATCGCACCAACTACTACGAGACGCTCGTCGCCAGCGATGAGAATCTCGAGTTCGCGCTGCGACTTGAGGCCGACCGCATGGTCAACTCATTCATCGACGGCGAGGCGCTCAAGAAGGAGATGACCGTCGTCCGAAACGAGTTCGAGATGGGCGAGAACAACCCATTCGGACTGCTCATGAAGGAGCTTTTCGCCAAGGCGTACACCTGGCACCCCTACCGCGACTCGACGATCGGCAACCGATCGGACCTTGAGCGCGTGCCCGCGGACAATCTCCGCCGGTTCTACAAGCACTACTACCGCCCGGCAAACGCGATGCTCGTCGTCGCGGGCAAGTTCGACATGGGAAAGACCCTGCGGCTGATCGATCAGAACTACAGCAAGATCGAGAACCCTGCCGAGGCGATCGTCGACACGTGGACGGAAGAGCCGGTGCAGGACGGACCGCGGTTTGTGGAAATCCGCCGCGAAGGCTCACAGGCTTCGGTCGGCGTTTTCTATCACACGCCCGCTGGTTCACACGCGGATTCGACGGCGCTGCAGCTGCTCGGCAACATCCTGAGCAACCGGCCATCGGGGCGGTTGTACAAGGCCCTGGTGGAAGCCAACCTCGCGGCGGCCGTCTCGACGCTGCCGTTCGCGATGGCCGAGCGCGGACAGATGCTGTCCGTTGCGACGCTGAAGGAAGGACAAGACCCCGCGGCGGCATTGGCGAAGCTGCAGGAGGTCATGGAGGGCTTTGCAAGCAACCCAGTGACCGACGAGGAAGTGGAGCGTGCACGTTCTGCTGAACTCTCGTCGCTCAAGCTCGCAATGACCGACAGCAATCGCATCGGGGTCGAGCTGACAGAGTACGCGTCCGTTGGTGACTGGCGGCTGCTCTTCATCTACCGCGACCGCGTGAAGGCAATCAAGACCGCCGAGGTTCAGGCGGTGGCGACGAAGTACTTTGTCGAGAACAACCGCACCGGCGGCAAGTTCATCCCGACGAAGACCCCGGTACGCGCCGAGATTCCGGCCAAGCCTGAGATTGGATCGATTGTCGAGGGCTACAAAGGTCAGGAGACCATGAGCGAGGGTGAGACGTTCGACCCCACGCCGGCGAACATCGACGCCCGCACGGTGCGATCGAAGATCGGCGAGAACGTCTCGTTGGCGATGCTTTCCAAGAAGACCCGCGGCGAGGCAGTGAACGTCTCGATGGTCATCCGCTACGGCGATGAGAAGAGCCTCAGCGGCACCCGCGTAGCCAACGGAATGCTCGGCGGCATGCTCCGCCGCGGCACCCAGAGCCGCTCGTACCAGCAGATCACCGACGAGCTCAACAAGATTCAGTCCACCATGAACATCTCCTCGCAGCTGCAGGGCTCGCTGCGGGTGTCGATCACGTCCGACAAAGCAAACATCGCCCAGGCGGTGGCCATCGCCGCCGATGTGCTCCGCAACCCCACGTTCCCCGAGAACGAGTTCGGGACCATGCAGAAGGAAGCGATCGCGCAGATCGAGGCTCAGCTCAGCAACCCCCAGGCGCTGGCGATGGCCATGATGCAACGCTCGATGTCGCCCTTCCCCAAGGACTCGGTGCTCTACGTGCCGTCCATGGAAGAACGTCTCGCCGAGACCAAGGACGCCAAGCTTGACGACGTCAAGAAGCTCTACAACGACCAAGTCGGGCCCAGCAGCGTGCAGGTGGCGGCGGTCGGCGAGTTTGACGCTGCGGCACTGACAAACGAGCTCAAGAAGGCGTTCGACGGCTGGGCGGTCAAGAAGCCGTTTATGCGGATCGAGCGGCCGTTCGTCGCCAACGAGTCCGGCGCGAAGAAGATCAACACTCCCGACAAGCCGATGGCGATGGTCGGCATGGCGACCAGCTTCAAGATGTCGGAAAACGACGAGGACGCCCCCGCCCTTCAGATCGCGTCCTACATCCTCGGTGGCGGTGCCAAGAGCCGCATGCTCGACCGCCTTCGTCAGAAGGAAGGCCTGTCCTACGGCGCCGGCGCCGGGCTGCAGGCCAACCCGCTCGACCCCGTCAGCAATCTCTTCGCTTTCGCGATCTGCGCCAAGCAGAACGCCGGCAAGGCCGCCGACGCCATGAAGGAAGAGATGACCCGCTGGATCGAGAGCGGCATTGATGAGAAAGAACTCGGCGAGGCCAAGAAGTCCTACCGCCTCGACTTCATGACCAACCTCAACGACGACAGCTACATCGCCAGCAGCATGACCAACGGGATGTACCTCAACCGCACCATGAAGTGGGACGCGGACCGGCTGGAAAAGATCGACGCACTGAACGTGCAGCAGATCAACGACGCGGTCAAGCGTCGGATGTCGGGCCTCGCATTCGTTGAGATCCAGGCTGGCGATTTGGAACCGAAGAAGCCCGCCGATGCTCAGGCAGAGCCCAAGACCGAATCCAAGTAGGCCGACCCAATCAAAACCCATCACCAAGCCCCGGCGTCGGCCGGGGCTTTTTCGTTGGACCGTCCCCGGGCGGGGCCGGACCGCCGACGCGTCTCGGATCCACCCAAGCCGAGAGGTGGATGTGCAGCGAGTTCCACGAGGAGCGTCAGGCTGCCAACGGGATCGCTCGTCGCACGGTGTCAAGAACGGACGAGTCGTCGCCGATTTCCCAGGCTTCCCGCAGGTGTTCAAGCAGGAACCCGACGGCGTCGCTTGGATTCATCGGCAGCTTGATCGCCCCGATGTTGTTCGCCCATGCTTCCGGGAAGCAGGGCTGCGTCTTCTGGAACGGCCAGCGATGGAAGAGCGTCTCAGCGCCGGTGACGACATCCCAATCAAGCACGCCCCTCGCACGTGAGACCTTCGCGACTTCTGTCAGTTCGATGTCGTGCAGCACGACCCACGCGCTGGGACGCAGGGCGTGCAGCAGCGCAAGAAGATCGAGCGTCGGCGTCGGATGGCGGTGGTCGCCATCGATGAAGGCGAGATCGACCTCGCCCACGCCAAAGCTACGAGCGGCGTCGATGGCGGTACGGCAAGGATTCAGCCGGATCGCCTCACGCAGGTGCGGCAGCGCTTCGAGCGCCGCGGCGCCAACCATGCGTGACTGATCGAAATAGCACCGTTCGGCAATGTCAAATGAGTGCACTGTGCCACGAGGCTTGGCGGTGCCGCCAAAGTAGTCCGCCGCAGCCGCGAGCAATCCGGTGGACACGCCGGAGGCTGTGCCGATTTCGGCGATCGTGTCGGGGCGCACGGCCTCCACGAGGTCCCAGAGAAACTGGGCGTCGCGGTAGTTGACATACCCCTTCGCCCACGCGGGGACGCCCAGTCGCTGCGAGAACGCCTCGATCCACGCTCGGCGCGTGGGGAGGCCAAGGTCCGTCCGGTGCTCGGCGTCGGCCTCCAGGTGCTGGGCCTCGACCCGGATCAACTGCGGCTCGGCACAAGAAACCGAAGCCGCGGCGCTGGGGCGCTCGCTGGTGTACACCGGCACGATCGAATGCGTTGCGGCGAAGATCTCTTTGGCGCGGGCGACGATCGCGGGTTCGTGGGCGTCCGACGAAGGCACGATGGACGTGCCGGGCGTGACGGTCGATGCCAATGGCTTCTGCACCGCAATGCCGTGTACGTCCTGCCGAGTCGATTGATCGTCAAGAACGCACTCGACGGTGATGCCATGGCCGTGTCGCGGCCACCAGGTCGTGAGCAACCAGTCGGTATGGGCGCCGGCTCCATAGAGGGCGATGCGGGAGCAACCCGAACGCTTCAATCGATCCACCAGCCCGTGCCAATAGGAAGACCGCACGTCGTACGACAGGAACGACGCGCTGCTCTGCGCCGCATAGCGTGGCAGCGAGCGTCGGACATCGCTCTCGGCGGCGAGTTCTCGGAGAGCACGGACCGATGCCGCGGGCGCACCTTCGGCGAATGCGTGCAGGATCTCGCTCCATGTCGGTGTCGCGTAGACACTCTGGCTGTCGCGGGAGTTCAGCCATGCTTCGTAGCGACGGGCGGACGCGAGAACGCCGGCGAAGTCGCCGACAAGGGCGGCGTGCTTGGCCGCGTGCCCGTGCAGGAAGCCCGCCGCGGGACCGATCAGATCGGTCCAATACGAGATTACGCGATTCCACGTGTCCTCGCGGAGATCGCGATCACGGAAACGCTCGAGGTCCCACGCCTGATCCACGCGAAGGCTCGGATCGGCAACGCACTCGAACGACATGGTCGGTGAGGCCCGCACGTGGTCGAGCGGGCGGAAGACATCTCGCAACTGCCACATGTGGATCGGCAGCCAAGGCGTTTGAATGTCCAGAAAGTCCTGCTGCACCAACGTGCCGCCCGGCTTGAGATGGCGAGCAAACGAGCTCAGGATCGTGCGGTGGACACCCCACGATTTCGCGGCGTCGACGAAGAGCACGTCGATCGGACGCTGCTCGGGGTACAGCCTTTGCTGCGCCGACAGATCAGCGTCCTCCGGAATCCACCCCTCGCGAATAACGAGGCGGTCGAGGCGTGCTGCGTGCAACGCTTCGTACTTGGCCCGGAAGTTCTCGCCGGCGCGAAGGCCAAAGGGCTTCATCCACCAGCTGTTCACGCACTCCTCGCTATCGGGGGCGAGGAACGCGTCGTAGACGAGCACGGGCTTGTGCGTGCCGCCCGAGGATCGCATGCCTTCCACGAGGGCCGCCGTCGAGCCCCCAAGGAAGCTGCCAAGCTCCACGACCTGTCCGCCGGCAGGCACGGTCGAACCGAGCCAATGCAGATAGCTCAGCTCGCGCTCGCTGAGCATGGTCGGAACACGGTGCGTTCTTGGGAAAGGCGCAGCGTCGCCCGGCTCAACGATCTGTCCGGCCGCGTTCACAAGCGGGGCGGGCGTGAGGCGTTCACGAAGACTATGGGTCGCGGTTGACATCGAAGCTCCGGTCGCGGCGCGGTCGGCGAAGTACTGCATCAACCCGAACGGCCGTGTTCGGGTGACACGCGGGTGTTTCGAGAGATATCGGTCCTTTCCGGGTCGTTCTTTGGACAATCCGGCGGGCTCTCGGACGTTGGAACCTCACGCCGCCGCTGGCTCGCTGCCGCCGTAGAGCCTTGCCACCCGAATGCCAGCCGCCCGGTGGACGGCGGTCTTGTCCCAGAGCTTCTCCTCGAAGGAGTTCGCGGACAGGATGATCGCATCGGGCTTGAGCTCCAAGGCCGCCGCGGGCGAGATGATGGGAAACCCCCACAGTCGCTGGCCGTGGCGTCGGTGATCATCGTCGATGATGCCGACGATCTCGACACCCGGGTCCATCAGCGCCTCTCCGATCGCACGGGTGTGAGTTCCGGCACCGTAGAGGGCGATGCGCTTCATGCCAAGCGACTGAAACGTCGCAATCGCCTTGCGTGCCGCCTCGCACCAGCCAGCGGCCGGCGACGCGTAGCGTTCGGCGCCGCCCCAGCAATCGACAAGGTTCGTGAGCAAGTCGAACGCTTCGAGCGCGTTGTCGCTCCAGCGTGTCGAAGGGCCGTCCCAGCCCCACCACTTCAGGGCCTTGGCGGGATCTGCACATCGAACATCGCTCGCCAGCAAACAAGCCAGACGTCCCGCGGCCTGGCGGCTCGGCGTCGCGGACGGATCCTCCACTCGATCCCACTCCAGCACGACCTTTGCATCCGGCGCAAGCCACATCGACCGCAGCCACAGGATCGGAAGCAGACACGCAGATGGGCAGCCCGAAAGCGTCACGCTCTCAAGCGGTGCCGACTCCGCAAAGGCCTCCCGCAGTTGATCAATCGATCCTTCGCGCGGCACAGGAAACCGACCAAGGAGCCTTGTCCACAGGCTCGTGTCGCTCAAAGTGAGCTCAACACTGCGTGAACCCGCGCGAACAATGACGGCATCAGCTCGCATCACCTCGAAGCCTCCAACAAGAGCGGGGCAAGGTCGGCCTCGCGTTCGATCAAGTTCCACATGCGGGCAACCGCGGCGGTATCGTGCGTGCGTCGGAGATCCCGCCAGAATCGACGCGACTGCTGCACGAACGATGACGGGGACACTGCCAGGGCGCTCATCAGCGCCTGCTGCCACACGCCGCGTGCGGCGGACGTCGCCGTCGCCACCCGCCGCATCACACTCGCGAGGCTCGCGACATCGCGGTAGACGACTTGCTCCCGCAGCCAAGCGGGCAACATGGGCGCAAGCGGCGACTCGGCGTGTATCAAGGCGAGACAGCCGCGGGCGATCGATTGAATAGCTACCGCCGGGAAGACGTCGCCACTGGTCACGACTGTGACACACTCGCCCGCTGAACCGTCCGTGCCCGCGGCCGCTGCATCGGCGAGAATCCATCGGCCGTTCGGGCCCGACGCGGCAATGCTCCAACCCTGCGACGCCGCACCGCTTTCAGCAAGAGCGGCGGCGATCTCCCGATGTCGAGGCTCGGCAATCGTCGTTGCAACCGCGAACACTCGTGCCGCCGCGGGTACTTGCCACAGACGGGGCAGAGCGGGCAACGACATCAGAACCGCATCCCTGCGATCGGAGAACGCGGTGGCAAACGCAATGACTCCATCAGCGAGCGCGTCGGCGGTGGCGTCGTGTTCGTCCGCCGCGGCGCCAACTCGAATATCGACCACCGGTGCCGAAAAAAGCCCGGCAAGAGATGCGAACTTCGCTGCGATAACCGACCGGGAATCGTCTACACAGTGGATCGCGACAAGCGGACGGCGACGCTCGCGATGCCACGCGTCGATCATCGCTCGCACACAGAATGTCGCGTGCTCTTGACGCGGAATCTCCAAGCGACGAATCTCGAGCATGGGAGCGGTCCGAATCGCCGGGGTCAATGCCGTTTCTGGGCAGATCACCGTCGTGCGAATACCCTCTGATGCCCACGCACTTGCAATGGCACGTGCGGCCATCGCCCGGTCGTCCGACGGCTCATCGAAGTGCGGCGTGATGATGACTGTTGCCAGCTCGCTCATGCGCCCGCTCCCGCGATCTCGGTGCTCTTGCGATCCAGCGAGATCCACCGAGTGATATCGCCCTCAAACGTCGGCATCGACATCGTCGCGACGTCGCCCGCAATCGCAGCCTCACACCGCTTCCATTCCGCGAACATGGACGAGTCGTCGTCGGATGCTTCCCGCCGCCCCTGCGCCGTCGCGACCGCCTCGCGATACATCTCGATGCGAGCCTTGGCGATCCGGGCCGGATCGCACATCTGCAGGATTCGCGATCTCCCGTTCCCGCCCCGGCACGCCCTCGCTTCGGCTGGCTCATCGAGCAATCGATTGATGGCATCCGCAAGCGAAGCGGGATCTCCGGCGCGGCAGACAAGGCCCGCGTCGGTGTCGTCGATCATTTCCGACATGCCGCCGTTATTTGAAACGACGACCGGACGAGCATGCAGCATGGCCTCGATGCAGGTGTTTGGGAAGTTCTCCCACAGGCTCGGCACGACGCAGATCGCCGCCTTGGCGTACTCCTCGCTCAGCGACTCAGGCCGCAGTCGCCCCAGGAACTGGACGGTGCGCTGCTGCGAGTCATCGAGCAGCGTTAGCAAATAGGCCCTCAGCGAGCCCCCGTCGGGCGCCCCAGACGTATCCGCACCCGCGAGCACAAGCCTCGCATCCGGATGCCGCAGCAGAACCTGCTTCCAGGCAATCGCCAGTGACTCCACGCCCTTGCGAGGCTCGATACGGCCAACGTACAACACGTCCTTGCTGACGCTCGGTGGCGGAGCCGCCGGAGCAGGCGAGATCGCGTACGGGATCACGGCCGGACGCCGCGAAAGCCCATAGTGCGACACAGCCCAGTTCGCGATGAATCGCGACGGCGCACAGATCTGATCAGTCAACCGCAGCGCCAGCCGCTCCATGAGGAAGTACGCTGCCAGCGAAGGATCGAGCGCTCGGGTCGAGAGCGAACGCAGTTCGTAGAGGACTTCACTTGGAGTGTGCAGATGCACGACCGTCGCGGGCGTGCTCTTCGGCAGCGTCGACCGCAGGAGCAGCAACGCGGCCGCCGCCCCCTCGCACTCGGCAAACTCTGCGACGTCGATCTCGTCTCGGCTGGCGAGTGCGGCAACCTTCCGGGCGGCATTGATGGAGAATCGGACCGCGGCGCTCGTCCAGCCTCCTCGCCCCATCGCCATCGGCACGCGATGCACTGTCACCGCCCCATGAAGCTCCACCCGTGGGTTCGACTGATCATGGGCCTCGGTGATGACGTGCACTCGCACACCCGCATCCACCAGTGCCGGAACAATCCATCGCGCGTATGTCCCGATCCCGCCGCCGAAGAATGGCGGATACTCGCGGCTCACAAGCGCTAGACGCATCGGCCTGTTCACGCGACAGCCTCCATCGGAGGTGCATACGCACCCAGCGGCAGTGAACGGGTCACGCCCAAACCCGCGGAGACCAAATCCAGCATCCGGACCGCAAATCGGGTCGCCCCGACGCAATCTGTCGCCCGCCGTGCCGTGCCTTCGCTCATCTGCTCCCGCCACGATCCTCGCTCGGAAGCCTTCATGATCCGGTCTTCGAGCTCCGCTCGACAGGAGAATGTCGCTTCGAATGGATCGCCGAACACGGCGAGTGACCGGGCGTTCCGGGGCGGCAGCGGCTCATCGTGCGGCTTGAACTTCGAGTTCTCGACCTGTGCATACAGGCCTTCGAGATAGGTGTGATCCCAATTCGCCGGGTTCGGACCCATGCGATCGCGATTCCGAACAAGCTGCAGCAGTTCAACGTGATTCGCGACAAAGTGAGCCGGCCATCGCGATGGGCTGAGATACACGTCCGCCGGGTGCCCCGCAAGCACGAACTCGCGCGATGCGACCCAATCGTTGTAATAGAAGTCCGTCCACGAGCGGCGGCAGAGCGGGATGCCGCCCGACATCGCGCACTCGGCAATTCGTTGGTGGCCACAGCCCTCGATCGACGCGTGCAGATGCGCGGCCGCGAGCTGGTAGCATTGACGCAGGTCATCACCATGCTCAAGCGGCCCCGACGCGAGGTCGCGAAGGGTCGGATGCTCCTCCCAGCCCTTGCCGAACAATCGGAACCTCAGTCCGCGAGCCCTGCAAATTTCAGCCGCCCACTCGAGCGTCTCATGCCGCAGCACCTGCTCGGCGTACGGCCGCACAAATCGATACGAAAGCAAATCCGACGCCTTGGGGTCACCGCCTCGCCCAAGCGATCGCGCAAGCGTCGCAGCAACCCCTGGCAGCTCGCTCGCCGCGGGCCCTGCGGCCCACCGGGAAATGACCGCGTCAACCTCGTGCCGAGCCGCTTGCACCGCCGAGTGTGCATGCGCCGGAAGCCCACTCTCCCTCAGGAATCGCGACACGAAGGCGTCGGGCGTCTCCGAACGGTGGCTCACGTACGCGACATCGCAGTCGAATCGAGGGTTCGGCTTAGCCGCGGCCCGGTGGAACTTGCGTTCCGACACGCACACCGGGTGCTCCAGCATCCGCTCGCTGGAGTAGCCCGCTCGCAGCATCGCCCCGGAATAGATGTGCCCAATCACAAAGTCGAGCGGAGCGGCCACGTTCGCCGCCTGAAAAAGGTGCGGCATCGCGTCTTGAACCCAGCACATGTGCGGCCAACCCTGCGGCACGGCCGGCCCCATCATCCATCGCGGGAAGTTGATCTGAACGATCAAATCAGGATCGATCGACGCGATCGCCTGCAGATACGCGATCGCAGTGAACGTTTCACCTGCCTCCGGTTCCATCAGCAGCGTTGCATCGTGACCGAGGCTCGCCAACGCCGCCACAAGATCCTCCGCGGAGTGGCGGACGAAGGTCGAATATCGCGACGTGATGACAAGCACCTTGCCCGACCGGCGAGAGCCGCTGCTGCCGCCGATCGAGGCGAATCGCTCTCGCCACCACGCAGCGTCACGCCGCGCCGCTCGATGTGCGAGCTCGCGAGAAAGGTCCGCGGCCAACGCCGACTGCTCAGCGGCGAGCGCACGCAGACCCGAAGCAAGCTCAGCTCGCATCGGCACGTCACCGTCGAGCACCGTTGCGACACATTCGGGCAACGCACACTCAATCCTCGCCCGTCGCGATGCCATGAACGCCGCATCCGCGTCAGGCCCTTGGAACAGACGCACACGACCGCTCCATGCGGAGTCGTGCAACAGACGTGCGTCGTGATCAAGGACGTAGATCGGAGCGGCTTGCCCGTCCGCAGCCGGCGGCACCAAGGCAATCACCCGGCGGACAATTGCAGCATCGGATCGGCAAACGACAACACCCCGTACACGCCCGTCCGAACCACGTGACATCCCCGGGATCGTGTCGATCCGGATATCTGGCGCGATCGCGCTGCCGTCTGAAGCGGACATGTCCCAATATCGGCAACCCCCGCACGAAAGCCGCACTTCTTGGGCTCCCGAACCCCTCGACGCCGATACACGTCTCCGGTGGACCTCAGCATCCTCATCCCGACGTACCGCCGGCCGGAGAAGCTCCGCCGATGCCTCGAGTCGCTCGCGGCCCAGCGGACCGCGGCGAGCTTTGAGGTCATCGTCGGCGTCGATGGCGACGACGGTGGGCCGACCACTGCCGACGTCCCCGAGTCGATACAGCCTGTCATCCGGGTCGAACGATTCACGAAGATCGGATACATCGCAATACGCCGTCGCATGCTGGAAGCCGCCCGTGGCCGCATCTTCCTGTCGATGAACGATGACGTCGAAGCCGCACCAGATCTCGTTCAGCGGCATCTCGAGGCCCACGCCTCCGACGTGCGGGTGGTTGGGGGCATCGCGACCTGGAAGCCGGTTCAATCCCCGACGCTGTTCGACCAGCTCGTGCAACAGACGAATCTGATTTTCTTCGCACCGCGGCCCGATCGCGCCCCCACCTATCGCGATTGCTACGGCTTGAATATGTCCGCACCAACCTCGCTCGCCCGAGATCAGGGGGGCTTCCCCGACATCGTCGACGCGTACGGCTACGACGATATCGAAATGGCATATCGCCTCATCAAGTCCGGTGCAACGCTCGCCCTCGCGCCGGCCGCCGCCGTTGTGCATGATCATCGCTACACGACGACCGACGTCCTTCGACGCGAGTACCTCCTTGGTCGTTCGGCGTGGACGTACGCCGAAGTCAACCCCGAGTTTTCACGCGATCTCTTCGGCCGGAGCATCCGCGATCGCTCCGAACTCGATCATGCAGATCGCTTCATCGAGCGGGAACATCGCGACGCCTTGCGCATTCAGTCTCGTTTCCTCTCGCTCGCCGATACCCCGCCACTGCCCGACGGTCCCGACACCAACGCCATGCTCGCCGCGCTCGCGGATTCATGGATCCTTCTCAAGCGGTATCTCTGGCGGCAGGGCTTACTCGCCGCGTCACGGAACGAGCCCAACCACTGGTCGCTACTCGCTTGATCACGAACCGCATCCAGCCGACGACGGCGTTGTCACCCCTGCGAGGGCATGCCGGTAGAGTCCTACGACCTCGACGCCGCGAGCTCGCCACCGCTCCGAACGCAGCCACATCTCCTCTTCGTGCTTCGGCGACGAAAGAACAACGACAGGTGGAATCGAATCCTCGACGCTCTCCGGCGAAACCACGGGCACACTTGCGATCGCCCGTGAACCGTCGCCACGATCATCCAGAATCCACAGCGGCTTTCGCACTGCGGAGTGCGTGAGCAGTCTCTCGGTGTGCCGACCGCCGCCGTAAATGGCAAACGGTGTCGCCGGGGCGAGATCGCTCACGATTGCGGCATAGCGCTCGGGCGACGAAAGCTCCGCGGCGGAGAAGCGAAGCGACATCGCGACCGTGCCACAGTCGCGCCAACGCTTCGACGCAGCAAATGCGTCAAAGTCCGACTCATCCCCTCGCAGCACGAGACAGCGTGGTTGCATGTGCGTCGCCCACGGCACCGCGACGACAGCCGCCCCGGGAATGACGCCCCGATCGCAGGTCGTCACGACCCCGCCATCCTCTTGCCGAACCTCAAGAACGCGTCGGCACACATCATCGACATGCTCGGCAAGACCACCCTCGGCCATCAAGGGCCGAACTTCAACGCCCGCAGCCTGAAGCGTGTGCGTAGCGGCCAGCCCTTGCACATCACCTGGTGGCTCGCACAAAAGAACGCCGTCGATCGCCTCCTTGAGTGCAGCTGCCGGGGAGAAAACCCGAGCCCCAAGCAGCGTCGTGCCCGGCCTCGCATCGTGGCGGATGAACCCGACGAACGGCGTCGGCCGTGACGCCAACCATTCGACCACCGCTCTCGGCACGCCGCGTCCAACCCAGACGCCGATCCGCCGTTGCCCATTGCGCACCAGTTCGTCGTAGCGCTCGCCGAAGTGCGTCCATCCATCATCGCACTGGCTCGGGCACACTGCCGTTGCGATTCCGCTTGCCCTGCGCTGGCTGACCACCACCGCGCCCGGATGCGGCATCGACGCCGGTACCACTGATGCCTCGCCGCTTCGACCGGGACTCGAGCACGTCACGAAGCCCGCCTCGTGAAGCAATCGAACCGCGTCGGTTTCCTGCAGCGGCCCGGTCGTCGGCGACGCCGCAACAGCTCGGACAGCGGCATCGCTGCGCGATGCACGCACCGAAACGCCAGAAGCAACGCCCTTCAGGCACGCATCCCACGCATCAACGCAGGCATCAACCGTCAATCCGTTCTCAGCGATTGTCCGATACGCAGACGCTCCCATCGATCGCCGAAGCCCGACGTCCGCACCGATCTCAGCAAGCCGAGACGCCATCGCCTTGATGTCCCCCACCGCGACAGCAATCCCGTTCACGCCGTCTCGCACAATCGCGGTTGCACCCGCGTCGACCGCCGTGATGCACGGAATCACGCCATGAGCCATCGACTCGAGCATCGCGATGCTCGTGCCTTCGGCGTCCGAGACAATCACGTTCACATCGATGCGGGACCAGAACCGCTGCACCCAACCAAGTTCCCTGGGCCCGTGAACTCGAACAGCACTTCGAATGTTGCTCTCGCTGAGTCGTCGCTGCCACCCTCGCAATGCGTCGCCATCGCCGACGATATCGAACTCGTACGCGACCCCGAGCCGCTCCAGCTCGGTCATGAGCACCAAGAGATCGCCGACACGCTTCTGCTTCTCAACGACGCGGCCAACATAAGCGAGTCGCAGCGGGCCGGGCATCGAACCGCGAGGTGCCCGCCCGAGCGGGACGCCGTAGACGATCGTTCGCATCGGCCGCTCGCCCGCGAGCGGCGCAAGCCACGCTGCACACGCTTCGCTGACGGCGACCGCCGCATCCCACGATTCATGGCTCGCCAGCATTCCGCGATACACATCATCGTTCGTATGGGCGACCGCAACGACTCGCGTGCGTCCGCATGAACGGGCTCGCTCGTGCTGCGCCGCGGCGAACGCGAGCGAGCCGTAGTTTGGCAGCACAACATCCGCACCAAGATCACGAAGAGCGTTCGCGACCGCCTCGGCCTGCAGCGCGGGCGCTTCGGTCGGATCCACCACACACGCCCTCGCCCGCGGCCTTGCCGCCAGTCGCTCCGTCGCCGGCGGCCCGTCCGCAGCGACGAAAAGCGTCCACCACTCGATGCCCCGCCCAGGATCACGCGCGAAAGCGGCCTCCATTCGCTCGGACCACGCGGAGACGCCGCCGACGCTCGATGCGTGTGACTCGATGCAGCTCACAACACGAAGGGCTCGCGGCGAATGCTCTGGAGCACCCGTCCCGGCAACGACCCGCGTCGCTTCGATCGCCGCCGATCCCGAGCGCCTTCGAAGATCCGGCGTGACTGCGCGGCATGCCTCCGCGACACGAGAAGACGCCTCCCTGCGGCATAACACACGCTTGAATCGCTCCTGAAGCTCCATCAGTTCGTTCGACGGTGCGAGCAGCGAATCAACAAGGTCACCCGCCGAGAAAGACTCGTACGGCCGCATGCCCTCGGCGGCACGCGTGCCCGAGGCTTCCGCTGCTGCGTTCGCCGCTGCCGCGGCGTCGGCGGCCTCCTGCACACGATCGCGATCCTCGTCCATCCCGTCGAACGCGTCCCCGCGATGCACCCATGCCGAAGGAAGCCACAACGGCCACGGGTGCGGATGCAGCACTCCCGTCGGCTTCCCGGCAAGCATCGCCTCTACCGCCAAGGTCGATGCGGTGGTGATCACACCGCGAACCGAGGACAGTGATTCGGCAAGCGGCGTGCCATCGACTTCTACACCCAGATCCGCCGCGAGCTCGCCAGCGATCCGCCATCGCACAGGCACCCCACGCCGCGCCAGGGCAGTTCGAATCGAGTCCAGCGATTTCAACAGCCGCACGCGACCGCCGAACGTAAAGGACGGGGTATTCGCGGTGGCAATCATCAACCCGCGTGGCGTCGCACACGCCTGGGATTGCCGCACGCACGCCGTGAACGCCTCCAGACGCGGCAACCCGGTCGCCACGGCACGATTTCCCAAGGCCCGCAGAATCGCCCGATCATGCCGCCCGGCACAAAACACCACGTCCGCTGGACACGGCCGCAGGAACGTCGGACCGGCTCCCGTATTGAGAAACGTGTTCGCGTACTCGAGCACCCCGTCCATCAACAACACCAGCGGGGTACCCGTTCGTGCGGCTGCACGCTGCACGCCGGTCGCACGCGCCACGACGCCTTCCACATGCACGATCGCGCTACACCCGGAGGCCATCGCATCCGAGACCCGAAGCGGCGCATGAGGCTGCAGCACCTCCAAAGCGACGTCATCGCCTTGACGCTCGAGGACGTCAGGCAGGGCCCCAAAGTGATGGTAAAAGCCATCAGGCGCGAGCAGCATGACACGCCGCGGCGGCGTTGGACTTCGCAGATTGATCTGCCTCCTCGTCATGCTGCACTCGCTGGCCGATTCGGCGTTGCCCGCAACACTGCGAGGCGGCGACCCGCGACCGAACCGACTCCACCAAATGGATTCCCAACGCGATCGCTCTTTATCGGCCATTGCAGGCCCGGAACCCTTATGTCTGCCGCACTGCAGGGCCGATAGCACAACGAGAGACGTTCACCGGGCTGCCCGCCGCAACCCGCCCGCTTTGCCGGAGGATTCTGATGGCCGCCGTTCTTGGTCTTCGACTCGGTCCCGGTCACGATACCGGCGCCGCGGTTGTATTCGAACAGGGCGGCGAACTCCGCTGCGTCGCGCTCGCCGAGGAACGGCTATCACGTGTGAAGCACTCCAGAGCCTTTCCGCGGCTTTCGATCGCCGCGTGCCTCGCGGAAGCGGGCCTCTCGCCACGGGACGTGAACGCGGTGGTCTTCGAAAAGACCGTCTGGCCCTACGGGGCGACATGGTGCGAACGCGTTCCCGGCAGCGAGTGGATGCACTGGTCCGATGACGACGAGCGCGACTTCTTCCGCTCGCTCGGATCGGTCCCCTGCTACTACATCAATCATCATCTCGCCCACGCCGCGACAACGTGGCACAACACCCATTGGCCGCTCGACGGCAAGCCCGCCGCCCTGCTCGTCATCGACGGCCGCGGCAGCACATGGGCCGACGGCCAGACCGGCCCCGGCGGCCCGCTTCACACCTTCCAACGCAACGACGACAACTACAACGGCACCCACACCGGCGACGCTCGACGTCTCCAGACGGTCGATCACCGCGCCGAGACTCAAAGCGTGTTCGTCGCCAAGGGCCGCAGCATCCGCCGCATCGATGTCTCGCTTCGCAGCGGCATCGGCTTCTTCTACGCCTGGGTGACGCAGAGCATCCTCGGGTTCGGTCACATGCACGCGGGCAAGTCCATGGGTCTCGCCGCGTACGGCGATCCGAACACCTCGCGATTCCCTCGGATCCCGGACGAAGTCCTGAGCGGCATCGACACCGACCTCACCGAGTACATCCGCGAGCATTTCGACGGGGGCATGCAGTTCACCCAGCGCGACAAAGAGCCGCCAACCGACACTTACTTCGCCGACGCCGCCGCATGGGCCCAGCGTGAGATGACCCGCGCAGTTGTCCACCTCGCTCGACACGCGATGAACAAGGCCGGAGCCAAGCGACTCGGCTACTCCGGCGGCGTGGCCCTCAACGTCGTTGCCAATCGCGCGGTGCGCGATGACCTGATGCACGAGGGGCTTCTCAACGACCTGTTCGTCCAGCCCGCGGCGAGCGACACAGGCCTCGCGCTCGGGTCGGCTCTCTTCGGCTACTACGAGATCCTCAAGCGGGCCCTGCCGTTCCAGAAGAATCAGGTCTACCTCGGGCCGGAGACATCGTCGCGAAACGCCGCGGACCAACTCGTCTCAGAAGGCGGACGCCGGGGCGATGTCATCGCACGCACGGCCGATCTGCTGCTCGCCGGCAAGATCGTCGGCTGGTTCCAGGGCCGCAGCGAGAACGGTCCCCGAGCCCTCGGTGCTCGCAGCATCCTCTGCTGGCCACGCCCCGATTGGATGAAGGACCATCTCAACGCCCGGGTGAAACACCGGGAGGCCTTCCGCCCGTTCGCTCCGATCGCAATGCAGGAACACGCCGCGGAGTGCTTCGATGCCGACTTCCCGGTGCCGTACATGCTCTTCAACACCTCGGTGCGAGAGAGCGTTCGCGCGAAGCTCCCGGCAATCACCCATGCCGACGGCAGCGGTCGCCTGCAGACCGTGAGCAGGGACGACACGCCGCTCCTGCACACACTCCTCGCCGAAATCCGCCGCCGCGACGGCGTCGGCGTGCTGCTCAACACCAGCTTCAACGACAACGGCGAACCGATCGTCGAGACCGTTGAAGACGCAGTCCGTTGCTTCCGCGGCACGAACATCGACGCCCTCGTTTGCGGCGACGCAGTGCTGGAGAAGTCCGCATGACACGCTCCCTGACGATGCAGACGACCGCTGCACCACACCCCAACGCGTCACCGACGGCGATCGACAATCCGAGCCATTACCTTGTCGCCCCTGCAACGCTGCCGCACGAGGTGCAGCGTGCGATGATCGAGCGGACACTCCGAGGCGCGGCGCATCGCGGTTTGCACCGCATCGGTGTCTTCCCCGCCGGCCGCCACACCGCACGGCTCAGTCCTCAGATCTTCACCGACTGCGGCGTCGAACTCGTGGCCGTGCTGGACGATTCCAGACACGGACAGATGCTGGGCTTGAACATTCAGACAACTCGCAACGCAACCGACCTCGATGCGATCTTGATCTCCTCTGACAGCGCCGAGGCATCGCTCGCGTCACAGGCTGAGTCATGGGCAGGCGACGCGACCATACTTCGCGTCTATGTGCCACTGCTGCGGCAAGACGTTGCGACAAAGTCCGCTCGTCGCGAAGCCGCACTCGCCCGCCTCTCGCGGGAATGCAACGGCAGGATCAATCTCGGCTGCGGCTCGCACCCCCTGCCCGGCTGGACCAACATCGACGGCGGCGATGGGCAGTGGTTCGACGCACCTCAGGACGCCGCCGTCATCCCACTGGACGTCTTCGATGCGCTCGCCGCGATTCCTGATGCGTCATGCGATTATGTGTGCTCTGAGCACTTCTACGAGCACTTCACGCTCGACGACGGCTTCCGCATGGCGTGCGAATGGGCCCGCATCCTCAAGCCCGGCGGCGTCGTTCGACTCGCCACCCCAGACCTCGCCCAGGAAGCTCGCATCTACCTCGGCCAGCAACTGCCAGCCGATCGCGAAACCTTCCTGCGTCATAAACGCCGCTGGCTCGGCGATCGCCACGCATCGGAAAGTCGTCGGTTTCTCACGCCGGCGATGCTGTTCAACTTCGGCGCCCGCCTCGATGGCCACCAGTTCATCTACGACTTCGAAACCCTGCAACAGCAGCTGCAAGCCGCGGGATTCCAATCGATCACCCGCGAGAAGTTCGGCCGCAGCCGACACACGCCGCTCGACGGCATCGACCACCACAACGGCGGCGAAACCGGCGGCACGTGGCTGCAGGACGTGCAACTGATCGTCGAAGCCATCCGTCCTTGAACCGCCGGCATCGGTGCAGACGCTCAGGAGCCGGAAGGCTTGAAGGCCTCGATCTGCGCCCAGGTCAGCCCAAAGCGAGCAAGGTACTTCCGCAATCGATCGGCGTCGTTCACGCTCGACCGCAGTTCCCGTGATCGAGCAAATAGAACGCGACCAGCATCGGACAACGACTTCGCCGCGAGGCACGCGGCGACAACGTCGCACAGCTGCACACGATCAAACCGATCGAGCGCCGCCAACCGATCTGGCCCAATCACCGCCTCGGCGCCGCCCTGAAGCGTGTCAGACTCCGGCGGCTTTCCAGCCGACCACGCGTGCCGCAGACGCACGATCTCGGCGGCGACAACCTCGGGCGTGATCCGGCCGGCCGGGCACAGAGTGCTCATTCGCGTGACAGAGGCACCGAGATCGCGGAAGTTGCCCGACCACGCCGCGTCACGTGAGGTGGCAAACTCCACGAACGCTGCTCTGGCCTCGGCGCTGAGTCGCACGGCACGACCTGTGCGGGCAGCCACGCGTTCGAGCTCGAAGTCCAAGTTTGGCTCGATGTCCTCCAGTCGATCCCGGAGAGCGGGAAGCCGAAAGGTCCACAGATTGACGCGCGTCAAGAGATCTTCACGGAAGCTGCCGTCACGAACGCCCGCCGCAAGGTCCCGATTGGTTCCCGTCAGCAGGATGAAGTTGCTCTTCTGCTCCTGATCCGCGCCGAGCGGAAGAAACCGCTTCTCTTCGATCGCCCGCAGCAGCATCGCCTGCTCGTCCAAGCCCAGCTCTCCGATCTCGTCGAGGAAGAGCACGCCCCCATCCGCGGCCAGCAGAAGACCGGGCCGATCCGCCACCGCACCCGTGAACGCGCCCTTGCGATGGCCAAACAGCGTCGACATCGCGCCGTCGCCGCGAAGAGTTGCACAGTTGACCTCCACAAACGGCCCCTCAACCTGCCGAAGTCGCCGCTTCAAGTCATAGATCTGCTTCGCGAGGTGACTCTTGCCGGCCCCGGTCGGCCCGGTCAGGAGAATCGGGTCGGTGGAGTTCGCCGCGACCTGCTCGATCTCTTCGATGAGCCGGTTGAATCGGGTGTTCTGCGTCGCGATACCAGACTTCAGCCCCTCGATGTTGCTGGAGTACTGCGCCTTGAAGCGGGCTGCGATCGCGTCGTACTTTGAGAGATCCAGGTCAATGACGCGAAGCTCGCCCGCCGGGTCGCCGGTCCGAAACCTCGGGCTCGATTGCACGAGCTTGGCCGGAAAGACCCGAGTCTCGGCGAGCAGGAACAAACAGATCTGAGCGACGTGCGTGCCGGTGGTGATGTGGACGTAGTAGTCCTCGCGGTCGGTGTCGAAGCTGTAGCCGCGTGCGAAGTCGTGCAGGGTTGTATAGACCTCCTCGAAATCCCAAGGGTCCTTGGGATCCAGCAGCGAGAGCCGCACCTCGGTGCCGGGCGAGACCTGACTCACGTCCTCGGCGATCTGCTTGGCGAGGTTGATGCCCTGGCGTGGGTGAAGCAGTTCGAGCCGATCGGCGACGAAGTCCTCTTGTTGGAAGAGCGACACGGTGGGTCGCCACCGCTCCCAACGCTGCGGCCCGCGGCCGACATCGAGGGTGGTGCCCAGCAAGCCCAGAATGACACGACGCTTCTTCATGGCTCGCTCATTGTATCGCTTCTTATCCATTTGTATATGAGCAGATCAGCCGTTTTGGGGAGCACCCCGCACCGCTGCGAATGCGGGGCACTTTTCGTCTGGCACGGCTCGTGCATTAGTGGGTTCGTCGCGGACGTTTGCCGCGGCACCCGTCGAAACGGGTTCCTGTTCGGAGGTGCCCCATGGCCAACAAGTCGCTTTTCAGCTCGCTCCTCGGCCTGCTCGCTCCCTCGGCCGAGACCGTCAACGCCGCGGGAGGCAAGGCCTATGCGCTGACGCCCAAGCAGGCGCTCGCGCAGTACGCGGCGACCGGCTGCCTCAACTCTACGTTCTACGCCGATGCACAGACCCAGCTCCAGACCCTGATCGAGCTCGCCTCGCAGGTGGAGCCGGAATTCGTCGCTCAGGTTGCCCTGCATGCCCGCAGCCGCGGCAACATGAAGGACACTCCGGCACTGTTGGTTGCGTTGCTGAGCGTGCTCTCGCCGGGCCTGATGGCCGAGGTCTTCGATCGCGTGATCGATTCGCCGAAGATGCTCCGCAACTTCGTGCAGATCATGCGATCGGGGCAGGTCGGCCGCAAGAGCCTGGGAACGCTGCCCAAGCGTCTGGTGCTGCAGTGGCTGGAGAACCGGACCGACGAGCAGGTGTTCCGCGCGTCGATCGGCTCCGCGCCGTCGCTGGCGGACATCGTGAAGATGGTCCACCCCAAGCCCGCGACGGCGTCGCGTGCGGCGCTGTACGCCTACCTGTTGGGTCGGCCGTACGACGCCACTGCGCTGCCGAGCATCGTGCGTGCGTTCGAGGCGTTCAAGGCGGACCCGCAGCGCTACAGCGGATCGGAGATCCCGGACGTCCCGATGGACATGCTGACCAGCCTGCCGCTGGACAAGCGGCACTGGAAGGCGTTGGCCCGCAAGGCGTCCTGGCAGTCGCTGCGCATGAACCTCAACACCTTCGCACGCCACGGGGCGTTCGAGGATGGTGCGGTGGTCGCGGACTGCGTTCGTCGGCTGCGTGATCCGGGCGAGATCGCCAAGGCTCGGGTCCTTCCCTATCAGCTCCTCGCGGCGTACTCGAACACGGCGGGCTCCGTCCCGCCCGCGCTCCGAGACGCCCTGCAGGACGCGATGGAAATCGCGGTCGCCAACGTGCCCACGGTCGCGGGAAAGGTCTGGGTTCTGCCCGACGTTTCCGGCTCCATGCACGCGCCGATCACCGGTCATCGCGCCGGATCGACGACCGCGATGCGGTGCGTCGACGTCGCGGCCCTGGTGGCGGCGGCCATCCTCCGCAAGAACCCCGACGCCGGAGTCCTGCCGTTCTCCGATGCGGTCGTGAGCGTGGACATCAACGCTCGTGACAGCATCATGACGAACGCACAGAAGCTGGCGTCTCTTCCCTCGGGCGGCACCAACTGCTCGGCTCCGCTGGCGGAGCTGAACCAGCGGCGTGCCGCGGCGGACCTGGTCATCTTCGTCTCCGACAACGAGTCGTGGATGGACCGGACCGTCGCTCGTGGAACGGCCACGATGCAGGAGTGGCAGCAGCTGCGTGCGCGAAATCCGCGTGCGAAGCTGGTCTGCCTCGACCTGCAGCCCAACACGACGACGCAGGCGCCCGATCGCAGCGACGTTCTCAACATCGGAGGTTTCTCCGACGCGGTGTTCACGATCATCGCGGAGTTTCACAACGGCACGCTCGCCCCCGACCACTGGGTGAGCGTGATCGAGAAGGAGTCGATCTAGCAGCGGTCATCCCGTCCCTCGCGGGTGCGCGAGGGGGGCGGGACGCGGATATCGAATGCTTGCCGGGAGTCCACTTTCGAATGGAACCCTCTCGGCGAAACCTGGTCGATCCGCGTCCCGCTCACGAGTGATGTGATGGGCGGGCGAGTGCCCGGCGAATGCAGACGGGAGTACATGGTTCAGCGGGTTCGAATCCCGTCGTCGCGCAAGCGGCGGACTCTCGTCATCGGTTGTCGCCGGGCACGCGGCCCTCCAGCCCTCAACGCATCCCGACGCCGCTGCCGCGTCGCGATCCGTGTCGAATGCCGATGGGACTACAGCTTGTAATGCTCCAGGTCGCGGGTTCGAATCCCGTCGGCTCCGCTTCCGCCTCCTACTCGAGGCGACTCCCGGGGCCGTAGCTCAGTGGTAGAGCAGGAAAAAACGTCTCATCACTCTCGTCGACACGGATCGCTTCGCGGCAACGGCCAATCCCGGTGCGTCGCCGGTCCGCTCAATGCCCCGTAGCCCAGTTGGATCAGAGCGCCGCGCTACGAACGCGGAGGTCGCAGGTTCGAGCCCTGCCGGGGCAGTTTCCGGTACCCTTCTTCCCTCATCGAGTCCCTTATGAACACCTCATCTCCCACGAATGAACCCGCCGCCCCGCTCAACCGTGCCGTCGTCGCCACCGGCGAGGCAACCGGGTTCATCCCGGTGCAGAACGGCAAGCTCAGCCCGATTACTGTGATCGGAACCGACGCGATCCGCTCAACCTTCGATGACTTCTGCATCCGCCAGGCGATCAACTCGCGCTGCGCCCCGGGCGTGACCGACATCGTCCTGAACCCCGACGCTCACGCCGGCTATGGCGCGCCCGTCGGCTGCGTGCTCGTCTCGCCCGACCACATCTACCCCGGTCCGGTTGGCGTGGACATCAAGTGCAGCATGAGCCTGCTGCAACTCGATCTTCCCGAAGACGCCGTCAAGGACAAGCGCACGCGCCGGGCCCTCATCGAAGCGATCCTGGAGCGCACGCCGACCGGTGCCGGCCGCGGGCTGCGCCACGCGCCCAAGGGGCGTGCGGTGGGTGTCGAGCTCGGCAAGCGCGTCGTCACCGAGGGGGCCACGATCGGCGTGCTCCGCGAGCTGGGCGTGCCCACCGAGTGGGCCCAACGCTGCGAGGACGCCTTCCACCACGGCCACGACGACACCGCCGACGCACTCCGCGAGCGGCTGGAGCGCGCCCATATCTACGACCAGCGGGGTCACACTGTCTTCACGGGCAAGATCAACCAGCTCGGCTCCTACGGTGGCGGCAACCACTTCGGCGAGTGCGAGATCGTGCACGTCGAGAAGTCCGGTCGCGCCCGCGAGGCCGCCGAGGTCTTTGGGCTGCGCGATCGCCACGTCGCGTTCCTGTCGCACTGCGGCAGCCGCGGCTGGGGCGCGCTGCTCGCCGATCACCAGTTCAAGTCGCTGCAGCAGAAGTTCAAGCAGTGGGATATCCCTCTGCCCGGCAACGACCGCGAGCTGGTCTACGCGCCGCTCGGCACGCCCGAGGCCGACGCATACCTCGACGACATGGCCCTGGGCGCGAACTTCGCGACCGTGAACCACATGCTCATCAACGCTCTGGTGCTCGAGGCGTTCCAGGAGATCATCCCCGGCACGAAGGGGACGCTCGTGTACTTCATCAGCCACAACATCGCCCGCAAGGAGATCGTGCGCAACCAGCCCGCCTGGGTGCACCGCAAGGGCGCGACGCGTGCGTTCCCCGCGCGGCACCACGCCCTCAAGGACACTCCCTTCTTTGAGACGGGCCACCCGATCCTGCTGCCCGGCAACCCGCAGGACGGCTCGAGCATCATGGTCGCCGAGCCGGGCGCCGAACTCTCGTGCTACAGCGTCAATCACGGCGCCGGACGACGCATGAGCCGCACCGCCGCCAACAAGACGCTTGACCAGCAGTCGATCGACGCAAGCTTCGACGAGAAGGACATCCTCACCAACTGTCGCAACTACCCGCGCGACGAGGCTCCGCGGGCATACAAGGACTTCGAGGCGGTCCTCGACAGCGTCAAGATCGCCGGCCTCGCGAGCGAAGTCGCTCGCCTCAAGGCTCGGTTCGTGATCAAGGACGGAGACAAGGCCGATGACTGAACCATCAAACATCATCACCATCGACGGATCGCAGGGAGAAGGCGGCGGTCAGATGCTCCGCTCCTCGCTCGCGTTCTCGATGGCGACGGGGCGGCCATTCCGGATGTTCAAGATCCGCGCCGGACGCCCCAAGCCCGGTCTCATGCGCCAGCACCTGACCTGCGTGCAAGCCGCCGCTCGCATCTGCGACGCCGACGTGTCTGGAGACACCCTCGGTTCACAGGATGTCACGTTCACCCCCGGTCCAATCCGAGCCGGCAACTATCAATTTGCAATCGGCACGGCAGGGAGCTGCACGATGGTGTTGCAGGCGATCCTTCCAAGCCTGCTTCTCGCGAACGAGCCTTCGACGGTCATCGTCGAGGGCGGCACGCACAATTCCAATGCGCCGCCCTTCGAGTTCTTCGAGCGCACCCTGCTCCAGCTTCTGAATCGGGCTGGCGCGAACGTCACTGCCCAACTTGAGAAGCACGGCTTCTACCCCGCCGGCGGCGGACGCATCATCGTCCAAGTGCAACCGAGCCAACCTCGGTCACTCGAGCTGATCGACCGCGGCCGACGAACCCAATCGCGAGCCTGGGCGCTCGTCTCACGCCTGCCGGCCGGCATCGCGACGCGAGAACTCGGCGTGATCGCCGAGCGGCTTTCGATCGCCGAAGGCGATCTTCACATCGTCGGAGTGAAGGACCCGGTCGGTCCCGGAAACGCCGTTGTGATCGAGCTCGAATACGAGAACGTCTCGGAAGTCTTCTTCGCCGTTGGGGAGATCGCCAAATCGGCGGAGGTCGTGGCCCGCGAAGCCAGCGACGAAGCACGCGAGTACATCGCCGCCGGGACTCCCGTCGGGCCGCATCTCGCCGATCAACTGCTCGTGCCGCTCATGCTGCTCGGCGGCGGACGCTACCGCACCGGCCATCTCACCGCCCACACTCGAACCAACATCGCCATCGCATCCGCGTTCGGGGGCACGGCTCGCGCCGATGGGGAGACGATCGAGGTCGAACCCCTGCCACATCGGTACCGGACCGAACCTCTCGGTGTTCCCAGTCTCCAGCCGCGGTCCGCGATCCCCTGACGAAAAACGGCGGATCCCGGTAGCCGGGATCCGCCGTGAAAGCGGAGAGGGGGAGATTCGAACTCCCGAGAACGCTTACGCGCTCTGCCGGTTTTCGAAACCGGTACGTTCAACCGCTCTGTCACCTCTCCGTGAGGGACCGAATCTTTCGTCCGTTCCTTGGTTCGGTCAATCGACATTCCCGGTTCAGGTCGCGACGCCGATTCGCGGCGAAAGCACGCCAGCCCGGCACCTATCGCCGCTTGCCGCGGGGCATAGAACGCAGCCGCAGCGTGTCGGTGACCACTTCCAGAATCTGAACCGGCTCGGTCATGCGCCCGGCCCCCACCGTGCGGCAGGCCTGCCATCCCTCGCCGGGGCCGATCAGGTGGAACCCATCGTCCACGAGTTGCCGCACATTCCGCTGCGTGCTGGGCTGGTTCCACATCGCGTCGTTCATCGACGGAGCGAGAAACACCGGCGTTTTCGCGCGATCGATCGCCGAGAGGATCAGCGTCACCACATCGTCCGTGCGCCCGGTCGCGAGTTTCGCCATGCAGTCCATGGTCGCCGGGGCCACAATCGCGACCGCCGCCTCCCGCGCCAGCGAAACATGCTGCGGGTCGTGCGACTCCACGTGCTCCCACTGCGACGTATACACCGGCCGACCCGACAACGCCTGAAACGTCAGCGGCGTGACAAACCGCGTCGCGGCCTCAGTCATCGCGACCGTCACCTCCGCACCGGCCTGGGCCAGGCGGCTCACGATGTGACAAGCCTTATACGCCGCGATCCCGCCGGTCACGCCGACCAAGACGCGCTTGCCACGAAACACCGACGCGAGCACCTGCGGATCGTCGGGCGAACCGGAGGACGCGTGGCGTTGCGCGGGCTGCTTAGCCATCGAAGGTCAATTGGAAGGTCGTCGCCGCCGCTCGATCAGAGCAAAGCGTCCGAGCCGTTGGACACCGTCTTGGCTTCGACGAGCGAAGCGTTCTCGAAGTCCAGGCCGATCTTGTCGGTCATGATCTCCTCGATCACGATCTCAAGGTCGGTACGGCCGTTGCGCTCGACGAGCGGGCGATGGCCTTCCATCAGTTGGCCAAGGCGGCGCTGGATCAGCGCGGTGAGCTTGAACCGGCCGCCGACCTTGTTGACGATGGCGTCGCTCTTGAGGGCTTCGATCATGCGTGCTGCGATCCTTGCTAGTGGGCGAGCGTGAGCACCTGCGGCCCGACTCGACCCGCGACCGAATTCCGACTTCCCGGTCGCCAACCGGCGGGCGGAAAATCGTGTGAACCAAAGTTATCAACAGCCTCTGGCGTCAACCGCCCGGAACCACTATCATGTTCCTGACGAATCGACCAGCCGCCGTCGCCCCGATTCGAACTCCTGACGTTGCTCCGAAGCAGCGACCTCCGCGATGAGTGGAGGAAGGTCCGAAGCGGGCGGCGAGAAGCGATCGGTTTCGGGGAACACAAGTGTAGGCCGCGTATGCGTTGCCCGCAGGGCCTGTCGCCCGGCGGGTGGCTCGTAGGACGCGTCAAGCCAGCGCGAGCCTGCCGATTGGACGTGCCAGACCGTGCCGCCGACCGTGCGTGATTGGGACATCGGAGCCAAGGTCCGACACACCGGGTGCCCGGAGTGGGGTATCGGCGTCGTTACCGCCGCCCAGTCGCTCGTCCACGACGGCGTCCGCTGTCAACGCCTGACCGTCCGCTTCGACAAGGTCGGCAGCAAAACCATCAGCACCGCGTTCGCCAACCTGGCCGCGGCGACCGACACCATCCTCGACCGCCCTCTACTGGACAAACCCATGCCCGCCACGCCCGCGACCGACGAACTCCTGAAACTCGAGTCCAAGGCCGCCACCGAGGAGACCTTCCTCAAGATCCCCGAGCCGGCCAACGACCCGTTCGTCTCGCTCACCAAGCGTGCGACCGCGACCATCGACCTCTACCGCTTCTCACCCCAAGGCGCCTCGCTGCTGGACTGGGCCATGATGCAGTCCGGCCTGCGTGACCCGCTCAGCCGTTACAACCGGCACGAACTGGAAACCCTGTTCAACCGCTTCAGACAGAACCTTGACGCCCACGCCAGAAAGACGCTCAAGGAACTGAAGAAGCAAGACCCCGCGGCCCTGGCCGCCCTCCTCGCCGCCGCCCGCCCCGAAGCCAAGGCCGCGCTGCGCCGCATCGACATCGACCGTTGACCCGCGGCGACACCCGTCACAGACGGACCGCCCCAAATCCCCCACCACCGCCGCACCCACGCCCAACCGCACCCCACACGTGCGCCGCGACACCTTTTCTAAGACCTAAGTCTTCACCCCTCACCCCTCTGCCTTTGGCCCACCCATTGCCATCTCTCTCCCTGTCGCCACGCGACGCGGCAGGACGGACCCGCCGCTCAATCACAGAGAGGGAGAGAGATCATGAACGAGCAGGACTTCCAGAAGAAACTGACCGAACTTGTCGCCCAGATCGGCGAGCTACCCGAGGATCAGCGTGCACCCCTCCAGGCGCTGGCCGGCGAGACCAAGAACCGCCACGACAAAATGCGTCAGACCATCGGCGAGCTTCAGGAATCGCTCGACTACCTCCGCCTCAGCGTCAAGTACCTCGTCTTCGATCTGGAAGCCACCCGGCGCGAGAACGACTACCTGCGTTCCCTCATTGAGAAGCGTCACAACGAGGGCAACGTGGAATAAACCACGCCTTGGTGGGGCTCCCCCGCGCCCCACCCCAACCGGCCCGCGGCCCCGCTGTCCTCAGCCCCGCGGGCCGGAACTGTTGCAAACAAACCAAGACGCCTTCTCGACTCCACCGGTGGTGAGCGGCGAAGTGCAACCAAGCGGCCTGCTCGCGACCAGACTCCGTCGTGACAGGCCGCTGTGGTTTTTTTGCCCCGGTCAGCATGCCCCCCATGGCCGGACGACAGCCGACGCAGCTGCTATCCTTCCACCCATCGCCGGAGAGGTGGCCGAGAGGCTGAAGGCGACGGTTTGCTAAACCGTTATACGGATTTAGGTCTGTATCGGGGGTTCGAATCCCCCCCTCTCCGCTTGATTCGAAAGCCCGGTCCCCCGGGCTTTTTCTCTGCGCGTTCTTCCCGGAGCATCCGCGAGACCCGCACCAACGCCGCGGTCAACGAGATCATCTCGCGGACGTTCGGGAGCAACACCAAGAACTTCCAGTACAACGCCGCCGGGCCAGCTCATCGACGACGGCGAGAAGCTCCTCATGGACGACGTCTTCGGTCGCCACCGCTACGTGCATCCCCGCACCAGCAGCAGAACCCGCGGCACGCTTCTCGAAAAATCCACCTTCAACGGCCTCGGCCATCGCATCCGCAGCCACAGCGATCAGGACTTCGACCACGACACCGACTCGAACGACCCCTGGGTCGACATGGTCTACGACCACTCCTGGCGGACCGTGGCGACGTTCCGCTCGGGCGAGGCGGCGGACCGACCGCGGGAGCGTTTCGTCTACCACGGTGCCGGCATGATCGGCCGCGGCTCATCCTCGTTCATCGACGACGTGGTCCTGCGGGAACGCCGCGTGCCACGATCACGACCTGCTCGGAGGTCGTGATCGCGTGTGCGGGTCGGAGCAGATTGACGGGCGATGGAAACAGTACACTCCCAAGCACGATCACTCGCTCCGAGCAGCGAGTAATCGTGGCAGTCCATCACGCGATCGAGCCACCAGCCGCCTGGATTACGTAGCAGATAGAGGGCATTGCGATATGACTCATCGTTTCTTTGTTGTGCTCATTGTGTGTTGTGTGATATCGTTTTTTCTGACTTTTGTCGCGCCAATATACAATATTGCACGTAGGCCTGTTTATTTCGCACGTATCGCATATGTAAACAATGGACGGACCTGGCTCGTGGATCAGCGATTTGGGTCGAGAACATTTGTGTTGGCAGGCGAAACCGCACGCAAGCTTGGCGTCATTGCGATTCCGGTGTCTGGAGACCCATATCGATCTCCAATTTCAGAATCTGATTGGAATTTGGTTGTCGTCCAGCAAGAGATTGGCTGGCCATTCGCATCTATGCTCTGGCGTGCCCGATATTCCGACCTGCCAAATGACTTTGATTCCGCCGATCCCATGCCAAAGGAGATCGCTATGGGTAGCCGCGGCTTTGGCGACGCTTTCGAGATAAAAACTCCTGGCGGACGTGCGACATTTTATTTGCATGCCGCCTATTGGCCAGGCTGGTTCTCATATAGCATTATTACCGCCAACGTTGTGACCGTTGCATCAACTATTTCCATTTGCTGGATGACGACAGTTCTAGCGCTGCGAACATTGAGAAATAAAGCGATTGGTCGGAGGTGCGCCAATTGCGGGTATCCAGCCGCACGTGATCCACGACTTGACGTTTGCCCGGAGTGTGGCTCTAAGCATCACTGAGGCAGGTGGCCGGACCACGCTGAGATGTGCCACGAACACCCGCTGCTCGGAGCAGGTGTGCGTGTCGGACGTGTATTCGCCCCTCCCGCTCGCCGAGCTCGTCCGACCCATCGTCCGCCAGACCATCCCGCAACGCACCAAGACCCTCGCCGCATCGAGCCGCCGCATGTGCCCGAGCCCAGTCGCCCGGCCCCATCCGCGGCCCGTGCCAACCGCCCTCACGCATTCCCCCGACACAACACCGTCGTTGTGCGCACACCCGTGACGCTCCCCCAGCTTTTCTCGCTCCAATAAACCCAAACCCTTGTTTCATCCCCCCGATCCGTGCGACACTCTTCGGAGCAGCGGAACAGTGGAGCAGGGGAGCAGGGGAGCAGGGATCCTGAACAAGGGGGTGAGGCTCGTGGCGCCGGTTGAACTTCGCGACATCTTTGTTCCCACCGACCGCGAGCAGCACCTCCTGATCGATCTCCTTCAACGCGCCGACTGCTGCCTCGATGACATCGCCCAGGAACTCCGCACCTCCGTCGCCGCGCTGACGATCTATCTCGCCAGCGACGACGCCATCGAAATTCTCGCCCAGGCCGAACTCGCCAACGCCCGCCGCGGCCGGCTCGCCGCCACCGCCCAACTCGACAAGTGCGCGCATGCACTCTCTCTCATCCTCGACGGCTACATCAACGACACCACCACCGCCGTCCGCCGCGACACTCCCAAGAACCGCCGCGAAGACCTCATCCACCAAGAGTCCGCCCGCCGCGCCGCCACCCAACTCTTCAAGATCGCCAACTTCACCCCCCGCATCTTCACGGCCACGCGCCTCCTCGCCCCGCTCCAGCGGGGAGAGGTGCCCGAGTCTTCGAGGGCGGTGAGGGGCCGAGACGCAACCGAACTCCAGCCCGCTTCGATCAACACGCCACCCAACAGCTTTCACGATGGCTCAAGCTCCCCCTCCCCGGGTGGGGGAAGCGAGGGGGCGGGGGGCGTGTTCTCGGCATCGAAGCATTCGTCCCCAACTCCTCCCACCGCATCCCCCACCACGTCCCCATCGCGCCTCCCCGCCCCGCGCCAGCCGGACGTGGGTGGAGAGGACAGCTTCGCCGCAGGCGAAGCAGGTGAGGGAATACGAGCGTCCGACCCGCCACCCTCTTGCATCACCGCCCCAACCAGTCCATCCCCGTCTCCGCCGCGGACGACGCCGCGACCATCACAACCTCAATCACAACCATCGCCCGCACCACCGCGTCAAGAGCCGCAGCTCGCCGCGCCAGCATCAACCGCCCCGCCCTGATCCCGCGAGCAACGGCCGTGTGAGTCACTTTCCCGCCACGACACGCCCTGTCACCTTGATGATGCGTGAATCGGGCGCAAGGACCTTCCAACCTGACCACGGCGTGGAACCCACGCCGGGAAGCCCTGCGCTCGCCTCGGCGTGGGTGAGTACTCTCCGCCTTCCCAGCAGCCCCAATTCCGCGGGCTGCATTTCAGCGACGCGGCAACCCGCCCGCCGCCAGCGAGAACCGCCACGGATGGCACACTCCCCCACTGTCAGTTCCGGCCACTCCGCTCGCTCGCCCGCCGGCCCCACCCGGCTCAGCGCCATCTACTCCTTCACCTTCGTCAACAGCCTCTGCGCCGGCCTCGTCACCAGCGGCATCTTCACCATCACCGACGCCGGCTTCAACTTCTCCGCGCTCGAGAATTTCGCCCTCGGCGTGGTGCTCGGCATCATGTACATCGCCGGAGCCCTCGGCGCTCGCAAGTTCACCGACTTCCTGCGTCGGACGCGCCCCTCGCTCACCGGCCGAGCGATCCTCGCTGGCATCATCGTGTCTCTCTCGTTGCTCGCGAGCATCCCGGCGCTCGTCTTCGGACTCGGACAGGTTCAACCCGGCTCCGGCGGTTCCTGGGCCATCTGGCTCATGATCATCATCTACAGCCCGCTCACCGGCGTGCTCTGGCCGATGGTCGAGTCCTTCCTCTCCGGAGGCCGACGCGGCCACGAGCTTCGTCAAGCCATCGGCAAGTGGAACGTCATCTGGAGCTCGTCCCTCGTCGTCGGCTTCGTCGCGACCTCGGCGGCGGTCAAGGTCGCCCCCGGCGGAGCACTGCTGCTCATCGGCCTGATCCAACTCGCGTCCGTTCTGATCCTGCGCGCCTTCCCCGCAGAACCCGGCGAACACGTGCACGAGGAACACGCCGCCACGCCCCCGATCTACACCGACCTGCTCACCACCTTCCGCGTGCTGCTTCCCGCGTCCTACGTCGTCAGCAGCGCCTTGGGACCGATCCTGCCGATCACCTGCGCCGCCATCGGCGTTGCCCCCGAGTGGCGATTGATCGTGGCGAGCGCATGGCTCCTGCCGCGCTGCCTCGGCTTCCTCGCGCTCGAGCGTTGGCACGGCTGGCACGGCCGTTGGTCCGCGGCCGTCGTCGGCGGGTTGCTCGTCGCCGTCGGCTTCGCCGCCACCATCGCCAGCACCTGGGTCGCGCGCACCCAAGTCGGAACGCCGACGCTCGATGTTCCCGCCCTGGGCGTGCTCCTCTTGGGCCTCGCCCTCTTCGGGTTCGGCATGGCCGTCATCTACGCCGGAGCGATCTACTACGCCATGGAAGTCGGCGCCGCCGAAGTCGAAGCCGGGGGGATGCACGAGGCCCTCATCGGCGTCGGCTACACCGGCGGCCCTCTGCTCGGCGTGCTCGCCATCGCCGCCGCACGCCAAGGCTGGATCGCCGAGAGCAGCGTCAACGCCGTGGTGCTCGTCGGCGTGCTGGGCGTCCTCGCTCTGGCAGCGATCACGGTCGCCAAACGCGTACACGATGGCCATAAAAAGCACGGGCGGGTCTAATCACCCGCTCGCCGCCGATTCCGTTACGGACACACCAGCGCGTCGTACGCCGCGGCGAAGAGCACGAAGTCCGAGTCGTCCACGAAGTCGTCGTTGTTCAGGTCGGCCGGGCACCCGCTGGCCATGCCCGGGTCGGTGCAATCCAGCAGGTTGTACGCGGTCGCGAAGATGACGAAGTCGGCGTCGTCGACGAACGTGTCGTTGTTCAGGTCGCCTGGACAGGCGGGGATAATGACGGTGAAGTTCGTGCCCGGGTTGTTCTTGAAAACGGCGGCACCGGAAGTGACGAGGTAGTTGACGACGTTGGTGGTGCTGGCACCAGACGCGATGCCGTTGTAGAACAACGCCTGCGTCGTGGTGGACGGGAGAGCCGCAGCGAACGGTGCACCAGCATTGCCGTCGGAGTCATTGGTGGCGCTCAGGGTCTGCGGACCGGTGTAGGCCGCGCCGCCCCACGCGACCGACCACCAGATCGTCGCACCGTCTTCGAAAGCGAGCTTTCCGGCCGCCAGATACGACGCCGGGATCACGTTGGTCATCGTGAAGTCGGGCACACAGGCGGGTGACGTCTTGCCCACAAAGTTCGCAGACGCGATGAGAATCGTGGCGCCGCCAGCGGAGTTGCTGACGTTGGCGGGGAACGTAATCAGCGTGATCGGGTTGAGTCCGTTGGCGTCGTACACGCGGAGGCGGCTGTTGACCACAATGTTCTGACCCGCGAAGCGCTGGCGGAGCTGGATGGCCTGAGCGCTGACGTCGCCGCCAACGCCGCCGATGATCTGCTGGATCTGCATGATGTGGTGGTTGGCCGATGCCACGGTGCCGACCAGCATTGAGAGGACGAGTCCGCCGCGGGTGAGAGCGTTCATGCAAGGCCTCCGGAGTTCTGCGGACGGTCCCGGCCGCCACAGGCTGGGCTTCATTCGGTGATCCCGAACGACAACCCCGACCGATCTTGATGTTCGCGGATTGCGATCACCTTGCACGAATGTTCCGAATCGCAGCAATGACGGACAGTCGATCGGTCAGGCTTGGGCCCAATGACTACCCGCGACGCGCCCCGAAGACAGCACCAAGGCCGCCGGCGATGGACGACGGCAAGTAGTCCGAAACGACTTTGGCGATCCGGCCACTCTCCTGCTTGGCGAGTTCGACGCCTTGCTCCACCTGCTGCTGGGCGGCGTTCCAGTCATACTCAAAGAGCCCGAAGTACTTCAGTGCAGCAATCGCGGAGACAAGCAAACCGGCGATCAGCAGAACGCTCTTGATGAACTTCTTCACGAAGAAGGCAACAACGAACGCGGCGATGAAACTGAGGCCGTAACGCACCGTGTGGGGAGCGGACTTGTCGATGAGCCGCTCGCTGGGCGGGATCTCGCCAACGGGCGCGGCGGCGGACCTTTCAGCAAGCGAGGCGGCTGGTGGCGTGAGGTTGGCCGCGGCGGGCGTCGGCCGGGTGAATGCGGCGTATCCCCACGACACGGCCCCGAGCACGGTGACAAGGATCGCCGTCCACAGCGACTTGCTGCCAACCAGCGATCGCGCGGCGCGGCGTGCAATCGGTTCGCTTGAATGCAATGAGCCAGCAGCTGCCTGATCGTGTTCCATGGGTCGATCGTAACGCATCGGGCCAGTGCCGCGCAGGCCGCGGACCGCCTCGCAAAAGCGCCCAAGGCGATGCATCGACCGTACAATGAACCGCCTTACCCCCTTCGATGTCGAAGCCCAGCGATCCCATCTCCGCCGAGAATCCCAGCAGTTCTGCGCTCGAGGCCCACGTGGCCGAGGTGATGCCGGACCTGTATCAGCAGCTCCGCGCGATCGCCGCGAAGTACATGAATCGCGAGCGGCGGGATCACTCTCTGCAGGCAACCGAGGTCGTACACGAGGCGTTTGTACGCCTGGCGGGTTGGGAAAAGGCGATCCAGGTCGCGGACAAGGAGCAGTTCCTCGCAGCCGCCGCCGCAGTCATCCGCCGCGTGCTCGTTGATCACGCACGCCGACGCAATTCACTGAAGCGCGGCGGGGGCGACGTGGTGCGCCTCGGCGAGCACGACGCCGCGGACCGCAACGATCAGGGCCCGGCGACGATCGCCGAACTCATCGAAATCGACGGTGCGATGGAGAAGCTTCGCCACCTCAACGAGCGGGCCGCTCGGATTGTCGAACTTCGCTTCTTCGGCGGCCTCACCGTCGAACAGATCGGACGCGTGCTGCAGGTGAGCGAGCGCACCGTCGCCGACGATTGGCGTTTCGCGCGAGCGTGGCTGCGGCGGGAGTTGGGCGAGTCGGCGAATCAAGCCGCGGGCGAGTGACCCGCTCACGCCCGACGGAGTTTGTCCACGAACTTCAGCATGCGGAGCCCGATGGAATCGGCCGGCTGTGGCGCAGGCGCCAGAGACTTGCCATCAAGAACCAAGCGGACGTCCGTGGCGAGATCCGCGACCGACTTATAGCGATCCCGAGGCTGCTTGGCCAGACAGCGCAGGACGAGGTGCGACTTGTCTCCGGCGAGTTCGGCGGCGAGCTTTTCGGTCGTGGAATCCCGCTTCAACGCGATCTCCGCGGCATCGGCTCCGAGTTCGCCGAACCGACGAGGCAGCTCGATCGGAGCCTCCTCACAGACGACGCGCTGCATGGCCTCAACCCCGAAGCGCCGGAGCGAGGAACGATCAAAGGGTCCGGCGCCGACGAGCAGCTCGTACAGGATCGCGCCTAGGGAGTACACGTCACAGCTCGTCTCGACGGGTCCCCCACCGTTCGCGTGCTCGGGCGGCACGTACTCGGGCGTGCCGTGAAGCACCTCGCAGCGGAGCCACGATTGGCGCAGCGTGGACTCGCTCAGCACGGCGCGGTGCAGCGCGGTGTCGAGCAGACGCACCTGGGGCAGGTCGCCCACGACCTGCACGCAGACGTTGGTCGGCTTGATGCCGGCGTGGATGACGCCGATGCGGTGCGCGGCCTCGACCGACTCGCAGAGGTCGAGGAACAGGATCATCCGGGCGCGGAGATCGAGTCGGCGACGATCGGCATACGCGGTAATCGACTCGCCGGGGATGTAGGTGCTCACGACGAACGCGGCGCCCGCGGGCAGCCAGCCGCACTCGACGAGGGCCGAGCCGCCGTGGCCGGCGTCCTCGAGCGATTTGTGATCGACGCGCAGGCGGGTGAGCACGCTCTCAGCGGCGCTGTGGGTGAGGTTGAGTTCGGAGCGGAAGATCTTCGCCGCGCGAACACGCGAGGGATCGGAATCGACGCGTGTGAGGTAACTCTTGCCCAAGGCGCCCGCGCCCAAGCGGTCCTTGAGCACGTGCGAGCCGACGGCTGAGATGATGGCAGACTTGCGGTCGGTTCGCGGGGCGGCGGGCTCATGGGCACGCGACGCGGTCATCGACATGCCGACGAGCGAGGGCGGCGACGCGGGAGCCTGATCGGTCTGGACGATCGGGCGATCGATGACCGAAGGCTCGCCGCCGTCGAGCCTCAGCAGTTCGTTGACTTCCCGAAGCAGTTCTGTGTCCTTGCCGCAGCGCTGCGCAAGGAATGACTCCCGGGCTCGCCCGCGGAAACGCTGGGCGTCCAGGAAGACCTCCCGAACCTGACGGAATCGTTCGGCGTCCATCGGCAAGGCCTTTCATCGGATCAACGTGACCCGGAGAACGAATCGCATTGTCTCACCTCCGTGCGACCGCTCGAACGCCTCTTGTCGATCCATCCAAAGAATCGCCGATCAAGCGATTTCCCGGCGGAAGCCCGGGACTTCTACACCACCGACGGGATGGGATCGACGCACGCCGACACCGGCAAACCCCACGTCTGCCGCGACTTCGTGCGCCGATCCGACCCCTCTCTCTGCAAGCAGTAGCGTCAAACGCGGGCCGCGACCGCAAGGAATCGCGGGCCGCCGTCGCGAATTCTTGTTTGGTTCCTGGACGGCATTCCGAGATTTTCCATGCAGCCGCCGATGCCGAATCACGCTGCTGGTGAGAGAGGCGGCCGTTCGGAGGGGAATGGCCGTTTCAAACCAGCCGCCGACGTCGAGACTTGGGTCGACGTCGGCGGCTGTTGTTTTTGCACTGGTCGCGTGGGCCAGCTGGGTCCGACGGAAGGTGCGCACCAACGAAAAACGCCCCGGGCGAGGGCCCGGGGCGTGAGTGACTCGGGAGAGTCCTAGGAGCCGGAGATCAGTTCGTGGGCTCGGGGCAGAGCAGGTCGTTGTAGGCGCTGGCGAAGGCGACGAAGTCGGTGTCGTCGGTCGCGGCGTCGCCGTTGAAGTCGCCGAGGCCGAAGGGGCCGCCGGCGGAGAGCAGTTCGTTGTACGCGCCCGCGAAGAGCACGAAGTCAACGTCATCAACGACGCCGTCGTCGTTGAGATCGGCCGGGCAGTCGGTGGTGACGTGGAAGACGAGCAAGGCGCGGTTGGCGAAGTTGGTCAGGGCGAGGCGCTTGTAGACGCCGTCCCAGCCGAAGGACCAGGCCGTCCCGATTGCGGTGATCTCGGTGCCGTTGGGCGTCGAGCCAGCGGGGAGCGTGAAGGCCGAGCCGTCGAAGTTCTGCCACTGGGCAGTCACCGCGGCGCCGTCCTCGTTGGCGAGCTTGATCACCTGAGCGAAGTCGGTCGTGCCGACGTTCTGGTCGTTGTAGATGAAGACACGCTTCGCCTGGCCGGCCGCACCGCTGAGAATGCGGACGCTGTGCAAGCTGCTGAACGCGAGGGTGTCACCGTTGCCGCCGATGTTCTGGGTGGTGGCCCAGACGTTGCTGCCGTCGCGCTTGGAGAGGTAGATGGCGGTGCCGGCGCGGGCGACGGCAATGTCGCGATCCACGTCGAGCGAGCGGTAAAGCGAGCTGCTGGTGTTGTTAATACGGAAGTCACCGAAGCCGCCGATGGCGCTCGTAAAGGCCGGCGTGAAGCGGTCGAGAGCGAGATCGTCAACGATCGCCGTCTGAGGCTTGAGGCCCCAGTACGCCGAGCCGCTGAAGGAGAGAGCGGCCACCGCGGCGGGGACGACCTCGCTGTCGGGGGCGATGAAACCGTTGCCGTCGAAGCCTAAGTCCCACGCGCCGGCGTTGCCGCGGACGTTGGCGCCAGGGGCCGAGCCGATGAATGCGAGGCTCGTGCTCGAGTCAATGAACGCATAGGACTGGAACTGGTCGGCCGGAGTCGCGCTGCCGCCGTCCGCGAACATGATCAGGTTGGCGTTGGTGAGCGAATTGGCGGAGGGAGCAGCGGCCGCGGGGCTGAAGTTGAAGCCAGTGTACTGACGACCGTTGGGCCACGAGGGCTTGTCAGCAGTCGTGACATCCGTGTCGGTTCGGGTGTAGAAGGGAGCCGGGGCCGGATCGTTGACGGTCCAGAGGCTCTTGATGACGGTGGCGCCGATCGGGCCAGCGACGCCGGAGCTATTCCAGCCGCCAACAACGACGCGGTCGCCGTAGATCTCGACGGCGCTGGGGTTGTTGCCGATCCAGAACGGATTGGTGTTGCTGCTGCAGTACTCGCTGAGGCTGGGGTTGACGGGGATGCGGCGGAAAATCAGTTGCTTGGCATCCACGGAGCTGGCACCGATAGTGCCAGCGACCGCCGCTAGAACGAGCAGGTTCATCGTCTTCATACAAAGCTCTCCCGTTAAGTGAGGCGGCGACGCCCGTCGCCGCAAGGCCAGAGACCGGACCCCGGTGCTCCATGTCGAGTGTACCAGAAAATCGGGAAAAAGCAGTACGTTTTGAAACGTGCATTCGGGTTTTTCGCGGAGGAGCGATCGACAATATGGAAACGATTCAGAAACACGTCCCATAACCGCGCCAAGATCACGCCACGGCGTTTCGACGGGCCGCCAAGCGTGCGACACCCTCGGCCGCCAAATACGGCGAGTTGGCAAAGCACAGCCGCCAGTCCGGTCGAGCCACGCGAGTGATGTCACGGTCGACGGCGGCGCGGAGAGCAGTCGCGGCGGGAGCCAGACTCATCCCGACATAGCCGAGCAGTGCGATCTCCTGAGGTCGGTAGATCGCGTGACAGATTCGGATCGCCCGTGCGAGGGCGCGGATCGGCGCTGTGTGCTCGTCGAGGGAGCCAAGCCTGGCCGAGAAGTCAGGCCCCAGCGTTCGACGTAGTGCGATCGCACCGATGTATCCCTCGAGTCCGCCGCGACCGCCGTCAGGCCCGATCGGTGCGTCGGCGTCCAAGGAAACATCGAGCTGCCCGATGTGCCCCGCACTCTCGCCGGTGACACGCAGGAACTCGCCGTCGTCGATCACGGCGGCACCAACACCGGTGCCGAGCGAAAGCGCGAGCAAGCGTCCCTGTGGCCTGCGCGGGAACCAGTAGCCATACGCCGCGGCAGCCGCATCGGAATGCACGCAGACGCGATCTGATGCAGCAACCGCTTTCGGCCCGAGCGCCCGCTGCACAATCTGAAGCAGCGGCATTTCCTGCAACGCGGGAAGATTCGCGGAGTATTCGACCCGCGACTTGCCAGCGTCGAGCAAGCCTGGAACGCAGAGCCCCACACCGTCGATCGACTCGCCGCACGGCGGAACGGCGGCCGAGACGGCGGCGATCAAGGCTTCGAGCGCTGGCCGTGCATATTCGTCGCTCCGCGATGAGCCGATGACAGCGCCGGAAGCGTCGACGATCGCCGCCTTGACCGAAGTGCCGCCGATGTCGAGTCCGAGGTACGCCATGCCAAACGCCTACAGCCGCTCGTTTCAGCGGGGAACAAGCCGGAACTGTCCGGCGGCATCAACGTCGAGACGATACGTCGCGTCAAGGCCACGCCGGACGATCGCCCGTTCCACCGCGACTTGGCTTGCGAGGAGTTGCTCCGCCCGTCGGGACTTGCTGATCATGTCGGGATGAACCCGGTACAGGTACAGCGACTCGTCGATCCGACGGAAAGTCGTCACTTCGGAGAGCTTCAAGCAAAGGTCGTAATCCGGGGCCGCGGGCAGCGTGGGGTCAACCCCGCCACTGGCGCGATAGACATCCTTGCGAACAAGCCGGAATGCCAGCGTCATGAACTCGACCAGCAGGCGGTCTTTGTCGAAGGGGATCGTCGATCGGTACCCGATGCCCATGGACCGGTCGTGCTCGTCGATCATCAGGTGCTGGGTGTAGACCACCCCCACCGTCGGGTCCGCATCGAGCACGCGAACGCACTTCTCGACGGCCGATTTCACGAGCAGGTCATCGCTGTCCACGACGCCAACCAGCTCGCCGCTGGCCAGTTCATACAGCTCGGCGAGCGTTGGGGCGACGCCTCGGGCTGCGCGCCGGAGCACCCGCAGTCGCGGGTCGCCCACTGCGAGCCGATCGGCAAGATCGGCCGACCCGTCGGTGGAGCCGTCGTCCATGACGAGTAGTTCCAAATCGGCAAACGACTGCGTGAGCACGCTTCGGATGGCCGCCTCGAGAAAGCGGACGCGGCTTCGGACGGGCATGAGAATCGACACGCGGGGCATGGATTGGCCGAAAGGACGGTGTCAGAACGGATTATGAAGACCGGTTGAAGACGCGTGGGGCGAGCGTACACTAGCTGTCCCCTTTCCGGGACAATTCGTTTCGCCGCCGCGGGGCGGCGCGATCACCGACGGAAGACCGCCGGCGCTTTGAGCGTGCGGCTCAAGGCCGGAGCATTCGCCCATGTCCCAAACCCTCGAAGCCAATAACGACGTCCAGATTTCCGATGCCGGCCCGTGCCGCAAACGCGTGACGATCCGCATCCCCGCGGCCCGTGTGGACGCGAAGCTCCGCGAGTCGCTCGACGTCTGGTCGAACCAGGCGCAGCTACCCGGCTTCCGGCGCGGCCGCGTGCCCGCCGCCCTCGTCGAGAAGCGCTTCGGCGAGGCGCTCCGCAGCGAGGCCAAGAACCAGCTCGTCGGCTCGGCCTTCCAGGCCGCGGTCGAGAAGGCCAATCTCAAGATCGTCGGCGATCCGTTCAGCGAGACGCTGAACAACGTCGAGCTCAAGGCCGGGCAGGACCTCGCCTTTGAGATCGACGTCGAGGTGCAGCCCGAGTTCACGCTGCCCAGCCTGGACGGCATCCCGGTCCGCAAGCCGGTGTTTGAAGTCCCGGACGCAATGGTCACCGACGAGATCCAGAAGATCCTCATCAACGAGGGCGAACTCGAGTCGCGTGACAACCCCGAAGCCGGCGACTATCTCACCGGCCACGGCATCATGGTCGGTGCCGACGGGACCGAGTTCTACAACATCAAGGGCTGCGTCGTGCAGGTTCCCACCTCCGACAAGGGCGGCAAGGGGATGATCCTCGGCGTCATGGTCGATGACTTCGCCAAGCAGTTCGGCACGCCCAAGGTCGGCCAGACCGCCACGATCAAGACCACGGGTCCTGAGAACCACGAGGTCGAGAAGCTTCGCGGGGCGAAGGTCACCATCACGTTCGCTGTCGAGCGAATCGACCGCATCATCGCGGGCAAGGTTGAGAACCTGCTCAAGGCCTTCGGCATGACCGACGAGCAGCAGCTCAAGGACGCGGTGAAGTCCCGCCTCGAGCAGCGCGTGCAGATCCAGCAGCAGTCGGTGATGCGTCAGCAGCTCGCCGCTCACCTGCTCAAGAGCACGACGATTGAACTCCCGCAGCGGATCACGGCGATCCAGTCGGCCCGGACGCTCGAACGCCGCCGCATGGAACTGATGTACCGCGGCGTCGATGCCCAGAAGATCGAAGAGCACGTTGCCGAGCTTCGCAGCGCCAGCAGCGAAGTCGCGGTCCGCGACCTGAAGATGTTCTTCATCCTCAGCAAGGCCGCCGACGACCTCAACGTGACCGTGGACGAGAACGAGTTCAACGGCCGCATCGCCCAGATCGCCATGGAGCGCGGGCTGCGTCCTGAGAAGCTGCGTGCGGAAATCATCCAGCGCAACCAAGCGGGCGTGCTCTTCCAGCAGATCCGCGAGCACAAGGCCATGGACGCGATCCTGGCCAAGGCAAAGGTCGCCGAGATGCCTGCCGAAGAGTTCAACAAGATCCTCGCCGACGAGGCCAAGAGCGGTCCGGCGGTCTGATCCGCCATCGAGGCGAAATCGCACCCTTCAAACCGGAGCCGTCGGGCTCCGGTTTTTCTTTTGGAACAAGGTCCGATCGCGACGCGGGACTTCGCGCGTCCGCATCGCGCACTCACGCAGCGAGTGACTTGATGTGCTCGTCCAGGCTGAGCACCATCGGATCGGACCGGTGATCGTCCTCCAGGTCAATTCCGAGCGAGAAGCAAACGCTGTGAGCACTCTCGGCGATCGGATCGAACCGGCAGCTGCTCATCCGCACGCCCTTGGAGTCGAGCAGATACGCGATGGCTCCGTGGCCCGACTCGTGCACGATCTCGATGCGGCTTCCCACGACATCGAACTGCTTCTTGTCTGACGTCGCGGCAACGGTCGGCATGTGGCGCGTCATCTGCTCGTCCATCACTTCGGACAGCCGCTGATGGACCATGGCCGCGATGGCCTCGGGCCCATCGAGCCGATCCGCAACTTCGCCGAAGACATCGCAGACCGTTTGATACTCGCGAACCGCCTCGCTCACGAGCTTGTCGATGGTGCTGCGATCCAGTCCGAGCTTCTTCGCCGCTGCCGCTTCCTCCGCCATCGCGCTGCGGGCGTTGACCGCGTCGCCAGGGCCGACCTCCGCGGCGCGCGCAGGCGACGGCGGACGGCTGAGGGTGATCGGCTGGGCCGACTGCGGGTCGACCGAGATCGAGCCTGCGTAGTACGCAATGCGGTGCAGCCGCAGCACCAGATCGGAACGCTTGGCTTCGCCGGGAGCGACGTGGTGCCACTGGATCGGCATGCACAGAGTCTTGGGAAATCGCCACTTCGTGAGCAGCGCTGCGACGACGTCGACGTGCGAGTAAGGCAGGATCGTCAGTTCGGTCTTGTAGGCTTCCAGCGGCGTCAGGCCCGGCTTATGGGCCTCGAGCACTGAATCGCCGGCGATCTTGTGCAGCAACGGGATTCCGGCGTCGAGCATCAGCCCGATGACAAATGCTTCGACCTTGGCCTCTGGCGCGATCTTGGTCGCGAACGACTGCGCGAGGCAGGCGCGGAACACCGATTGTGTCCAGACTTGCCGGCTCAGGTCGCGGTCGCCCTTGCCGCCCGCGGCACGAGCCATGAAGAACCCGAGGGCCAGCGTCCGCAGTCGCGTCGTCCCCAAAAGCACGCAGGCACGCTCGATGCTCGTGACCGGCTCACGCTGCGCGAAGAAAGCAGAATTCGCCAGCTTGAGCAGGCGACCGCAGATGGCGTGATCCGTCTTGATCACCGCGGCATAGTCGCGGAGCTGGCTGTTGGGGTCCTGTACCAGCGTCAGGATGCGGGTGGCGACCTCGGGCTGCGTCTCGATGCCAACGCGCTCGAGCTTGCGTTCCACCGTTTGGAGGAGCGCCTCGACTTCAGCGGCCGTCAGCTTGCCACGCGGCTTGTTCATGCTCGATCACCAACGACACAGCACCGGCGCGGATCGCCGTGGCGTGGTTATCGTCCATGTCGCAGCGCCGATCAAGCGGAACGTCGCAGTTGCCTGAAATGTCCCGAACCTCGGGAATCATCGGGACACGAGGGCTTTGCGTGTCAAGCTGGGCAAGATTGTCCGGAGCCTTCCAGCCGGACAATCAGGGCTGCAGACGCGTGCTGGTCCAGGGGCCGGCATCGAACACAGCCTCGGTCGAGGAGGCCTCGAGCGAGCGGGTCCACGCCGCCCGGTCGTGCACGCGGCCCGGCCCGCCGAGCCAAAGCTCGACCCGCTCGGCCCACAGCCGCGTGCCACCCCAGTGCGGCGGGCGAGGGATGTTCGCCGCATCGCCTTTGTCCATGATGTCCTTGAGCGACAGATTCAGTTGATCCATCGCCCCCACCACCTGCATCAAGAGCGCCTCGCGCGACTCGATCGGCTGACTTTGATTGCTTGCCCACGCCCCGAGGCGGTTCTCCCAGCCTCTGGTCTTGAAGTAGTCGTCGCTCTCCCAGCCGGGGCTGCGGATGACGGGTCCCTCGATGCGGACCTGCTTCTCAAGAGTGTCCCAATGAAAAACGGCCGCGGCACGCGGATGCTTCCAGAGCCCGCGGCCCTTGCGGCTTTCGTAGTTCGTGAAGAAGACGATGGCGCCGTCGTCGAGAATTTTCTTGCAGAGCACGATCCGGGCCGTCAGCGAGCCGGAATCATCGAGGCACGCGAGCGTGAATGCGTTGGGATTCGGCGTCACCTTGCCCGCGTGGGCCTCGTCGAACCACGAACGGAACAACGGCCAGGGTGAATCGGGCAACTGATCCGGCAGGGTGTTGGCCGGGGCGAAGACAGACAAGAGGTCGAGGTCGGGCATGGAAGGCTCCCGCGTCGGAATGTGCGGCTGATCGGGACCTGATCGGCTTCGCCATTCTTCGCGGTCGGGATGCAGGTGTCGCCCGTTCCCCGGGATTCTGGATCACTTGTCGCTTGCGGCGGAGTCGGAGGACGGGACGCTACGCTCGCCACGTGAGTTCCTTCTCTGGACAAGATTCCAACGCCGAAGTCAAGCCCGGGCGCGGACGGTTCGAGCGTCGCCCGCCGGTTTCGACAGAAAAGCTCTTCGACCGCCTGCCGCCCCACTCGCTCGAAGCGGAGATGAGCCTGCTCGGCTCGATTCTGCTCGATCCGCGGCTGCTGAGCGATGTGCTTTCCATCGTGCGGAGCCCGGACGACTTCTACGCCGAAGCCCACACGGCGATCTACAAGGCCGCGGTCGAAGTCTTTGACCGTTACAACAGCGGCGACTTGGTGCAGATAGTTGAGACGATCAAGGACAAGGGGCAGCTCGAACTCATCGGCGGCGCCGAGTACCTCGTGAAGCTCGCCGAGAGCGTGCCCAGCGCGGTTAACGCCCCCCACTACGCTCGGATCGTCGCCGAGAAGGCCAAGCTGCGCAAGCTCATCGACGCGGCGGGCACGATCCTCTACGACGCCTTCCACGTCGGCGAGCTTGGCCCCGACGGTGCCCGCGAGGTGCTGGACAAGGCCGAGATGATGGTCTTCGAGATCGCCCAGCAGCACCAGATCGCCGACCCGCAGCTGCTGAAGGATCTGCTCCAGCTTGAGATCGACCGCATCGAGAGCCAGGAGGGCAAAGGCATCAGCGGCGTGCCCTCGGGCTACCCCGATCTCGACGAGATGCTCCGCGGCATGCAGCCGGGCGAGATGATCATCATCGCCGCCCGTCCGTCGATGGGAAAGACCGCGTTGGCCCTGAACATCGCCGAGCAGATGGCGGCCGGCGGCGGCAACGCCGGAGCGCCGCAGTCGACGATTCCCATCGCTCTTTTCAGCCTCGAAATGTCCAAGTCGGCGGTGACGCAGCGACTGATCTCGGCGCGATCGGGCATTGCGTCGCAGAACCTTCGCGGCGGGGTACGGCTCAGCGACCGTGATTATCGCAAGTTGCTCTCCGCGTGCGACGAACTGGCCAAGGCACCCATCTTCATCGACGATACGCCGAACATGACGGTGCTCGCGCTGCGTGCCCGCGCCCGTCGCCTCGTCGCTCAGCACGGCGTGAAGGCGATCATGATCGACTACCTGCAGCTGCTCACCGCGCCGGGAGCGGCCCGTGAGAGCCGACAGGTTGAAGTTTCAACAATCTCCCGCGGCCTCAAGGCTCTCGCCCGCGAGTTGAACGTGCCCGTGGTCTGTCTTTCGCAGTTGAACCGCGCCAGCGAGCAGCGCGAGGGCAACAAGCCCCGCATGAGCGACCTACGCGAGTCGGGCTCGATCGAGCAGGACGCCGACGTGATCATTCTTCTCCACCGCGAAGACTACTACCACGTGCAGGACGAGAACTGGAAACTCGAGAATCCGGACAAGGTCGGAGTCGCCGAGTTGATCATCGCGAAGCAGCGCAACGGCCCGACGGGCGTGGTGAAACTGTCCTGGGACAGCAACACCACCAAGTTCCAGAGCTACGCCGGGCACATGCAGCCCCCGCCGGAGTTCGCCGGCTCATCGCCGTTCGACGCCGCACCGGCTGGCCCGGACATCGGTTACTCGCAGCCCTCGGAGGCCGCATCGAACTTCGGTCAGCCCCGCAGTGCGTTTGCACCGGCACCCAAGACTGGTCCGATCTCCAACCACCGAGACGGCGGTGGACCGGACAAGAACGAGCCCCCGCCGTTTGATGCAACCGACGAAGGCGACGGGACGGTCGGCGGCATCCCATACTGATCTGATTCGTTGCTTCGCATCACGAGTCAGCGTCTGACGCGCCTGCAGCAGGCCGGTCGGTGAACTCGCCGCGTCTGCGCTTGTCCACGACACGCTCGATGAATCCCAAGATCATCAGTGAGAAGACCGTGACCCCCGCGAGCAGGATGGCCAGCGGGAAGAGCCCCAAACCACACGCCGCGCCGGTGGCGGCCACGACCCAGACCGCCGACGCGGTGGTGAGCCCGTGAACGTTGCCACGATCGCGGACGATGCTGCCAGCGCCCAGAAATCCGATGCCGGTCATGAGGCCTTGCAGAATGCGGCTGACGGCGTCGGGGGCGGCGCCGTTCTTGGCGAGCCCTTCGATCCCGATGAGCACAAAGCCCGCTGCTCCCACGCAGATGAGAGTCATGGTGCGGAAGCCAGCAGGGTGGTTCTTGACGCGACGTTCAATGCCGATTGCGGCCCCGAGGGCGAACGCCAGTCCGATCCTGGTCGCGGGCTCGATCATTTCGTTCCACAGCATGTTTCCAGTGTACCGCGCCGGGACTACGGCACGGCAGCCGGCTCACGCCGGAGCCATGAGTACGCCTCGAGTACCGCGCGAACGTGATCGCTCGCACGCCGCTCCTTCATCACGAACTCGCGTGCCGTTTCGCCAAGACGGCGCGAGCCTGCAACATCGCTGATCGCGGCGTTGACGGCACTCCCCCACTCGCGTGCACCGGGGGACTTGAGCAGGAGTGCCGTGTTGCCGTCGCGGAGGCAGTCTGAGAATCGGTCCTCGGCGGAGAGGACCACCATGCCGTGAGCCATAGCGTCGAGCACGACGGTGCGTTGCTCACCCAGGGCCTCGCAGAGCAGCAATAGATCGGCGTGTACGAGCAAGTCGCGTCGCGTTTCGATCTCTTCGATGAACGAAACGTTGCCAGTGATGCCGAGCGAAGCGGCGAGCGGGTACAGGTCCGCACGGCGTGCGGCGAGGGCGTCGACGAAGATGAGCAGATCGGGGTGCCGACGGGCGCAGTCGGCGAGACCGGTGAGGGCGGTGCGCATGCCGCGGGCGTCGTTGCCTGCGCCAACGAGAATCACCGTCGGGGCGTGGCCTTCCTGGAACTTGGGCTTGGGCGGGTCGCCGGCGTGTACGCCCCAGGACGCGAGACGCCCAGAAACTCCGGCCGCCTTGAGCGCACGATCGATCGCCGGATCGGGGGCGAGCGTCAGAGTGCGGGTGTCGGTCGCCGGGAACGCGGCCGCTCGCTCGACAAGGCCGGCACGCCAGACTTCGAGAACAAGGTCCGCGCCGCAGGCCTCGGCGACGAGCTGGGCGAAGGGCCAGAGCGTGCCGCCGAAGACGTGGACGATGTCGATGTCGCCGTCCTCGCCGCCGACTTCGATCTCGGTGAGCCGCTCGGCGAGGCGACGGGCCCGAAGGCCGGTGGTGAAGGGCAGGCCGCGGGCGGGGAAGGTGACGCTGGTGCGAAAGACGCTGGAGGCGTCGGTGGTCGCGGCCCCGCGGTCGCTGGGGGACGCCTGGATGACACGGATGCCCTCGTCGGCGAGGCCGATCTCAAGGCGGGCGAGCAGTTCACGCTCGCGGGAGGCAAAGAAGGTGTCGGCGAGGATGACGACGCGCACGGAAGAGTGTATCGGCTGGGACGCCGCGGGCTCACTCGTCGTGCAGCATCCGCTCGGCGGGGGTATCGACGTCGTCAAACTGCCCCGAACGGGCGGCCCAGGCAAAGGCCAGGACGCCCGAGGCGGCCAGCAGCACGGCGAGCGGAACCACGATGAAGAGCACGCTCATGGGCGACTCCCGGGTTGGTGCGATGCAGGCAAACGGGTGCTCTCGCGGAGGTCGGCGAAGGTGCGGGACTTGAGCGAGACCGCGAGCGCGGAGAGCGAACTGATCGGCATCACGATCGCGGCGATTAGCGGATTGAGCAGGCCGGCCACGGCGATGCCCGCGGCGGTGGTGTTGTAGAAGAGCGACACCCAGAGATTGCGGCGGATGACGTTCATCGAGCGGCCGCAGCCGTCGAGGAGTTCGAGGATCGAGCCAATGCCGGGTCGGGAGAGGTAGACGTCGCAGGCGGCGAGGCTGGCCTCGGCTCCGCCGTGGACGGCGATACCGACATCGGCCGCGGCGAGCGCGGCGGCGTCGTTCACGCCGTCGCCGACCATCACCAGGCGGCGGCCAGAACGCGGATCGAGCGTGGTCTTGGTGCGCTCGACGAGGGTGAGTTTGGCCTCGGGCGAGAGGCCGCCGAGGCAGTCTTCGAGCGTGAAACCCAGAGCGCTACCGACGCGAGTGACGACATCTTGATGATCGCCGGACGCGATTCGGAGCTGCCAGCCGCGGCGGCGGAGTTCGTCGAGCGTGGCGCGGGCTTCGGGGCGGATGCCGTCACCCATGGCGGCGAGGGCGGCCGAGACGCCGTCGACAGCGACGAGAATCGGCGTGATCCCCTCAGCGGCCCAGCGGCGGGCGAGGTCGGCGTGTTCGAGCGTGACGCGGGCGAGGGTGGAGACGAACGAGAGCGAGCCGATGACGACGCGACGGTCGTTCACGGTCGCCTCGATGCCGCGGCCGAGGACTTGATTGGCGCTGTGCACGCGGAAGGGGTTGGGCTCGCCGGGCGTCGCGAGATCGCGTGCCAACGCTTTCGCGATCGGGTGGTTGCTGGTGGCTTCAACGGCCTGCACCAGCGGGCGGATGGCGTCGTCGCCGTGCCAAGCGACGAGGGCGAGGCCGCCGGTGGTCAGCGTGCCGGTCTTGTCGAGGATCATGACGCCGGGCTTGGAGAGCGACTGGATGACGTCGCCGCCCTTGATGAGCATGCCGCGGCGTGCGGCGCGGCCGGTGGCGATGGTGATGACGATCGGCGTGGCGAGGCCGAGCGCGCAGGGGCAGGTGACCACCAGCAGCGCCACGGCGTGATCGACGGCGTGGATGGGATCGATCCAGAGCCAGATTCCCAGCGTGAGCACGGCGAGGGCGAGCATGCCAATTGTGAACCATGAGCCGACGACATCGGCGAAGCGGACGATCGGGGCCTTGCGGCGAGCGCCGTCGGCGACGAGCCGCATGAGCTGCCCGACGCGGGTCTCTTCGCCGACGGTCTGCACGCGGACGAAGAGTTCGGCGGAGATGTTGAGCGTGCCCGCGGCAACGCGATCGCCGACGGTGACGCGTACAGGACGGGATTCGCCGCTGAGGAGTGACTCGTCGACGAGCGATTCGCCGGAGTCGACCTCGCCGTCGCAGGGCAGGCTGTCGCCGGCGAGGACTTGCACCAGATCGCCGGTCTGGAGCGACTCGATGGGGACGTCGCGGGTGACGCCGCCTTCGACGCGGCGGGCGCTCGAGGGCGTGAGCGAGAAGAGCAGTTCCACATCGTCCGCGCTGGCACGCTGCTGGCGGCTCTGGAAGAAGCGACCGGCGAGCAATGCAAAGACCAGCACGCTCACGGTGTCGAAGTAGATCTCGCCGCTGCCCTTAATTGTTGTAAAGACGCTCCACGCTCCGCCGGCGAACAGGGCGAGCGCGATGGGCACATCAATATGCGGAGTGCGGGTGCGGATGGCTGCCCAGGAACTCTTGAAGAAGACCGCACCGGGCCAGACCAGTGAAAGCACCGTGAGCACCATGCTCAGCCAGCGGAACATGGTGCGGTGCGAGGGCTCCATCGCGTCGAAGATGCCCGCGTAGAGCGCGAGCGCGAAGAGCATCACGTTCGCGGCGATCGCGCCTGCGGCGGCGAGGCGGACGAGTTGCCGCCGATCCTCGGCGACTCGGTGGGCCCGCGACTTGCGGTCGCGGGCGGGTTGGGGCGGGTAGCCGATCGACGCGAGCGTGCGGGCGATGTGCGAGAGTTTGACGACGCGGTCGTCCCACGCGAGATCGACGATGCCGCGGCGGAGATCGAGGCGAGCCTCGACGAGGCCCTTGACCATGCGGGGCAGGCGCTCGATGAGCCAGAGGCAAGCGGAACAGTGCACGCCGTGGAGGAAGAGTTCGCAGCGGGTGAGCGGTCCGATCTGGCGGGTGTGGAGTCGGCGGAAGGTTTCGTCGTCGAAGTCGGTATAGGTGCGATCGGTGCCGGGGGCCGGAGCGCGGTCGTCGAGTTGCTGGCGGAGTTCGTAGTAGCGTTCGAGGCCGCAGGTGTGGATGATGGAGTACGCGGTCTCGCAGCCGTGGCAGCAGAATTGATCATCGCGAGCCGCGTCGATCAGCCCGGGCGGGACGACGAGGTTGCAGTGCTTGCACAGCACCGCCCCGCGTCGGACCGCGGGAGAGGGCGTGGCAACCGCGGAGAGTGTGGCGTCAGCCGCCATGGCAGAGCACCTCCGTTGCGGTCCCGGCTTCACGCATCTGCCGTACGCGGCCGGCGAGCGAGATGACGCCGACGATCACGAGGAGGAGCGCAGTGGCCATGGGCAGATGCCGACGCATCGGACCGAAGAGCGACTGGATCCCGACGCCGAGCGCCGCCATGACCGGAAGCGTGCCCAGCCAGAACGAAGCCATGGCGAGTGCGCCGGAGAGTGGATCGCCGGTTCCCGCGGCGGTGAGCACAAAGGCGTAGAGCCACCCGCAGGGGAGCGCGGTGGTGAGCAAACCGATCGCGTACGCACGGCCAACCGGGCTCCACACGCCGGCGGCGGAGTAAGCCTTCTGCACGGCGGACTGGAACGCCCGGGGCGGGTGCAGGCGGCGGATGCTGTAACCCTGCGCCCTCGCAACGGCGATGAGGCCAAAGCCGATCATCACCAGCGACGCGCCGATCGCGGCGGTGCGCTGCACCCCCACCATCTCGCCGCCGATGTCGAGCGAGCGGCCGACGAGCCCGGCGATCAGGCCGAGCGTGGCGTAGGAGCAGAGACGACCGGTGTTGTACGCGACGTGCAGGGACGTCTTGCCGACGCGGGATTGTTCATCGGGTGTGACAGCGAGCGCGAGGAATGCGCCGCACATGCCCGCGCAGTGCAGGCTGCCCAGGAGGCTTGCGACGAAGATGCCGGCGATGAGCGCGGTCACGGGTGGCTCGTGCGATTCACGTCGTGGGCGGCCCAAACCTCGATGGAGCGTTCGTCGGTGAAGACCATCTTCACCGCTTCGATGCGGGTGCGCAGGTGCCACGAGCCGTCGGCGCCTTCGGGGCAGAGGGCGCGGTAGGTGCCGGTGCCGTCACCGATGAAAGCGATCGTGGCACGCTCGCTGGAGCGGGCGTCGTGAAAGACCTCAGCGCTGATCTTGGCAGCGCGGATCGGCTGATCGGACGAATCGCGAAGCGTGATCTCGATCTGCCTGGCCGCGGAGGCGGTGATGCCGACCTTCCAGCCCAGAGCCGCGTTTAGATCACGCTGCTTGGCGGTCTCGTCCCACGCGAGGGCCTTCTCGTAGTACTTCTTCTCGATGCTCACGGACTTGTCGGACAACGCGGCGTAGACGGTGATGCCGACGATGAGCATGTTCATGCCCAGCAGCAGAAAGACGCCGCCGGGCCAGAACCAGTGGCCGCGGGCGGAGCGGTTCGGAATGGCGGTGCTCACTTGTGTTCCTCCTGTTCGCTTTGCTTGTCTTCACGTTTCTCGTCGTGCTTGTCGTCGTGCTTCTGATCGTGCTTCTCGGGGTGCCGATTGGTACCCGGCCCCACAAGCCGGTACGGCGTGGCCTTGCTGAAGTCCTTGGCACCACTGACCACGATGCTGATGTCGCATTTGCCCTGGTTGAAGGCGTCGATTGGGGCCTCGATCAGCACCGGCACAGTCCGCATCTCACCGGGCTGAAGGACGACATCGGTACCCTCGTCGAGTTTGACGCGGGCCCCGGCGACCCCGGCGGTGGTGATGGTGATGGGTGCGGCGGCCTCGGTGCGATTCACGACCTTGACCTTGACCTGATTGCCGACCATGTCGCCGGCCTCGTTCATCGAGAAGAGCCCGCCGCGGGTGCGGAGGATGGTGACGTTTAGCGGCGACTGATGGGTGAGGAGGTAGATGAGGCCGCTGAGGACGATGGTGAGCAGCGCGGGATAGAGGAGCAGCCGCGGGCGGAACCCGGACTTCTTCTCGCCTGCGAGCGCGGCCTGGGATGAGTAACGCACCAGCCCGAGCGGCTTGCCGATCTTCTCCATCACGCTGTCGCAGGCATCGATGCACTGGGTGCAGTGCACGCACTCCATCTGCAGGCCGTTACGGATGTCAATGCCCGTCGGGCAAGTCGTGACGCACATGTGACAGTCGATGCAATCGCCCAGCACCGGGAGCGCGATGCCCGCCGAAGCCCGCCGCTTGCCGCGTGGCTCGCCTCGGGCGTGGTCGTAACTGACGATCAGCGAGTTGCGATCCAGCAGAACCGACTGCATGCGGCCGTAGGGGCACGCGACCAGGCAGGTCTGCTCGCGGAAGAAGGTGAAGTCAAACATCATCAGCCCGGTGACCACGGCCATGACCGCAAACGGCACCGGGTGCTCGGCAGGAGATCGCGTCACCCACTCGCGCAACTGCTCCACACCGACGAAATAGGCGAGAAACGTGTGCGCGAGGTAGCAGGACACCACGAAGTACATCAGGTACTTGAGTCCTCGCGCAAGCGGCGAGCCGACGAACCAGCCCTTCCGCGCCCGGCCGGGCGTGCCCTCGAACAGCCGCTCGATCGGTCGGTAGACAAACTCGAGGTAGACGGTCTGCGGGCAAGCCCAGCCACACCACACGCGGCCGAAAAGCGCCGTGAGCAGGAAGATGGAGAGGAACACACTCAGCACCAAAAGTGCGAGCATCAGTGTGTCGGTGGGCAGGAAGGTCTGCCCGAAGATGTGGAAACGGCGGGTGGTCAGGTCGAGCAGAATCAGCGGCTTGCCGTTGAGCGAGAGATACGGGATCGCGGTGAAGATCAGGATGAGCAAGTAGGCAACGACGCGGCGGCGGTGGAAGAAGCGGCCGATCGAGGGCTTGGGCAACAGCCAGCGGCGCGAGCCGTCGGCGTTGAGCGTCGACAGCACGCTCGGCGGCTGACCCGCCGCGGACGAGGCCGCGGCATCGGTGGCCGAGTTGGCTCTGGGTTCGACGCTCATGTTGCCCTCCTCAGGACGGATTCACCACAGAGACACAGAGATGCAGAGAGAGACAGTTGGGTCAAGGCATTCGGCATTGAAGCTTCATTCCATTCCTCTCTGTGCCTCTGTGCCTCCGTGGTTGGTCTTCACTTCGTCGGCTTCGGGAACGGCGGCAGCACCTCGCCCTCGGGCGGGCGAGCACTGGCGGGCTTGGTGCCGCGGAGATTCATGACGTACGCCGCGAGCAGCACGCGCTCGTTGTCGGAGAAGTTGGTGCGCCACGCGGGCATCGCACCGTTGTTGGCGCCGTTGGTGATGACGGTGAAGAAGTCGGGGACTTTCTTAACGTTCTTGTAGTGGTCGTCGGTGAGGTTGACGCCATTGATCCCGCCGCCGTCTTTGGCGTGACAGGCGGCGCAGTTGGTCTGGAACGTGCCTTGGGCGAACTGCATCAGTGGCTCGTCCGCGGCAACGGCGAGAATTCCCGCCTCGTCAGGCTTGAGGACCTTGCCCGCAAAGAGCCGCTTCACCTCGGCATTCTGTTCCGCCTGCCATGCCTTCTCGACCGACCAAGCGATCGGGCTGAAGTGGTAGTACGCGACATACATGATGCTGAAGAAAACCGAGCCGATGAAGATCAGGTGCCACCAGCCGGGTGTCGGGTTGTCGTACTCGCGGATGCCGTCGTACTCGTGATCGCTGAGGTGGTCCCGGGCGCGGGCGCCGTGGACGAGGTCCTGAGGCGCGGAGCCGTGCACGACAGACGGGGTGTTGGAAGGGGCGGTGCTCATCGGGCTTCGCCTTTCTGAGAGGGCGCGAGGGCCGGCTGGGTTCCTGAAGAAGCGAACTGGTTCTGCTCGGTGCCGTCGAACAAAGGGATGTTGGCGTTGTGATCGCATTCGCTCTTGGTCGCCCGAAGGACGCGGATGGCCACGCCGACGAATACGCCCAGGAAGATGACCATTGCGATCGAAGGCCAGATCCACAGTTCCATGCTGCTCATGATGGAGCTCATCGCGCACTCTCCTTGGCGGAAACATTCGAGCTGAGAGACTTGTCGCTCGGCTTGGCGCTCGACTTGGCGGGTTCGCTGGTGGCCGTCGGTGCGGCGGCGGGCGCGGCTGGAGCATCCGCGGGCTGGCTGATGTCCTTGCCGAGGCGCTGCATGTAGGCGACCAGGGCGATGACTTTCTTGTCGCCCATGCCCTCGAAGCCGCCCTGCTTCACAAGGTCGTCGGCTATCTGCTTGGCCTGCGCCCGTGCGGCTTCGACGGCCTTGCCGTTCTTCACGTTCTCGCCGTACGGCACACCCAGCATCGCCATCACATCAACCCGGCGCTGGATGCCCTCGAAGTCGAGCGACTGCTCGAGCAGATGCTCGTAGGCGGGCATGATGGAGTTGGCGTTGAGGTCGCGTGGATTCTTGAAGTGGCGCACGTGCCAGTCGTGGCTCTGCTTCCCGCCTTCGCGGGCGAGGTCCGGGCCGATGCGACGGCTGCCCCACTGGAAGGGGTGGTCGTAGACGAACTCGCCGGGCTTGCTGTACTCGCCGTAACGCTTGGTCTCGGCCCAGATCGGGCGGATCATCTGCGAGTGGCAGTTGTAGCAGCCTTCGGCGATGTAGACCTCGCGGCCGGCCAGTTCGAGCGGCGTGTAGGGCTTCACGCTCGCGATGGTCGGGACGTTCGACGAGATGAGGAACGTGGGGATGATCTCGAAGAGCGACGCCACCACCACCGCCACGATCGCGAGCATCGTGAACTTCAGCGGCTTGCGCTCCCAGACGCGGTGGAACCAGCCGGAAACGAAGACCGAATCCGCGGCGAGCGCAACGCCGAGGTTTCCAGCGAGCTGCGTGCTAGGAACCGGTGGGTCGATGTAGCGCGGAGCGAGCGCCGGGGCGGTGACGATCGGCTCCTCGTAGACCTTGGCACGGTTGAGGACGGTCATGACGGTGTTGAGAGCGAGCATGAGCACGCCGGCGAAGTAGAGCAGGCCGCCGACGACGCGGATCCAGTAGAAGGGCATGAGCGCGGTGACGGTTTCGACGAAGTCGGGGTACGCGAGGCGACCGCTGGCGTCGAAGGCCCGCCACATGAGGCCCTGGGTGATGCCGCCGGTGTAGATCGGGATCACGTAGAGCAGCAGGCCGATGGTGCCGATCCACAGGTGGGTCGACATCAGCTTCTTGCTCCAGAGATTGGTCTGGAACAGGCGGGGCAACAGCCAGTAGACCATGCCAAAGGTCATGAAGCCGTTCCAGCCCAGTGCGCCGGAGTGGACGTGGGCGATGGTCCAGTCGGTGTAGTGCGAGAGGGCGTTGACGCTCTTGATCGAGAGCATCGGGCCCTCAAAGGTGGACATGCCGTAGAACGTGATGCCCAAGACGTAGAACTTGAGGATCGGGTCCACGGCGACGCGGTTCCACGCGCCACGGAGGGTGAGCAGGCCGTTGATCATGCCGCCCCATGAGGGCATCCAGAGCATGACCGAGAAGAGCATGCCCAGCGTGCTGGCCCACGCGGGCAGGGCCGTGTAGTGCAGGTGGTGCGGCCCGGCCCAGATGTACATGAACACCAGGCTCCAGAAGTGCACGATAGAAAGGCGGTACGAATACACCGGCTTCTCGGCGGCCTTTGGCAGGAAGTAGTACATCAGCCCGAGGAAGGGCGTAGTGAGGAAGAATGCCACGGCGTTGTGCCCGTACCACCACTGCATGAACGCGTCCTGCACGCCGGCGTAAACCGAGTAGCTCTTGGTCCACGTCGCGGGGATCGCGAGGCTGTTGAAGACGTGCAGCATGGTCACGGTGACGATGGTGGCGATGTAGAACCACAGCGCGACGTACATGTGGCGCTCGCGACGCACGGCCAGGGTGCCGAAGAAGTTCGTACCGAAGAACCCGAGCCAGACCACCGCGATCGCCAGATCGATCGGCCACTCGAGTTCGGCATACTCCTTGCCCTGAGTGATGCCCAAGGGCAGCGTGACGGCGGCGGCGACGATGATCGCCTGCCAACCCCAGAAGTGCAGATTGCTCAGGAGGTCGCTGAACATCCGCGCCTTGCACAGACGCTGGGTGCTGTAGTAGATCGCGGCGAACAGGGCGTTGCCAGCGAAAGCGAAGATGACCGCGTTGGTGTGCAGCGGGCGGAGGCGGCCGAAGCTGGTCCACTCCAGGCCGAGGTTCGCCGAGGGGAGCGCGAGCTGCACCGCGATGATCAGTCCCACGAGCATGCCCACGACGCCCCACAGCACCGTGGCGAGCACAAACTTGCGGACGATGGCGTCGTCGTACTTGAAAGACTCGAGGCGGGTGGCCCCGTCTTCACCGATGGGATGGGTTGGGTGGGCTGCTTGGCTCATCCGCGATTCTCCGGAAAGGGGATGTCGCCGATAGGCGACAAACCGACTTAAATATCGGCTATGAGAATAGCGGACACCTTGGTCGCTTGTCAACCAAATCCGAAAAAACGCCAAGTCTGAGCGGTTCGGAGGCACATCTTCCGCTCGAATACGGATACAATGCCTCGAACCGGTAAGGATTTCTTGCCGAATACACTCTCGCCTAGTAATCTATCAGCGGAGATTTTACATGCTCAGCCAAGCCTCAGGCTACGCCATATCCGCGATGGGTCACATTGCCGCCGCCGGCGGCAAGCCGGTGCTGATCAAGGAAATCGCGGACGCCGCCGCGATTCCCGGACCTTATTTGGGCAAGATCATCAACGCCCTGGCCAAGCGGGGGCTTGTGAACACCCAGCGGGGCGTCGGCGGCGGCGTGACGCTTGCGCGACCGGCCACGGAGATCTGCCTGAAGGACGTCTGCATCTCGCTGGACGACCCCGCGTGCAAGACGTTCTGCATGCTGGGCACCGCCGAGTGCTCCGATGCCCGTGCGTGCCCGGCCCACAAGTTCTGGACCCAGCACCGCACCAAGCTCTATTCCTTCTTGGAATCGACGTCGGTGGCGGATATCGCGGCCTTTGAGTCCCGCCGCCGCTGGCGGGCCGAGGTGGACGCCATCGCCACCGAGGGCGGGCCCGCACCCTCGCCGACAGCCTGAGGCCGGAGTGAAGATACCGGGTTTCGGGCATCCAACCTTTGCCGGGCGTGGTACATTGTCATCAACAATCGCGCCGACTGCGGCATGGAAGCCGTGGGTTTGCGCACTGGTCGGCTGTGGGGTTCAGGAGCAGATCGATGCGACTCGTTGCGCGTGCGGCGGCCTTGGTCATGATGGTCGGTATCGCGTCGGCCCAGCAGCCGAACCAGGCCCCCGCGCAGCCGGCGAGTCCGCCGCCCGATCAACTGCCGCGTGTGCGCCCCGAGTACCCGAAGGTGACCGAAGGACCGTATGTCGAGAAATCGGTACCCAAGGAGTGGATGCTCAAGATCACGCTTGATGTCTTGAGCGAGCAGGGCGTTCCGGGCCTCCAATCGTCGACGCAGCCAAGACAGCCGTTTCAGTTCGAGCAGATGGTTCTCGTCTGGCCCTTTGTGTCCTCCGCCGCCAACTCCGCGCTGAAACCGGAGAAGATGCGGAGCTGGCTGCGCTTCAACAACCACGATGTCGTGACGGGCGGCTTTGCGAAGGAGACGACCCCCGACAACCCGCGCCCGGTGCTCTTCAAGAAGATGGCCAACGAGGACCTCTATCCGAGCGGCGTCCAGCTCGGGGTCTGGACCTGGGAACGTCCTGTGACGGTGCAGAACGTGCAGTTGCAGATCGATATCGCCAGCACCTCGTGGCGGACCAAGCTCAAGGACACCGAAGCCATGCAGGTGCCCTGGCCAAAGGGACCGTGGCCGGAAGAAGCGTCGGCGTGCTTTCAGCCGGAGATGTACGTCGACTACGGCGTAGATCCTCGCACCGCCGAGATCCGGATGTACGACCGCAAGATCATCGCCGACGCGGTCAACACCTGGACCAAGGGCAATCCCAAGGAGATCACGCCGGCCCGGCTGGCCAAGTTCCTCGCCTTTCAGGTCAACAGTGTGATGCAGATCACCAAGCAGGGGTTCAATCTCAGCCCCCGCACCCACTTCATGGAGGGCCTCGACATTCAGGGCGCACCGATGGCCCTGAAGAATCGCAGCGGCAGCCTGATCGACGTCGGGACAGTGCTCGTTGCGGTCATGCGCGAGGCGGGATTGCCCGCCCGCCTGGTCTACGCGTTTCAAGGCGAGCAACACTCACGCGACGGCCTGTACCTTCGCACGTGGACCCAGGAAGAGCGGCTCCGCACGTGGGTCGAGTTTTGCCTGTATGACGAAGCCAAAAAGACCGTCAACTGGGTCCCGATCGACTACGGCCCGATGCGATCCACATCGTCGAGGATGCAGAGCCTTGACGAGCAGTGGCGGTACTTCGGCTCGATCGACTACCACGCCGACCTCATCCCCATCGCCTTTCAGGCCTTTCCGCCGACAACTGTGATGGCCTACGGCTCGCCGGCGTTCTGGGGCTGGAACATGAAGCCGGCTATCCCGGCGATCGCGTATCAGTCGATCGCGATCAGCGCCGGGCCGGATCAGATCAGCCCCGGCGACGGTTCGCCGAGCGACGCCGCTCAGCGTCCGGGTCGGTAGTTGCGGCGTCGGACCTCAGGGAAGAAACGAGTATTCGCTGGTCTCGTTCACGATGCCGCTTTGAACCCGCAGCCTCATCGTTGCGTGCAGATCAACGAACAGCAGGTTCGCTTCGACGGCCGAACGGTGGTGCCAGATCGATCCGCGATCACCACCCTGGTCGTAGTTGTAGATCGGGTGCGTCCCGATCATCCACGTGCGTGCGGTGTTCCGGACGTACGGCATCATGCCCCCGCCGCCGTCCGGCTGCCGGGGAACGAGTGTCGGAAAATCGTCGCCACGCAAGTCGTGATCGTTCAGCGTGTAGCTCGAACCGACGAGGTTGTAGTACGAATCCGTGCTGGCATACTGCGGGATCGGCACGCCGGTGTTCCGAGCGCCCTTGTCGACCGGAGAGCGAAACTCGTCGAGTTCGACCCGGGCCTGCCCCGCTTGCGGTGCCTTCGGTTCGTAGCTGAGCACGTATCGATTGAGCGGCCGCTTGTCCGCACCGATCGTGCTGATGCCGTAGAAAGGAAGCTCGCCGCTCGTGCCCGCAAACAGTGCCCCGATCACCGCCGACCCGCCACCGGGAAGAGGGCCCTTGATCTGGGGCAGCGTGTCGCGGAAGTCGTTGAAATACAGCGAGACTCCCGCACCGATGGTCTTGAGCTTTGAAAGACAGACCAGAGACCGAGCCGACAAACGCGCCTGGCCGAGTGTCGGCAGCAGAATGCCGATCAGCACCGCGATGATGGCGATGACGACCAGAAGCTCGATGAGCGTGAACGCACGACGCACGGATCGAGCGTAGGGATCGATTCTGTGCGGCGGCGCGACGGGCGGACAGCCCGGCGTGTCACTTGTTCTCACCGGAAAGCGGGTTCCTGAAGTGCGTGTCCTGGATCGGGGCCACCGCATCGAGCACCTTCGACAGCACCAGCGCCGGCGCGCCGACCGCGCTCACCTCGGTGACGAGGTGCTTGGGGTAGTGGGCCAGCACCGGGAAGGTGTCGCGCTCGTAGACGTCCCATCGACGACGGATCACTTCTTCGCGGGCGTCGTCGGGGCGGTTTTCTTTCAGGGCGCGTCGGGCCAGACGCTTGATCATCTCTTCTTTATCGTCGCACTTGAGATGCACAATCTTGAGGACGTTGATGTACTTGTGCATCAGGCGTGCCTGGGCGACGTTGCGCGGCAGGCCGTCGAGGATGAGCATGTCGGATCGGGGCTTATAGATGCCCAGCGTGGTATAGGCGTGGATGGTCTGCGACCAGAGGCGGATGACCACGTCGTCAGGCACGAGCTCGCCGCGGGAGGAGTACGAATAGAAGATCTTGCCGATGTCGGAGTTGATGTCGATGTTGCGGAACATCTCACCAGTGGACATGTGAAAGAAGCCGGGGATCTCCGCAAGGATCTTGCCCTGCGTCCCTTTGCCGGCGCCCGGTGCGCCAAAGAGGAGGATGGTTTGGTAGCGGTCGTCGGCCATGGCGATTCCCAACTCCGCGGCCTGTGCAGCCACCTCGGCGGCGCTCGATCGCGGATCGAAGTGTAATCGGACAGTTCACCCCGCGTCTTGCTCGGGGGTTGTACGGAGATCCTTCGGGGACGAAAAAGCCCGCTCTCCGGCGGGCCTTGCGCGATTCGCGTCCCGATATCCTGTCGCCCGGATCAGGCAGACCGTATCAGCCACCCCGACGCCTTCGCGAGGCGACCAGCCCCGCGAAGGCCAACGCTGACAGGCCAGACGGAGACGGGACGCACTCGGTACAGGACGTCTGCAGGTCGGCGACGTCCCCCATGCTCGGGTTGATGAAGCCGTTGGCGTCAGGGTTGACGCTGTGCACGCCGGCTTTGAGCTTGGGGCCCATGATGGAGCCGAAGTGCGGGTCGTTGACGATGCCGCCGCCCATGTGGTCGAGTCGCATCGCGTGCCCGAGCTCGTGCAACGAGGCGATGATCGGGTCATAGGACATCACGCCGACGAGGCCCCACATCGCGTCGGGGTTGAAGACGATCTCGCCGCTCGTGGCCATGCCCGCCCTGTCGCGGCGGAAAAACGCGAGGCCGTTGTACGGGCCGGCGCCGTTGCCGCCGTCGCTGGGCCAGTTGGGGTCCTCAAAGTTCGACTCGGTGCTGGGCGGCGGGTTGAAGCGCGGCACGCCGTTCTCGTCGACCGGCTGGTTGCCGTTGCGCTTGGCACCGAGCATGACCTTGATCTCGGGGCAGTTGTTCATCGCGGGACCGACGATGATGTTCCACTTGCAGGCGTTGTTGGCCTGGGCCGCGTTCCACTTGTTGATGGCGGTGTTGAACGCGGTCTTGAGCGTGACAGCGTTGCCTTGGCCGTCGAAGCCAAGGTCGACCTTGTCCAGGTCGTAGTTGCCGCCAACGTACGTGATGTACAAGTCGCGGCAGCAGTTCTTCCAGTCCCAGGTGTTGTCGACAGCCGCGAGCGCGTCCGTCGCCCCGGCGGCGCACACGAGCGCCGCCACGCCGAGCATCTTGTTCATGGCCTTCTCCAGTGCCGCGCGGGGTGCAGTCGGAAACGCGCGGCGATCGGAGCCTATCACATCACTGGCTCGCCACAAGGGCGGGAGCGACAATACACACTGGAATAGGGCCATTGCCCGACAGCGGCGAATCCGCTCGGAAGACGCAGCTTGCCCACCGCAAACCGAATGCGAACGCGCCGTTCAGACCTGGTTCAAGAACCGCAGATCGTTCTCAAACAACAATCGGATATCCGGGATGCCGTAGCGACCCATGGCGATGCGCTCTATGCCGAAGCCGAAGGCGAAGCCGGTCCATTCCTCGGGGTCGATGCCGCAGAGCTGGAGCACGGCGGGGTCGACCATGCCGCAGCCGCCCAGCTCGATCCAGCGGGCGGGCTGGTCTTCACGGAGACGGATCTTCATGTCGAGTTCGGCGCTGGGCTCGGTGAACGGGAAGAAGCTGGGCCGAAGGCGGATCTCGGCGTCGTCGCCGAAGTAGGCGCGGGCGAACTGCAGCAGCGTGGTCTTGAGATCGATCATCGACACGCCGCGGTCGAGGTAGAGCCCCTCGATCTGATGGAACATGAACGAGTGCGTGGCGTCCACAGTGTCGGGGCGGTAGACGCGTCCGGGCGACACGATCTTGATCGGCTTGGTGAGCTTGCCGCCGCCGGCCTTGACCGCGGCTTCCATCACGCGGATCTGCACGGTGCTGGTCTGCGAGCGGATCATCCGCGGGCGCTCGGTCTTGCGCGGGTCGTCGACGTAGAAGTTGTCGATCGGGTCGCGAGCCGGGTGACCGGCGGGGATGTTGAGCTTGATGAAGTTGTGCTCGTCATCCTCGAGCTCGGGGCCCTCGGCGACCTCGAAGCCCATGCGACCGAAGACCTCGGCCAGCTCGTCGATGACCCGGGTGATGATGTGCGGCTTGCCCAGGCCCTGGCTGGTGACGAGCCCGGGCTCGGTGACGTCGAGCCGCTCGGCGTGAGCCGCGGCACCGGAGGCGATGACGGCTTTCTTCTCTTCGAACGCGGCCTCGAGCGCGGCTTTCACCTGATTCATGCGAGCGCCGACCGCGGGCTTCTGATCCTTCGGAACGTCCTTGAAGCCGCCCATCGCGGCCTTGAGCTTGCCGCTGCCAGCGAGATAGGCGAGACGCCAAGACTCGAGGGCGTCGGGGGTAGACACCGCGGCGAGCTCGGCGAGGCCGGTGGACTGCAGTTGATCGAGGTGATCGAGCATGGGCGTGATGGTATCGGGATGATGCGGACGATCGCCGGAAAAGACACGACCCGCGTTCCCGCGGGCCGTGGCGATCGATTCATTGTCTCTCGAACTCTCTCTGACTCGGCTTCAGCGGGGCTTCCCACTCCGCCCCCACCAACCAACCCCCACCGACTCCCCCACCAACAACTCAGGCCTTGGCTTCCGACTTGCGGACCTTGGCGGCAAACGCGGTGCGCTTGTCGGCAGTGCGACGGCGGGTGCTGGGCTTGCCGCCGATCTCGGGGCCTTCCTCGTTGCCGACGAACTGCAGCACGCAGAGCTCCGCGGCGTCACCGATGCGGTGGCGGCCGAGCTTCACGATGCGGGTGTAGCCACCCGGGCGATCGGCGAACTTGGGGGCGACGTTGTCGAAGATGTGCTTGACGAGCTTGGGAGCCTTGCGCAGTTCGCCGTAGCGGTTGCGCTCGACCTCTTCGCTCTTGGGGAGCGGGAAGAAGCCCTCGCGGAACTCGCGGAGCTGCGCGACGTGGTTCTTTTCTTCCTCGGTGGCCTTCTTGGGGAGGTACATCCACTCGAAGGCCTGACGGTCGCCGCCAAGCTTGGCGATGACGCGACGGCGCGAGGCGAGGTCGCCCTTCTTGGCGTCGGTGATGATCTTCTCGACCAGCGGCTGCACGGCCTTGGCCTTCGGGATCGTGGTGGTGATCTGGCCGTGCTCGAAGACAGCGGCGGCGAGATTGCGCAGCATCGCATCGCGGTGCGAGGACGTGCGGGTAAGGCGAGAACCGGCGCGACGGTGGCGCATGATGCAAACTCCAAGCAAGGACCAACTGACACTGCGGGGCGAAAGCCGCTCCGAGTGGGGTCGAAATACTAGGCTCGAACCCAGCCAGATGCCAGTTTCACGCCGATCTGAAGCCGTTCTCGGGGCCCGTTCGGGATCCCTCGTCGGACGTCGTCGCGGCCAAGGCCTTGAAAACAGACGCCGCCGGTCAAGGCGACGCCTGTGAAAAAGCAGTCAAACTCAGGCGGGCAGCTCGATCGGCTTCACCACAAAGCCCTCGGGCAGGGTCATGCCGAGGTCCAGGCCGATGTCCTGGAGCTTGCGCTTCACCTCGCGGAGGCTGGTGCGGCCGAACGAACGAAGCTTGAGCAGCGTCGCATCGGTCTGCGTGACCAACTGAGCGACGGTCTCGATGCGAGCCGACTCGAGGCAGTTGCTGGCGCGGACGGAAAGCTCGAGCTCGCTGACATTCATGTTCAGCTTGCGGATGAGTTCCTCGTCGACGCTGGCGGCCGCCGCAGCCTCGTCGCTGACGGTCTGGGCGCCGAGCTCAAAGTACTGGACGAACGGGTTGAGGTGCTTACGGAGGATCTTGGCGGCCTCGACCATCGCCATCTCGGGCGTGACCGTGCCGTTGGTCCAGATCTCAAGCGTGAGCTTGTCGTAGTCGGTGCGCTGGCCGACGCGGGCGTCCTCGACCTTGTAGCGAACGCGCTGCACGGGGCTGTAGATCGCGTCGATCGGGATGATGCCGATTTCCTGATCGCCCTCTTCGGCGGCGATCTGCTCGGCGGCGGGGACATAGCCGCGGCCGCGGGCAACCTTCAACTCCATCTCGAAGTCCACCTTGTCGGTGAGCGTCGCGAGGACCAGTTCCTTGTTGACGATCGTGACGGCGGTGTCGGCCTCGATCATGTCGGCCGTGATCTCGCCGGGGCCACGGGCGGCCAGACGCATCGTCTTGGGCTCATCACCTTCGAGCTTCACAACCAGGTTCTTGACGTTCAGGACGATGTCGGTGACATCCTCCATCACGCCCGGAAGGCTGCTGAATTCGTGCGGGGCGCCCTTGATCTTGATCGAGGTGACGGCAGCGCCCTCGAGGCTGCTGAGCAGCACGCGGCGGAGCGAGTTGCCGATCGTTGTGCCGAAGCCACGCTCGAACGGTTCGATGACAAAGCGGCCGTACACGCTGCTGTTGAAGCGTGCATCGGCGCCAACGCGAGTGGGAAGCTCAAGACCACGCCAGCGGAATCGCATGTGCAAACCTCCAAACTTCGGATCGCTCTGGTGGAGCGATCGGTCTCGGCAGTCTCGGACCAAACCGACAGCTTCGCGGGGGAAGCGGCCTGATCGGACCTGGGTTTCAGTCGCGGGATTACCCGGGCTTTGCGAGGAACGTTGGGCCTGCCGGAGCGCCCGAACGCCTCTTCTGTGCCGGGTGGGCACGCGACACGTTGGAAAATCACGCCGACGCGGCAAAGCGGCGGCGTGGAGAATGCAAACTTAGACGCGGCGACGCTTCGCAGGGCGGCAGCCGTTGTGCGGAACCGGCGTGTGATCCTCGATCGCGGTCACGCGGAGACCGGTGGAGACCAGGCCGTTGACAGCCGACTCGCGGCCGGCGCCCGAACCCTTGATGCGGATCTCGACCTCGGACATGCCGAGCTTGCGGACCTTCTGGCCGCAGTTCTCACCGGCGCGGGTCGCGGCGAACGGGGTGCTCTTGCGGGCGCCCTTGAAGCCGATGGTGCCGGCCGAATCCCAGGCGACGGTCTCGCCGTTCATGTCGGTGATGGTCACCAACGTGTTGTTCTGGGTCGCCTTGACGTGGGCGATGCCACGCACGACGTTCTTGCGAATCTTGCCCTTCTTCGACATCGAAAACTCCTTCGGATCGACAGGTCCCGAGGGGCCCTACCCGAATGTGTGAATGAACCGGGACGCTTCCATCGAGCCGAGACCCGATGACGCACGCCCCCAGACAGATTACTTGGCCTTGACGCCCTTCTTGCCGGCGACGGTCTTCTTCTTGCCCTTGCGGGTGCGGGCGTTGGACTGGGTGCGCTGGCCACGGACCGGGAGGCCCTTGCGGTGACGATCGCCGCGGTAGCAGCGGATGTCCTTCAGACGCTGGATGTTCTGCTGCACCTGACGACGGAGCGCGCCCTCGACGAGGTAATTCGCGTCGATGATGGCGTTGATCTGGGCGAGTTTGGTCTCATCGACCTCGCGGGCCCGCATGTCGCCGTCCACGCCGGCCTCGGCGAGGATGTCCTTGGCGAACTTCGGCCCGATCCCGTGAATGTACTGGAGGGCGAAGAGCATCTTTTTGTTGTCGGGCACATCAACGCCGGCAATACGGGGCATCGCAATTCCTCTCGCGGCTCGATCTGTTCATCAGATGCGGAGCCAAATCGTTGGAGCAGATCGCTTCGGGACCGTGGTTCAGATCAACAGGATCAGCCCTGCACCTGCTTGTGCTTGGGCTCCGCCTTGCAGATCACGCGCACCTTGCCCTTGCGCCGGACGACCTGGCACTGATTGCAGATGCGACGAACGCTCGCTTTGACCTTCATAGAACACCTTCTGAAAACCCGCCCGCCGTTGGGGCGAGCTGGGCCTAAATGCTAGGCATGCAGCCTGGGGAAGTCACGCCCGAACCGATGCCGGATGGCGGATTTGGGATGTCGGATGGGTCGAAGGCACCTCTGGCCGCTCGTCCCTTCCAGCTCCCACCCGCCCCACCACTACCAGCCCAGCATCCGATACCGGTATAGCCGCAGGACGTGCCGCACGTACCTGGCCTGCTCTTTCAGGCTCAACTTGCTCTCGCCCCGCTTGCGGTCGGCGAAATGGATCGGAACCTCGGTTGGCCGCTTGAAAGGGCCTTTTACGAGCATTTCCAAGGCGATTTTGTAGCCGATCGGGTTCAGGTTGGTCGTGGCCTGGAAGTGGTTCCGGCTCATCGCGAAAAAACCGGACATGGGGTCGGCCAGATTCGTAAGCGGCTTTGCGAGGGCGGTCGCCACCAGGCTGTTGACACGGCGAAAAAGGGTCCACGCCGAATCGGTGGTACCGCCATTGACATACCGCGAGCCCAAGACGAAATCGTGTCCGCTCTTCATCGCGCCGAGCATCGCTGGAATCGCCTCCGGCGGATGGCTGAGATCAGCGTCCATCACCACGATCGTCGGCCCGGTCGCCAGCTTGCACCCGGCAATGACCGCCGAAGACAGCCCACGTTCGTCTCGGCGAACCAGGAGCCGCACCCATTCGCGGCCGAGCGCCGCGACCACCTGCTCGGTGCCGTCGTTGCTGTTGTCGTCCACGATCACCAGTTCTGGGCGGTCGATGCACTTTTCGATGCGCTCGACGAGCTCGGGGATGTTGGCGGCCTCGCGAAACGTCGGCACCACGACCGAAACCAGAGGCGACAGTGCGGGGGCCGCGACCTGTACGACTGAGGAGACCGCCGAGTTGGCAACGACCTGCGTCATCGTGAAGCACCGAGCGCTGACAGCGAGATCTTCGACGGCGATCCGCCGACGTGTGAATCAGTGGCGGAACGTAATGCGTGCCTTCGAGAGGTCATACGGGCTCATCTCGACCGTTACGCGGTCGCCGGGGAGGATGCGGATGTAGTTCATTCGCATTTTGCCGGAGACATACGCGAGAACTTCGGTCTTCTGCTCGTTGGGCAGGCGGACCTTGAACATCGCGTTGGGAAGGGCTTCGGTGACCTCGGCCTCGAAGGTGAACTTGTCGTCCTGTTTGCTCATGGTGGCTCGTTCTGCGATCAACTGACGGAACTATGCGGTGTGTTGTTTAAATGGAGTGGCGTACTGGAGGGGTCAGCCGCGACTTGGCTGCATGCGCGGACCACCCTCTTCGCCCTCGGACAGGAAGCCGGCGTAGTTTCGCATGAGGAGCTGGGCTTCGACCTTCTGGAGGAAGTCCATCACCACCGACACGACGATCAGAAGACCGGTGCCGCCGAGGAAGTTCGAGATGCTGGGCGGCACGCCGAAGGCGCTGCTGACGACGACCGGAAGGATGGCGATGACCGAGAGGAAGGCCGCGCCGACGAACGTCACGCGATAGATGACGGTTTCAAGATACTCCGCAGTGCGAGGGCCGGGCCGCAGGCCGGGGATGAACGAGCCGTGCTCCTTGAGCTGCTTGCTCATCTCCTGCGGGTTGAACTGGACGGAGATCCAGAAGTAGCTGAAGAAATAGACCATCGCGATGTACGCGAGCACGTAGAGATACTCGCCCATCGAGAAGTTGATGGCGAGGAATTGCGTGAGGTAGTAGAAGAAGCCGGGGTCGCTGTTGTGGACGCTCAGGTAGTTGCGGACCTGGTCGTGCAGTGACTGGAAAATGACCGACGGGAACATCATCAACGAGCTGGCGAAGATGATGGGCATGACGCCGCCGTGGTTGATGCGGAGCGGAAGGTACGACTTCTGCCCGCCGAAGACACGACGGCCCCGGGTGTGCTTGGCCTGCTGCACGGGGATGCGTCTTTGCGCGACGGTCATCAACACGGAACCGGCCACAACCATGACAAAGCCGCCGATGAGCATGATGAGGCCCATGTAGCCCATCTTGTCGGCACCGCCCTGGGGATCGAAGCGTCCGTAGGCATCCTGAATCGCCGTCGGCATCGCGGCGAGAATGCCAGCCATGATGATCATCGAGACGCCGTTGCCGATGCCGAAACGATCGATCTGTTCACCGATCCACATGAGGAACATCGTGCCGGCGGTCAGCACGGCGATCGCCATGACCCACCAAAGACCGCTGCTGAGGTACTGCGGCTGGATGAGATTCTGGCCGCGGATATAGCTGATCCAGCCGAATCCCTGGACGATGCAGAGCGCGACCGTCGCGTAGCGCGTCCATTCCATCACCTTTTGGCGCCCGGTTGGGCCTTCTTCCTGCAGCTTCTTCAGCCGCGGCGAAACGGTGGCGGCGAGCTGGAAAATGATGCCTGCCGTGATGTAAGGCATGACACCCAGACCGAAGATCGTTGAGTGGGAGAGCGATCCACCCGAGAACATCGAGACGAACTGGGCGACCTTTCCAAAGGCGGAGCTGCCCTGGGTCACCAGCTCGAACTGGCGACGCATCTCTTCCTGGTTGACGCCGGGCAGCGGAATCCAGTGCCCGATGCGGAAGACCAGGAGCATCGCGAAGGTGAAAAAGATCTTGTTCCGCAGTTCGCGGATCGAGAAGACGTTGGCGAAGGTGGCGAACATTGCTGAGAGACCGCTCCGGGGGCTCGCTCGATCGGTCGGACGACGCACGGGGCCGATCCATCGGCCGTCGCGCGACCATGACGCCGCATTGTCAACGGTGGGTCCGGTCGATCAGAGCGCTCGCGCCCCGATCAGGGGAACGAGTGGCGATTCTACGCCGGACAAAGCACGAACGTCGCGATCGTGCCCGCGGTTGCTGGCTTACGCAGATCGATGCCTTAGGAAGGCGACACGAGCACGAAACTGACAGTCCCGGCATTGGTCTTGAGTTCGAGGCTTTCCGGAGCGAGGACCATGGACTCAAGCTGCGAGAAGGTGCCATCGGTCCGCTGCTGGAGTCGCATCGTTACTGCGACTATGCGCACGTTCTTCAACGTGTAGGTAATCGGCCCCTCGGAATTGGCGAGCCGCACAGTGACTTCCGGGAAGACCACGTTGCTGAGAACGGACCTGAGCGGCGCGTAGGCCTGCTTGCCAACGTCGCGCACGACAGTGAACTCTCGCACTTGCGACCTTCCAGCGGGAAGCCCGCCCGAGAGCGGGACAATGGCATCCACGGTCAAACCGACGATCGTGGTGGTGTGCGCTGGCACGCCGGCGGCTGCCTCGAACTCGATCTCGCCCGCGCCCTCGTCTCGTCCGGCGAGGGCGGCAATACGACCGGCACCGGACGCTGCGGAGCCGACACCCTGGACAGCGTCGAAGATCTGTTGGTTGGTCTTGCCGGTTGACGAAACGGCGCCCGGGGGCGGATTGATCGGCCCGGCCGTCACCCACGCGAGTGACCCGAGAATCGCGGCGAAAGACACGGTGGCGACGAACGGACGGCGAAGCATGGGGCGGCTCCGATGGGGAAACGGCGACGACGACGCAGCCTAACCGGAGGAGTCGGAGCCCGCAAGGAAATATTGGCGAAGATGCCGGGCTCGATGCCGGACGATCGCGCGGTTTAGGTCGAGCGGGTCCGACGTCCGGACCAGAGACCGACGCCAAGACCGGCAGCGGTCAGGACCCACGCGCCGGGCGACGGGATACTCGCGATGACGAACTCGAGGTCGTACGTCGCTGGGCTGGTGTTCTTTTGTTCGACCCAGAAGGTGAAATCCGCGCCGACGAGAGGACGGCTGAACCCGATGGCATCGGGAGCGGAAGCGAGTTTGGTGAGGAGGTCGGTACTGACGTCGCTCGCGAAGAACTCGGCGTAGCCAAGTGTGCGCGCAAGGTCGGCGGCGTGGGGCGGCTCGGAGAAGACTTGGCCCTGTTGCATGCCGAGGAATGTCGCTTCGACGCCGTCGCTCCGTCGCAGCATGATCGCGGCGAGAATCGAGCCGGGTGGGAGCCGGAGGCTGAAATAGTCGCGGTCTTGCGACGACGCGGAGGCAGACAGGAAATTGGAGCCAAAGTCGACCGCGAGCATGGTCGGGCTCGAAGCAAGGTTCGAGAGATCGGAGTCGCCGAGTTCGTTGTAGATCAGCCCAGCGACCGAAGTCGCGGCGAGCGCCCCAAACGATGCTGCCACAGAAATCCGAGCAATCCACATGCGTCACACTCCGGTCTCGCCGGGGAACGCAGGCGATCGCGCCGCCCGTGGGCCGCGCTCGCTCAACCATGCCACCGGATTGGGGGCTCGGCCAATGAAGTTTTGTGAAAGATGGCCAACGCAGTCTCGTGCCCACTATGCTGCGCTTTCGTTCGGCCGGTGGGCGGTGCGACGGTCGCACGCAGTTCGCCGGGATGCGCCCGTCTCTTGTGCGTCTCGCTCGCACGCCGCGCGGGCAGAAGCTCGCGGCTCTGGAAACGCTTCGTGCGACACCGCCCAGCCCTTGGCTTCATCTTCTTCACCCTGCTGCTCGACGTGCTCGGGTTCGGGCTGCTCATCCCGGTAGCCCCGAAGCTCGTCCAGTCGCTCGGCGGCGGCAACGAGCAGAACGCAGCGTGGGTGTACGGCTTCCTCGTCGCGACCTACTCGCTGATGCAGTTCTTTTTCGCGCCGATCCTGGGCGCGCTTTCAGATCGCTTCGGGCGAAGGCCCGTGCTACTGGTCGCGCTCTTTGGCTCGGGGCTCGACTACTTCGCCGGGGCTTTGGCGCCGAGTCTCTTGTTCTTGTTCATCACCCGTGCGATCAACGGCATCAGCGGAGCGTCGATCACCGTCTGCAACGCGTACATCGCGGACGTCACGCCCCCGGAGAAACGGCACATCGGCTACGGAATACTGGGTGCGGCGTTCGGCTTGGGCTTTGTGATCGGCCCACTCATGGGCGGCATCCTGGGCGAGTACGACATCCGCTATCCGTTCTACGCCGCGGGCGTGTTGACGATGATCAACTGGCTCTACGGCTACTTCGTGCTGCCCGAGTCGCTGTCGCAGGAACGCCGCAAGCACGCGTCGATCGCGCAGTCGGGCATGAACCCCTTTGCGACCATGGGAATCCTGGCCAAGTATCCGCTGGTGGCCCGCATGGCGGCGTCGCTGTTCATGGTGAACCTCGCGATGTTTAGCCTGCACGCGACGTGGGTGTACTTCACCAGCAACAAGTTCGACTGGACCCCCAAGCAGGTCGGCGTCTCGCTCATGTGCGTCGGAATCGGTGCAGCGGTGGTGCAGGGCGGTCTGGCTCGAAAGCTGATCCCTGCCATCGGTGAACGCAATTCGCTTATCTGGGGTTTAATCATCGGCGCGGCGGCCTACGCCGCGTACGCGCTGGTGCCGCAGGGCTGGATGATCTACGCGGTAATCGCGGGGGCTTCGATCGGCGGCATCTGCGGCCCGGCGGGGCAGGCGATCATCACCAAGAGCGTGCAGCCGCACGAACAGGGGGCGGTCCAGGGCTCGCTCATCGCGCTGCAGAGCATCGCCAACGTCATCGCCCCGATCGTCGCCAGCAACGTCTTCGCGTTCTTCATCTCCGACCAGGCCCCGTTCCACTTTCCCGGTGCGCCGCTGATGCTGGCGGCGATGCTCGCGGGCGTCGGCACGGTGATCGCCGTCTGGGCGACCCGCGGCCTTCCGGACAGCCGGCTCGCCACAAATGAACCGGGCGACGCCACCACAGCGTCGCCCGGCTCTTGAATGGGACTCGCGTCGTGCTCACCGCACCGACCACGCGGACCAGCCCAGAAGCGCCAACCAGAACAGCCCCTTCGCGAAGAAGAAAACGAAACTCGCGGCGGTCAATCGTTTCAGTTGCGTTCTCATGCCGGTCCTTCCCTCTTCCACCACTCCCCCACCCCCCCCACTCCTGTTCACACACAACGTGATCAGCGCCCGGGCGTTGGCCGCGCTCACGCAGCGCCCACACTCACACCACCGACGGGATCAGCTTCGAGACGCGACTGCGGTAGTCGCGGTACTTCTGGCCGTGCAGGTCAAGCAGGTCACGCTCCTCCCAGCGGATCGCGAGGAGGATGTAGATCGTCGTCGCGATCGCGAAGACCAGGTGGGCCGCGGTCATCGTGGGTGTCGCCCAGAACCCGATGATGAAGCCGAGGTACAGCGGGTGACGGATAAATCTGTAGAAGAGCGGCGTCGTGAAGGGCAGGTGCGTGTAGGGCTTGTCCATCAGGAGAAACCAGACCTGACGCAGGCCGAAGAGATCGAAGTGGTTGATGAGCCAGGTGGAGACGAAGACGAGCGACCAGCCGAGGGTCATGACCGTGACCACGACGCCGCGAAGGATCGGGTCAGCGGTGTGCCAGATCACGCCGCCGATCGGCTGCCAGAAGTAGAACATCGCGATCATGGCGGCACTTGCACAAAGGACGTAGGTGCTCCGCTCGATCGACTCGGGGACGATCCGCGTCCATTTGGCCTTGAACCAGGGGCGTGCCATCACGCTGTGCTGCACCGCGAAGAGAGTCAGCAGGCCGAGGTTGACCAGCAACGCCTTGGACCAGTGCATCGCGTTCGCCGAGGGAAGCATGTCCAGCGCCGTCGGCGTGAGGAAGTTTCCCACGAAGCCGAAGGCGTAGAGGAACGTGACAAAGAACACGGCGTAGCAAAAGACGCCGTAGGTGAAACCCGCGAGACGCAGCGCGAGCGGGACGCCGAGCGAAGCGGGCGCGGCAACGGGCTTGGTCATGGAGGCCCGTGCGGCCGTGCCGGCGCACGCGTGCAACGAACTGTCGGTCATCGATCCAGCGATGCTCATGGTGTCTCCCTGTCTGAAGCGTGATTCCTACAAACCGATTCCGTCCGGGCGTGCGGCGTCCGCACGGGGTTGCATCCGTGAGGAGTGGGCAGAGACCGGATGAGGCGAATGCCTCGTCTCGCATGCGGTCCGAAGCCTTCGCAACGCTTCGACAATGAACGACGCGAGAACGAGTAGAAAATAGCGTCAGGTCCCGCTCGTTCCAGTTGACTCGCGGTCAACTACGGGTTGACTCGAGGTGCACTGCGGTCTGGAATCACCCGTTACGCTTCATCTCGGGAGGGCACGATGAAGGCCACGCGGACGCTGACGGGGCGGGAGCGGTTCATTCAGATCGCCGCGGAGCTGTTTCTGACCGATGGATTCGGCCCCGTCGGGCTGGATCAGATCATCGTCGCGGCGGGCGTGACGAAGACCACGTTCTACAAGCACTTTGAAAGCAAGGACGACTTGATCCTGGCGGTGATCGAGGCGAAGCATCTCGAAGAGATGTCGGCGATGGACGAGTATCTGCGGCTCAACGCGACCACGCCGCGGGGCCAGATCCTCGCGTTCTTCGACGCGATCGACGTGTGGCTGGCGGACAACGACTTCCGCGGCTGCATCTTCCTGAACGCGGCGACCGAGTTTCCGCACGAGTCGGACCCGATCCACAAGGCCGCGATCCACCACGGCGAAGCGGTGGTGACGCTGATGCGCGAGAAGGCGATCGAGTGCGGGGCGGACAAAGCCGACGCGCAGCAGTTCGCGATGGACATGTACGTCTTGATCACCGGCGCGATCATGACGCGGCGCACGGCGGGCCAGCGCGACGCCGCGAAACTGGCAAAGCGGACGGCGGAGATGTTGCTGGAGAGGCTGCTGGCGCGAAGCTAGCGATCAGTCAAGCCAGTCCTTGTCCTTGAGCCGCTGCGGCACGTACTCCTCGGTGACGTACGAGATGTCCTTGGTGATCATGGCCTCGACTTCCATCTTGAAGCCGTTCTTCAGGAGGCCCGCGATCTCCTTCTGCCACTGCTTGTTCTCGGCGAACCACGGATAAGCCGCGATCTCGTTGGCCCGCTTGATGTCGTTCTCGGTGAGGTCGATCTTCACGGCATCGTCGAGCTCGCAGGCCTCAAAGTCCTTGGAGCGGATGCCGAGGAACCTCGCCTCGGGGATCGCGAGACGCGAAGACTCGAAAGCAAGCGAGATCGAGCCCTGCTTGATCACGCTGTAGATGTAATGCCCCCACGGGTCGCAATCGAGCACGCAGATGATCGGGAGTTTGAGTTCCTGGTTGAGCCTCTGCAGGAGCCGGCGGCACCCCCGCGGCGGCTGGCCCGCGCCGTGGGTGAGGATGCAGTTGTTCTTCTCCCAGAACCGGTCCTCGTTGAAGCGGTTCCAGACCGTGCCCTTCTCGACGTGCAGGACGAACTTGGCCTCGCACTTCTTGAACTGGATCACGTCGGGCTCGACGATCGACGGCAGGGCGTAGCCGCCGCTGCCCATGCGGCGGCAGTCGATGTCGTCGCCCTTGTCAGTGATGGTGATGTTGCCGACCATCGAGCCGCGGTTCTCGGCGAAGATGTGCAGCTCTTCACGCAGCGCGCCGAGCGTGACTTCGAGGTCTTCAAGGATCGGGTCACTCTCGTCCTGGGCGTCGAAGGTGTTCTCTTTGGTGCCCGAGACGGTGTGCTTGGCCTTGTAGAAGACACCGCGGAGGCTGCTGGTCTTTTCGGCGGCGATCAGGTCCTTGATCGTGCTGGCGTGCAGCAACGTCTGCATGAACTGCTTGGCGGTCTTGAGGTCAAAGAGCGGCCGCTCGCTGGTGGCGTCGCCCATCTCGAGGATGCCGCGCTTCTTGTTCCAGTTGGTGTTGGACTTGGCGCGGGTCGGGATATCGATCTTGGGCTCGCGCCCGGCGATGGTCTTCGAGCTCACCGTCTCGGCGAGGTTGACGATCTTGCCCAGGGTGCGGGCGTCGCGCTCTTTCAGCTTCGCTGAGGACTTTGAGGGGGGCGTGGTCTTCTTCGCCATCGATCCGGCACTCCGTTGCCAAGTGGTGGGAAATCCGAGCCGATTGTACCGGCGAATACTCATCGCTTGCCGGGATCGGCAAAGATATCGCTCGCCGAGTTCGCTTCCTCACCATGCTGCTCATCGACGCCTACAACGTGACGCACGCGCTCGCGGCACGGGGGCGTTCCGCACGCCGGGGCGAGGTTGGCGATCTCTTGTCGCTTCTCGCCGCTAGCCGCTACGCCAAGCGCGAGGTTACGCTCGTATGCGACGGCGGCCCACGGCACCGCGATCCGATCGAACTCCAGCAGCTCGCGGGGCTGCTCGCCGGTGTCCAGACGCGGCGGGTGCTCTACGCGGGAGACGGACGCGAGGCCGACGACCTGGTCGAGCAGCTGCTCCGCGAATCGCATCAGCCCCGGGCCATTTTGGTGGTCAGTTCCGATCGCCGACTACAGCAGGCTGCGGCGTTTCTAGGAGCCGGAACCCTCGGGTCCAAGGAGTTTCTCGAACACCTGTACGCCGATTTCCGGCGCGGCGAAGCGGCCCGCTCTCGCCCGACGGACGGCCTGGACTCACTGACGCTGGAGGATTGGGAGCGGTACTTCGGGCTGCTTCCCGGCCTTGGCCCAACACCCGGCTCTCTGGTCGACACTCCGGAGCGGACAGGCTCGAAGTCGCGTCCACCAACTTCTGCGAGCACTCGCGGCACCCGGCCCACCGGGCGCAAGACCTCGGAACAACCCAATGCGTGGCTTGACGAGGCGCGGCGGATCTGGGCCAGCCGATTCGACCCGGAGGAGCTCGACATGGAGCGGTGGCTCAAGAAGCACCCGCTCGGCGCGAACGACGGGCCCGATGCCGGGCGCAGCGGCTGATCGATCGCTCCGGTGAATCAGAACAGGCCCGGCTCGTCGACGGGTTCCAGTTTTCCGGTCTTGGGGTTGAGACGCATTTTGGGCTTCGATGGCTTCGACGCTGGCTCGCTCTTTGATGCCGCGGGCTTCTTCGTCGGTGCTGCCGCAACTTCAACCTGCTTCGACGGCTTCTGGCCCTTGCCGGCCTTCGTCTCGCCGGAGGCGTTCCGCGGCTTCGCGGCCTTCTTGTCGCTCGAGTCTTTGAGCAAGCGGGGTTGCTCGTCGTCCTCGAGTTTCTTGACGCGGGCGTTCACCTCGGCCGCGGCCTTGGCGGCGGATGCCGCGGGCGACGCGAGATTGGCGAGGTTTGCCGCCTGCTCGACGACGATGACGCCTTCCTGGTCGGCCGGGTCTTCGAGTTTGCGACCCTCTTCGTCGAGCTTGAGGTCGGCGACGGCGGTGCGCTTCCTGGCCTGCTTGAGCAGTGCTTCGTAGAGAGGCTTGGCGTCTTCGCCGGTGATCTCGCCGCAGGCTTTGGCGATCTCGCCGATGTAGCGTTCGAAGATGTCGCGGCGTTCGGCCTCGCGGCGCATCTTGAGGCGCTTGTTGAGGTACGACCCGAGCTTGCGGCCGCACTCCATCAGCGCGAGCTTCATCTCCTTGCGGATTTCGTCGTAGTCCGCGATCGCTTCCTTGCTCTCGCTGGTGAACGGCACCCAGACGCTGGCCATGTGCAGCATGATGACCAGCGCCCCCACCGGCACCGCGCCCCGCGGCTGCTGCAAGTCGTAGTTGCGCCAGTTGGTCTCGCTCACCGCGCGGAAACTCGAGCACGCGCTCTGCTGGAAGAGCAGCGGCACACGGTTGGCGAAGCGGATGACGCGAGCAGGCTCGTCACCGGGCAGCTCTCCGCCGAAGGCGATCGCGGACTCGATCAAGAACGGACGCCCGCGATAGACCGCGGCTTCACGCGAACTCGCTGCGTAGAACTCGGCTCGCACGCCCTTGAACATGCCCTTGAGCAACTGCTGGACGCCGATGGGCGCGAGGCAGTCGGTCGGCGGCGGTGGCAGCTTCGAGTCCTGCAGCTCCTTAAAGAGCTTCTCAGCCGTCGCGTGATCGATATCCGCGACCTTGGTGCGGCTGGTCTTGCCGATCTTCTCGCAGAACTGTCCGGCGCTCGCGCTGCTCACGCGGCTGAACTTGTCCTGCAGGAAGTTGTAGAGCGTGTAGCCGGGCTTCTCGATCTCGGCTTCCTTGAGCATCTGCAGCAGGATGCCCAGCTCGATGCCGCGCGGGTGCGGCATGATCTCTTTGGTCTCCGGCGGCAGCTCCTCGACGGCACGCGGATGCAGGATCACGCCGCCGGTCTCGGTGGTGACTTCGGGCTCCGTCTTCGACGAGCCCCGAGCGTCAGCGAGTGGGTTGCCTTGAGCGTCGGTGCCAGAATCTGAAGCACCCGCTCGCTCACGCTCGGGGCTCGCTTTGCCGCGCTTGAGCAGCGGCACGTCTTCCTCTTCCTCGCTCACCTTGCTCGGCGGCACGAACGTAATCCGCGCGTGCGGATTGGCGATGGCGGTCAGTTCCAGGAACTCATCGACGCTGCCGCGGCCCTTCTGGTAGCGGCCTTCGAGCTCGATGCTGACGCTGGTGCCGGTGACGTAGACGTCTTGCGCGAGGAACTCGCCTTTGGCGCCGAGCTCGCGCGTGCCGCTGGTCAGATTGAGGAACCGCTCGGGCGGGAAGTCCTTGGTCTCGGAGTCCTCGGTCACCTCGGCGCGGTTGGTCTTGGTGTTCATCGCCAGCTCGATGTGGTGAGCCGGCTGGTTGGCCTTGGGCTTGGTGTGGATCACCATCGGCTTGCCGGTGGTGATGAGGCCGTACATGCCCGCGGCGGAGATGCCGATGCCCTGCTGCCCGCGGCTCATCTTGAGGCGATGGAACTTGGAGCCGTAAAGCAAACGCCCGAAGATGTTCTCGACCTGCTTGCGGACGATGCCCGGGCCGTTATCGACGACGCTGACGCGGTAACGCGACTGCTTGGCCTCGCGCCCGCGGTCGGGCTGCAGGTCCTCGATGATGACGGTGATGTCGGGCAGGATGCCCGCCTCTTCGCAGGCGTCGAGCGAGTTGTCGACGGCTTCCTTCACCGTCGTCAAGAGCGCCTTGCGTGGGTTGTCGAACCCCAAGAGGTGGCGGTTCTTGGCGAAGAACTCGGAAACCGAGATGTCGCGCTGACGCGCGGCCATCGACTCGGCGGTGGCGCGAGGGGCTTTGCTCATGGTCTTCTTGGATTGGTCGATCGATCCGGCTTCGGGATCGAGCAATGCGGCATCGGACATCGCTGCCCTCCGTGGCTGCGGGTGCGTTGGATCGATGATAGCGAGCGGATGCCGGCCATTCCGGCCCGTTTGCGGCCTATTTCCGGAGCGATTTCCCGCCCGTCGCGTGCTCCTTCAGCCACGACTCGATGTGCTGGATGCGGTTGCCCGGGTCGGGGTGCGTGCTCATGAACTCCGGCTGACCCGACCCGCCCGAGGCCTCGCGGAGGATCTCCATCACCCGGATCATTGAGCGCGGATCGTAACCCGCGGCGAGCATGAACCGCAGGCCCAGCGTGTCGGCCTCGAGCTCGTCGTCGCGCCCGTACTTCATGTTGATCATGTTGCCGACCATCCCCGCGACGGCCGCCGCCTGTCGCTGCCCGGCGACGGAGTCCGAGCCGGCCACTCCCACGGCCGTGACCAATCCCTGTGTCAGCTGCCCCTTGGCCATCTGTGCCGCGGAATGCCTTGCGAGAACATGCCCGGTCTCGTGCCCCAGCACGCCCGCCAGCTGCCCCTCGGTCTCGAGCCGCGAGAGCAGAGCCTCGGTGATGAAGATCTGGCCGCCCGGGAGTGCGAAGGCGTTCACTGTCTTGCGATCAGCGAGCAGGTGGTACTCGAATGGGTACTTCGGGGCCTCCGGCGGCAGCACCCGAACGATCTCGGCACCCACCGACTTCACAAGTTCGACCGCGGCCCGGTCGGCGGACAACCCGCCGAACTGCTGGGCCATCTGGGGCGCGGACTGAAGGCCAAGGGCGACCTCCTGCTCGGGTGTCAGCGCCACGTGCTGCGTCTTGCCCGTGACCGGGTTGGTGGAGGTGTTCGCGAGATAGCCGAACAGCGCGATGACAGCGAACACCGCCGCGATGATCATCCGCGGCGGGATCCGAAGACGCGGGCGTCCGTCTGCGGGGTCGTAGGCCATGGGCACCTCCTCGCGCGAGCATACCGAGCGGGGCAAGTGCCCCCCAACCACAAACTCCGTCACGCGCCAACACCGACGTCAGTCGTCCACACGCCGCATGAGCTTCTTCAGGACGGGCGTCAGCACCAGGATGACGACGCCCGCACCGATCGAGCTGGCGACGAAGAGGAAGAAGAAGTCGGCCTGGATGGTGCCGGTTCCCTCGCTGAAGTTCCATGGGAGCTTGAGCTCGCCCTTTTCGATCTTCTCGACCTGCGCGGCGATCAGGCCGCCGCCGAGGTTGGCGATGAAGGACGAGATGAACCAGATGCCCATGAGCAGCGACACGAACCGGACCGGGGCCGCCTTGGTCACGTATGACAGGCCGGTGGGCGAGAGGCAGAGCTCTCCCATGGTGTGCATGAAGTACGCGCCGAGGATGAAGAAGATCGCCGCCTTCTGCACCACGGCTTCGGGGTTGTCCGGCGTGCCGATCTTGAGCGTGCGGGCACCGAGAACAAGGACCACGAAGCCGAGGCCGAGCAGGATGAGCCCCAGCGCGATCTTCACCGGCTGGCTGGGGTTCATGTGCCGCCGTCCGAGCATGGTCCACGCCGCGGCAAAGACGGGCGCGAAGACGAAGATGAGGAACGGGTTCACCGACTGGAACCAGGTGGTGGGCATATCCCAACCGAAGAGGGTGGTGTCGGTGTAGCGATCGGTGAAGAGCGTCATGCTCGACCCGGCCTGCTCGAAGGCGATCCAGAAGAACGCGTTGAAGAACATGAAGATGAAGATCGAGGCGACGGGGCCGCGGTCTTCGGGGCGCTGGACAGCGACGAACCAGCAGGCGAGCCCGAACACAACCACGCCGATCGCTGCCGCGACGGCGGGCGTGAGCAAGCCTCCGACCTTTCCGACGAGGCCGACGTGGTACGCCGCGCCGAAGAGCGCTGCGAGAACCAATCCGACGATGAGGAACGAGATGGCGAAGGACGTCGACTTGGCCGGGGTCTGACGCGGCAGTTCCGGCCGCGCGGGCTCGACCTCACCGATGCCCTTCAGGAACATCGGCCTGCACAGCAGATACAGCCCGAGGCCCAGCCCCATGCCGACCGCGGCGGAGCCGAAGCCCCAGTGCCAGCCGACCTTCTCGCCCAGCGTGCCGCAGACAAAGGCGCACAGGAACGCGCCCAGGTTGATGCCCATGTAGAAGATGCTGAACGCGCCGTCGCGGCGGGGATCGCCGGGGCCATAGAGCTGCCCGACCATCACGGAAACGCTGGGCTTGAAGTGACCGGTGCCCAGCACGATGAGGGCGAGGCCGCCGATGAAGATGGTCATCGACATCTCGGTGCCGTGGAAGGCGCCAAGGCCGCTGACCGCCAGCGCGATGTGCCCGGCCATGATGAGCAGGCCACCGATCACCATCGAGCGGTGCGTGCCGATCATCTTGTCGGCGACGATGCCGCCCAGAACGGGGAGCAGGTACGCCAAGCCGGTGTACCAGCCGTAGAGCGTGCTGGCGTCTTTGTCGGACCAACCGGGTCCGGGGTTGAATCCCTTGGGAGCTCCGTCCGGCGGGTCGTTCATGCCGCTGAGGGGGCTCGTCAAATACAGCACCAGCAGCGCCCGCATGCCGTAGTAGCTAAACCGCTCCCACATCTCGACGAGGAAGAGCAGGAAGAGGCCGATCGGGTGGCCGAGGAACGTGGCCGTCGATGGCAGGTTCGGAGCGGATGAGGGGAGAGGCGATGGTGTGGACATGCGTTGGCCCAGTGGTGAAAGGCGGTGTGATCGCACCGCCCCCCGAACTCCCTGAATCGCTGGTTCCTTCCCGAACGGAAAGGAGCCAGCCGAGAAGATATCGAGTAATGACGGATTCCGCCACCAAAACGGTTCTATTCCCAAGAACGAACAAGCCAATACCATCAATTGACTGCGTCGGCCCAGGCCGCCGCGGGCACCACACGGAGTCACGATCATGAGCGTACGAACCAAAGCCTGCCGCCTCGCCGCCGTAGCGCTGCTCGCGCTGCCCGCACTCGCGGGACAGCCCAGCACTTCCGAACTCTCCAAACTCGAGCGTTTCTTCAAGATCCGCACGCCCGGTGCGGCCACCGTCGCTCCCGACGGCACGCTGTACGTCCGCGACTGGCCCGACGGCATCTTCCAGCTCTACCGCGTCGAGGGCGACGCCGCCAAGCCCGGAGCAAAGACCACCAAGCTCACCAACTACGCCGACGGGCTCGCCGGCTACTCGCTGTCGCCCGACGGCAAGAAGATCATCCTGCTCCACGCCGTCGGCGGCAACGAGAACACCCAGGTCTCGCTGCTCGACCCCGCCGCCAACAACGGCGCGGGCAAGATCGTGACAGTCCTGGGCAACGCCAAAGTCCAGCACGGCGTCAACCTTTGGCTCGACGACTCCAACGGCTTTGTCTACACCGCCAACGACGAGAGCCCCAACGACTTCCATATCTACCGCTTCGACTTTGACAGCGACCCGTTCGACGGCACGCCCGGCAAGGCCACCAAGTTACTGGCCAAGCCCGGCTCGTGGGCCGCGAGCGACATCACCGGCGACGGCACCCGCGTGCTCGTCGGCAACTACCGCTCGATCTCGGACTCCTCGATGTTCGAGCTCGATGCCAAGTCGGGCAACCTTACTGACCTCACGCCCAAGAGCGGCGAATCTCCCACCGTCAGCGTGCAGGCGATCGGCTACATGCCGGGCGAGACTTCGATCCTCTACGGCTGCGACATCGAGGGCGGGCGGCCGAAGGTCTTCTTGCATGACCTCAAGACCGGGCAAGTCACGAAGCCCTTGAGCGAGCTCGAGTCGTTCGAGGTCGAGGACGCGAACCTGAACCAAGAGAAGACGCTGCTGGGCGTCGACGTCAACGAAGACGGCTACGGCACGCCGTTCCTCTACCGCCTGCCCGGCTTCGAGAAGGTTGCCATCCCCGCCATGGACAAGGGCATCGCGTCGATCGCGAGCATCCGTGGCAACCGCGTGGTCTACGGCATGAGCAACGCCCGCACGCCGGGCTTGGCGTTCCGCTTCGACGTCAGCGCCGACGGCAAGTCCACCACGGCGCCGCAGCAGATCACCTTCGCCGACGATCAGGGCATTGATCTGAACGCCTTCACGCTGCCGAAGCTCATCAAGTACAAATCGTTCGACGGCACCGAGATCCCCGCGTTCGTCTTCCTGCCCGCGGGCTACAAGGAAGGCACGCAGATCCCCTTCCTCATCAACTACCACGGCGGCCCCGAAGGCCAGAGCCGCCCGGGCTTCACGGCGCAGGTGCAGTACCTGCTCAGCGAGGGCTTCGGCGTCATGTTCCCGAACGTGCGTGGCTCCACCGGCTACGGCCGTGCGTTCCACATGATGGATGATTACAAGAACCGCTGGAACAGCGTGAAGGACGGCGTGGACGCCGCGGAATGGCTCGTCGCCAACAAGTACACCAAGCCGGGCATGATCTCGACCTGGGGCGGCTCCTACGGCGGGTACATGTCGGTCGCGTGCGTCGTCGAGGACCAGATGCGGGTGGACGCGGGCAAGCGCGCCGAGCGGCTGTTCGGCGCTGGCATCAACATCGTCGGCGTGGTGAACCTCAAGACGTTCCTCGAGAAGACCGCTGGCTACCGGCGCAAACTCCGCGAGGTCGAGTACGGCCCGCTGAGCGACCCCGAGTTCCTCGCCAGCGCCTCGCCGATGACGCACATCGACAAGATCAAGGTCCCCATGTTCATCGCCCACGGCTTCAACGACCCGCGCGTGCCGGTCGAGGAAGCGATGCAGTTGGCCATCGCGCTCAAGGACAAGGGCAACCAGCCGCAGGTGTTCATCGCGCCTGATGAAGGCCACGGCTTCCAGAAGCTGGACAACCGCCTCTACTTCGCCCAGCGCATGGTCGCGTTCCTGAAGCAGACCATCGCAAAGTAGATTCGGGGGAGGGGCCTTCCAGGCTCCGGCGACATTCTGAATCGGCGCACGAAAAGGCCCGCACACTCATGGTGCGGGCCTTTCTCATTTCAAGGGTTCACATTCACTGACCGCGGCGACGCCGAGCCAGCAGCAGCGCACCCATGCCACCCAGAGCCAGCGAACCCGGGGTCGGGATGCGATACGAGAAGATCAGCATTTCGCCAGCGCCGTCCCCGCCGCGGAGCGGGTCGCTGTCGGCGGGGTTGTTCCACCAGATCCACTTGGCGGAGGTGTCGATACCGGGCACGACGCCCCAGGGACCGACGCCGTTGGCGGCACCGACGAAGGGAACTTCCCAGAGGCTGTTCAGGTCGGCGGTCTGGACGTGGCCCGCGATCTCAAGCGTCGTGGGATGCGGGTCGCCGTTGCCGCGGTTCATGCCGGTCTTGTAGACCTCCCACGGACCGACGCCGGTGTGCAACTGGTTCTCGTTGCTATCCCACATCTCGGCAAGCAGGCCCTGCGCGACCGAATCGTCGGACCACGCGGCGATGAAGACGCGGTCACCGACGTTGATGTTGTACGTCTCGGGCAGCGACCAGTTGTACGTGCCGGGCAGGCCGCCGGCGCCGATCTCGTTGCCGCCGTGGTACGAGAAGACGTTGCTCGTGGACGAGTACAACGCGTAGTGGTTGTCAGCCGTGATCTTCAGGGACAGCGGGGCGGCGTTGGCAGCGGTCGCAGCACCGACGCAAGCAAGAACAGCCATGGTGAAACGGTTCATCTCTCTCTCCTCTGGGTTTGTCTCGTGCAGACGGCATTGCCGCCGGGTCTCTCTCCCCGACAACCATGCCCGCGCCGGCGCGGATCACCACACGGCGGCGTCGAAACCGCTCCCGACGCGCGAGCCACTGGCTCGACAAACGCGACAGCCCGCACAATCGCTACAGCTTCACGGGTTACGCGGGCGTGCCGAGAGCCGGGACCGGCTCGGACGAGAAGAACCCCCGCCGGACACCGACGAGCGACGTCAACGCCATGGAACGCCCGATCGGCAATCGCAGCCCGATCGGGAGCAATCGATCACGCAGCGGCGTGATCCAGTCCATGCCCGACTGGAACACCGGCGTGAGCCACCGAGACGCGAACTGGTAGTAGCGCGTCGAGGCACGTCGCGCCGCGTCGTACGGCCGCATCGCAGAAGCGATGTCGGGTGACTCCGTCAGGGCGCGATCGAGCGCGGCCGCGTCGAGCAACGCGAGGTTCGCACCCTGGCCCAGTTGCGGGCTCATCGCGTGAGCGCAATCACCCAGCAACGCGACCCGCCCGGAACCGGCACGCCGCACCACGACGTCGTGATACCCCGCGACAATCAATTGGTCGAAGGACCGGATCTGATCCAGCACCGGGTCAGCAAGCGGCGTCAGCGCACGCACCCGCGTCTTCCACGCATCAAGACCATCTGCACGGATCCGCTCCACATCCGCCATCGGCACGCTCCAGAACACGCTCACCGTGTTCGGACCATCCGCCGTCGCGCGCCCAGAGGGCAGGAACCCGATCATGCCCGACGTGCCGCGATAGACCTGGCGCAGCACGCCCCCGAATCGAGCCTCGGGGTCCTCAGCGACAAACCACAGCGCGCCCCACGGGTAGCAGTCGCAGCGCCGCACGCCGCCGAACTGATCGCGCAGCGACGACCGTGCTCCATCGGCGACGATCAATAGATCAAACGGCCCATGTTCACGCCCCTCGCGATCCCGGAACGACACCGCATCGGCTCGCTCCTCGTACGACGCCGCGGCGACGCCGCTGCGGATCTCCACGCCAGCGCGAACCGCCTCGCCGTGCAACGCCGAGAACAACGCGCCGCGGTGCAAGCCGAGCCCGAACAGATCCGAGCGCAGATCCGCGTAACGGACATCCAGCACCGGCCGGTCGTCCGGATCGGTGCCGAGCAGCCGCTCCACCCGGCTGCCCAACCGCATCAACTCGTCCAACACCCCGAGCTGCTCCAGCACCGCCATGCCCGTCGGCTGTAGCAACAGTCCCGCGCCCAGCGGCTTCAGTTCGGCGGCCTGATCGAACAGACGAACGCGGTGCCCCCGGCGGGCGAGCAGGATCGCCGCCGCCGGTCCCGCTGTTCCGCATCCGATGACACCGACTTGCATCGTGTTTTCCCGGGAATTCGAACGGTCTCGTCGCCTATTCTTGCCTCCCATATCGGCCGCCCATGGTTGGCGACCGAACAACTGACGAAGCAACCAACGACCCCTGACCCGAACGGAGAAACGACCATGGAAACCACGCTCATCATCCTGAAACCCGACGCCGTCCAGCGCGGGCTCACGGGCCAGATCATCAGCCGCTTCGAGAACAAGGGCCTGCAGGTCGTCGGCATGAAGCTCATGCAGATCAGCCAGCAGCTCGCGGCCACCCACTACGAGGCCCACCAGAGCAAGCCGTTCTACGCCGGCCTGGTCAAGTTCATGACCAGCAGCCCGGTCGTCGTCATGGCCCTCAAGGGCAACGGCGCGATCACCATCGCCCGCAACATGATGGGCGCCACCTTCGGCAGCAAAGCCAACCCCGGCACCATCCGCGGCGACTTCGGCGTCAGCAACTCCTTCAACCTCATCCACGGCAGCGACAGCCCCGAGGCCGCCGAGCGCGAACTCAAGCTCTTCTTCGCCCCCGGCGAGGTCCTCAGCTGGCCCCGCCACGGCGACCAGTGGATCTACGACATGTCCGGCGGCAAGATCGAATAAGTCAGTAGGACCGGCTTCCAGCCGGTCCGTCCAAGAACTCAGTGGGACCGGCCTCCGGCCGGTCTCATCTTTTTTGCACGTTGCATTCCCAGAACCCGACACCACCCCGCCGCTCGTGACTCTTTGATGGTGTGTGCATGGACCCCGCCGCCGCCAGCCTGAACGCGAGCCCCGAGGCAACTGCCGCCCCGCGCCCGCAGCCTCAAGCCTTCGGCGACTTCTACCGCGAGCACTACCAAGCCATCGCGGGTCTGATCTACCGCCGCACCGGTGACACCCACGTCACCGAGGACCTGACCGCCGACGTCTTTCTCGCCGCGTACCAGTCGATGGACAGCTACCGCGGCCAGGTCCCGCAGATCGTCTGGCTTCGCCGCATCGCCAACAACCGCGTCAACCGCTGGGTACGACGCGAGATCGGACTCCGCGGCATCCTCCGCCGCCTGCCTCTCTTCAACGTTTTCGTCACGCCCGAAGCGAGCCTCTCCGAACCCCGGTCCGCCACGCTCGCCGCGCTGCTGAGTCTGCCGATTGACCAACAGGAAGTGATCTCGGCACACTACCTCGAAGGCCTCTCGCTCGAAGAAGTCGCGCTCATGCTCTCGATCTCGCCCGCAGCGGCCAAGTCCCGCCTCGCCCGCGCCCGCGACGCCCTGCGCCGCGAACTCGCACAGCAAGCACAGGAGTCCCGCCCATGAAGAACCACGACTCCCAAACCGATCCGTCCGCCACCACCGACCCCGTCGATACCGCGCTCTCGGCCCTTTCCGCTCCGCGTTGGAGCAAGGAGCCCGATTGGCGCTCGTTTCAGGAGCGACTCATGAGCACTCGTTCGTTTGGATGGAAGAAACTCGGCGTCCTCGCACTTCTCGCCGGCGGCTGCTTCGCCGCGGGCGCGGCGGGCGGCGTCGCGTGGGAGCGATTCACGTTCAGTGGCGTCTTCCGCGGCGCCGACGGCCAGACCGCCAACGTGCAGGGTGAAGCAGTCCGCACCGGCGACGGCAAGTTCGAGATGAGGCTCCACTCCGACGGCAAGGCCGATCTGTCGGGCGGCGGCAGCATGGACATCACCATGCCCGACGGCGGCAAGGCCAAACTCATCACCCAAGCACTCGACCCTGCCAACAGCAAGGAGATCACTCTCCCCGACGGCCGCAAGGTGCGCGTGCCCAAGGACTTCACGGACGAGCAGATCAAGAAGATCCAGACCTCGACGCACCTCAAGGGCAATTGATCGGCTCACTCATCTCGCAGTATCCGCGATTCTCGCGGACGCCAAGACCTGCCGGCCCGACGGCGGGTTGCGGCGTTTGAAGCGAACCAGTTCTCGATCGGCGTTTACCGCCCCACCGCTCCGTGATACAGGTACACGCCCAGCCCGAGCGTGAAGATCCCGCAGCCGTACAGCGCATGCTCCACCGACGTCGCCGCGACCGACCTTGAACGCTGATATGTGTACGCGAAGAGCACGCCGCCCAAGAGCGTGACACCGAGCGCGAAGAGATTCCAGAACACGACATGCGCCCAACTGAACGCGACCGCGCTCAGCGCGATCATCGTCCAGCGTTGCCGCACCTCGCTCCACGAAATGGGCATCAGCCGCGCGTAGCGGTGGAAGATGAACGCGCGATACACCACATTCTGCGGCACCACGCTCAGCACCGGGTACAGCATCATCACCGCCAGCCACAGACGCGTCCGCTCCAGCGGGAACGCGAACAGACGCTCTGGCGCAAAGAGCCACGTCAACGCCACGCCGAGCGCGGCACCGATCGTGAACAGCCCGAGCATGCGCCCGAGCTGCGGCCGTACTGCGCTCCAATTCCACAACTGCCGCCGGTCGAACGACGGATCACGCATCAACAGCGTGAAGCAGATCACCGCCGCCGACCACAAGAACAAGAAGATCCCGCTCCCCGGCGGGCGGAACGCCAGCATGAACGGCAGCAACCCGAACAGCGTCGCGCACTCCACCCACAGGTAGACCCGATCTGATGTCGACAGCGGAGCCGCCACCGCAGGGGGCGGGCAGGTGCTCGGCACGGACCTGGCAACATCCAAAGACGGAGTCATCACGGCGGCAGTCTGCACTCCGCTTTCTTGCCGATCCGTCGCCGCCGGTTTCATCCCCATGTGTCCCCATGTGTCGTAGATGCCCCGCATATCCTGTGGAAACGAGAGTATGGACTCACGCATCGGACTTTTTTCGACCCCAGTCCGACCACCGACCAACCCACCTGATCACATTTGGAGCGATTCATGTCCAGCGCCGCCACCATCCCGGTCATCCTCGCCGCCAAACGCACCCCCATCGGCAAGTTCTTCGGCGGGCTCTCCAAGGTCCCCTCGCCCGTCATCGGCTCCTATGCCTTGAAGGCCGCGATGGATGCACTCCCCGGCGGCAGCGCGGCCCTCGCCGCTGCCATCGATGAGGCCATCTTCGGCTGCGTGCTCCAGGCCGGCGTCGGCCAGAACCCCGCCCGCCAGGTCGCCCTCAAGGCTTCGCTCCCCGACACCATCAGCGCCCAGACCATCAACAAGGTCTGCGGCTCGGGCCTCCAGGCCGTCATGCTCGCCGCTCAGTCCATCAAGGCCGGCGACAACCAGCTCGTCGCCGCCGGCGGCATCGAGAACATGACCGGCGCTCCCCACTTCGCCCGCGTCCGCGAGGGCGTGAAGTACGGCCCGGCCCAGATGGAAGACCATATGGCCTACGACGGCCTGCGCTGCGCCTTCGAGGCCTGCGCCATGGGCAACAGCGCCGACCACATCGCCCGCAAGTACGAGATCAGCCGCGCCGAGCAGGACCGCTTCGCGGCGCAGTCCCACCAACGCGCCGCCGACGCCACCAAGAACGGCTTCTTCAAGAACGAGATGGTCGCGCTCACCGGCGAGCAGTGCCTGGACAAGAAGTCCCCCGGCGTCAGCGCCGACGAGGGCATCCGCGCCGACACCACCGTCGACGGCGTCGCGAAACTCCGGCCCGCCTTCGACAAGGACGGCACGGTCACCGCCGCCAACGCCAGCCAGATCTCCGACGGCGCCGCCGCGCTGATCGTGTCGAGCCTCGCCAAGGCCGAGCAGCTCGGCGCCAAGCCGATCGCCAAGATCCTCGCCTACCACACCAGCGGCGTCTCTCCCAAAGACATCTTCGCCGCCCCCATCGAGGGCATCGCCGGCGCCCTCGCCAAGGCCAAGCTCTCCGCGAAGGACATAGACCTCTTCGAGATCAACGAGGCCTTCGCGGCACAGGTGCTGTGCAACCTGAAGGGCCTCAAGGCCGCGGGCCACGACATCCCCGAGAGCAAGCTCAACATCGCTGGCGGCGGCATCGCCCTGGGCCACCCCATCGGCGCCAGCGGCGCCCGCGTGCTCACCACCCTCATCCACCAGCTCCACCGCACCGGCGGCAAGCGCGGCGTCGCGGCGTTGTGCCTGGGTGGCGGAAACAGTGTGGCGATGGTGGTTGAGGTCTAACTCCGAACCGTGGCACAACGGAGCCCCCCATGAGCGACATGTCCAGCGCCAAACCCGACAAGAACCACGAGTGGCTGAAGGAGTTCGTCGGAAAATGGGAAGTCGAGTCCGAGTGCGTCATGGGTCCCGACCAGCCACCCATGAAGGGCCAAGGCCTTGAGACGGTGCGCATGCTCGGCGATTTGTGGCTCGTTGGCGAGAGCACCTTCATCATGCCCGGAGCCGGCGAGGGCCATGCCATCCTGACCCTCGGCTACGACCCGATCCGAAAGAAGTTCGTCGGCACCTGGGTCGGCTCGATGATGACCCACCTGTTCGTCTACGAGGGCGAACTCGACGAGGCCACCGGCACCCTGCCGCTCCACTGCACCGGCCCCGACTTCGCCGACCCAACCAAGCTGGGTCATTATCAGGACGTCTACCGCCTCTCCCCGAGCGGCGAGCGGAGCCTGACCTCCCACATGAGAACCCCCGACGGCACGTGGGTGCAGTTCATGACGGCGAAGTACAAGCGGGTCAAGTAGCCCCCTGATTGACCGCCCCCAAAGGCACCCCTCCCCGCCCTCGCGGCCTCGGGCGACCCTCCCCGCTTCGCGGGGAGGGTGGGCGCGACGGCACGCAGCCAACAGCAGAATCCCGCAGCGTTCTCGGCCCTTCCAAAATGTCGCCGTCGGCTGAAATTGCGGGAGGCACTCTCCCAATCACTCTCTACCGGGACTCTCCCGGTCGGACGGTGAGGAACACCGCCGCGGCACCAGAGATATTGGGAGGCTCCGCCATGTGCTTTGTCAAGGGTCTTGTTCGTTACGGTCTGATCGCGGGCCTGGTTGCCGGCGCCGGCGTGGTTGTTGCCGGCCCCGAGCGTGTCTCGGCCCTGCTCACTCAGACCCATGATTCCATCCACGCTCAGATCGACAAGTGCGTGAAGGACCCCGTTGCGCTGCGGGCTCAGCTCCGCAAGCTCGAGGGTCAGTACCCGGCCCGCATCGCCGAGGTCCGTGGCGATCTCGCCGAGCTCCGCACCCAGATCGGCCAGCTCAACCGCGATCGCGACGTCAACGGCCGGGCCATGGAGCTCGCCGCCAACGACCTCAACTCGCTCCAGGCCATGCTCGCCAAGGCGGAGAACCTCCGCGGCGCCAGCAACGCCGTCCTGACCAGCGGCAGCGACGACAACGCCCCGGTCTTCGCCGTGCGTTTCGCCGGTGAGACCCTCGGCCTCGATCAGGCCCACTCCAAGCTCAACGCCATCGAGCAGCACTCGGCGGCGTTCGCCCAGCGGGTGGCCGACATCGACCGCGACCTGGGCTACCTCAGCCAGCAGGAAAATCGTCTCTCGACGCTGCTCGACCAGCTCGAGACCGAGCAGGGTCAGTTCCAGAGCCAGCTCTGGCAGCTCGATCGCCAAGTCGACGCGATCGCCCGCAACGACCGCATGATCGACATGATGAGCAAGCGTCAGAACACGATCGACAAGCACAGCCGCTACCGGGCGGAGAGCCTCGATCAGGTCAACGTCCGCGTCGCCGACATCCGGGCTCGCCAGGAAGCCCAGCTCGAGTCGCTGTCGAAGACCACGACCGCGAACAACTACGAGAACCGGGCCCGCCTGGACCTCGATGGTCGCAACTCCCCGAGCAACGCGGTCCGCACCTTCGCCCCGAAAAGCAAGACCCCGGTCATCGAGGTCAAGCCCGAGGACGTGAAGACCGAAGCCCCGAAGGCCTCGGCCTCCATCGAGCGCCCCGGAACGCTCGCGGCGAAATCTCAGTAAGTCTCCCATCCAAGTCAGGATGGCTCAGGCCCCCGGCAACGGGGGCTTTTCATTGGCATCCATTGGCACCAGTGGGACCGGCCTCCGGCCGGTCTTTGACCTCTCGTATTGGTGCGGTCAGCCGCTGACGCCAGACTCGTTGACCGGCCGGAGGCCGGTCCCACTGATGGCGTCGGGATACCACCCAAATCTCCCCACCCCCAATCCTCCCGATTCCATCAAGATCGGTCTCGGTTTGGTGGCATCTGGGGTCGAGTGCCGATAATCTCTCTGGTTGCCCGGCCGGGAAGCGGTGTTTCTACACCCACGCCCGACGGGCCGAACTGTCCGCGGACAGGATGTCCGCAGACGAAGGCCATCGGGGCCACCAGCGGCGGAGGCGAACCACTCGTGCCATTCTTCGATCGACTCTTGGGATTGTTCAGCGTCGATATGGGTATCGACCTGGGAACTTGCAACACCCTTGTCGCCGTGCGCGGCCAGGGCATCGTGCTCAACGAACCTTCCGTGGTCGCCGTCATCAAGGGCACCAGCACCGTCCTGCACAACGGCGAAGCCGTTGGTTGGAAGGCCAAAGAGATGCTCGGCAAGACGCCCGGCGGCATCACCGCCGTCCGCCCGCTCAAGGACGGCGTCATCAGCGACTTTGAGATCACCGAAGCCATGCTCGGCTACTTCATCCGCAAGGTGAACGGCAAGAGCAAGATCTTCGGACCCCGCGTCGTCATCTCCATCCCCTCGGGCATCACCGAGGTCGAGAAGCAGGCCGTCATCCAGTCGGCGGAGAACGCCGGCGCCCGTCGCATCTTCCTCATCGAAGAACCCCTCGCCGCCGCCATCGGCGCTGGGCTGCCCTTCACTGAAGCAACGGCCTCGATGATCGTCGACATCGGCGGCGGCACGACCGAGGTCGCGATCCTCTCGCTCGGCGGCCTCGCCACGTGTGAATCGGTCCGCGTCGCCGGCGACGACATGGACGAGGCGATCATCGCCCACATGAAGCGCACCTACAACATGATGATCGGCGAGCAGACCGCCGAGCGCATCAAGATCGAAGTCGGCAGCGCCTCGCCCGTTGGCCCCGAAACCACCATGGAAGTCCGCGGCCGCGACATGATCAGCGGCCTCCCGCGCAAGACCGTCATCACCAGCGAAGAGATCCGCGAGGCTCTGCAGGAGCCTGTCACCGCGATCATCGAGGCCGTCACCCGCACGCTCGAGAAGGCCGAGCCCGAACTCGCCGCCGATCTCGTGCTCAACGGCATCACCATGGCCGGCGGCGGATCGCTGCTGCGTGGCCTGTGCCAGGTCGTGCAAAAGGCCACCGGCCTCGACACCCACCTCGCCGACGACCCGCTCACCTGCGTCGCCCGTGGCACCGCCGTGTATCTCGAGCACCTCGACGAATGGAAGGACTCGCTCGAAGACAGCATGAAGCGCTAAACGGCCTTTCCCGCCCCCGAGCCGGAGGCTCGGACGCTCGAACGGATCAGAGATCGACAGGGACATGTCGAGACTGCCCCACCAATCCACCGCTTCCCGACTGCTGATGCCCGGCGTCGTGATCGTGCTCATCATGCTGAGCCTCACGAAGCTCTCGTGGATCGAGTGGCTGAGTTCGGTCGCCAAGATCCCGACTGCGATTCTGACGCCCGGCAGCGCTGTGGTTTCGCTCGCTTCCGGTTGGGTGCTGCCGGCGAAACGCCCGATCGTCACGAGCGATCGCGAACGGGCTCTGGTCGAGGAACTCGAACACTGGAAGACTCTCTACCAGCGCGAGGAACGCAACAACGAGAAGCTCCGAAGACAGATGAGCGAGCTGCAACGCGGCAGCCTCATCAACCCGGAGAGCAACATCACACAGTTCGTGGCCCCGGTTGTCGGAATGTCGTCGGATCTTTCCAGCGGGCTGCTTCGCGTGCGAGCGGGCGAGAGCATCGGCGTCGTGCAGGGCACGGTGGCCGTGACCGATGGCGTCCAGATCGTGGGTCGCGTCACCAGCGTGAGCGGTCCGACGTCGCTCATCCAGCCCGTGACTCGAAAAGGCGGGCCGAAGGTCGCCGGACGGGTCATGGTCGATGAGCCCAACAACATCGGGCTGAAATGCCTGCTCGAACCCATCGGGCTTCGCTTCCGAGGCGTCGTCGAAGCACCCGATGCGTCCTCGGCCAATGCGGCCACACCGAAGCCGGAGCCCGGCCACACCGTGCGGCTCGACGACGACCGCTGGCCCGAGAGCGCCCAGCGATTCGTGCTCGGCAAGGTCGAGAGTGTTGAAGCCGACCCAGCGAATCCGCTCCGCACCATTGTCACCGTGGTGCCGACGGTCGAAGTAGAACGCGTCAGCGAGGTCACTCTTCGCATCGCCAGCGACTCGGGAAAGGGGACGACGCCATGAATGTCATCGCCGTCCTCGTCGCCGGGTATGTCTGTTTCTCGCTGGAGCTTGGACTGCGCAAAGCCCTCGCGGTCGGGAGCGACGGCGTCGCGCCGTCGTTCGTGTTCATCCTGTGCGTGCTCATCGCACTGAGCGCTCCGTCGTCGGTCGCCATGTGGACCTGCATGATCCTCGGGCTCCTCACCGACCTGACCTGGCCCCACGAGATCGCCGGCGGCGTGAGCACCCGCGTGATCGTCGGCCCATACGCGATCGCCTATCTCGTCGCCTGCCAGTTCGTACTCAGCATCCGCGGCAACATGTTCCGCCGAAACCCGCTCACGCTCGGGTTTCTCTGCTGCTTCGGGATGGCGATCGCACAAGTGGTCGTCGTCGCGATCTACACCTTCCGATCGGGCTACACACCAGAGATCGCCTGGGACCCGACTTCGCAATTGCTCTCCCGACTGGGCGTCGCGCTCTATACGGGAATCGTCGGGATCGTTGTCGGCATCTTCGCCAGCCCGCTGACCGCGGCTCTCGGTGTGCATCAGCCGCCACAGCGCCGTTTCACGCGGCCGATCTACTAACCCCGACGCCCGCTTGGCCGGTCGAAGCCGCAAGAGTCTGCCCGCGGCTCTCAGACGCAACGCATCCGAAATCCGTCGCCAGCGAAGCAATGATTCCCCATGCTGCTGCGCAAGAGCCCCGAAGAGATCGCCCGCCGTGCCAGTGTCTCGATCGACGCGGCGACGCTGCATGGGGCTCAGACCATTCTCGATGAAGTCCGCTCCGGTGGCGAGCCAGCGCTCCGCCGGGTCGCGGAACGCTTGGGAGACGTGAAGCCCGGTGAGCCGATGGTGCTCGATCGAGCCGCGATCGCAAAGGTTGCCGGCAACGTGCCACGCGATCAGGTGGAACTGCTCGAACGCACCGCGTCGCGCATCCGCGTCTTTGCTCAAGCCCAGCGCGACACGCTGCACTCGCTCGACATGGCGGTTCCCGGCGGCCGCGCTGGGCACTTCATCGCGCCCATGGACGCCGCAGGCTGCTACGCCCCGGGAGGACGCTACCCGCTCCCCTCCAGCGTCCTCATGACCGCCATCACGGCCCGTGTCGCCGGCGTCAAGACCGTCGTCGTCGCCAGCCCCAAGCCCGCCCCGATCACCATCGCCGCGGCCCACGTAGCAGGTGCCGACATGCTCCTCGCCGTGGGCGGCGCCCAAGCCGTCGGCGCCATGACCTTCGGCATCGGCACCACGACCCCCGCCATTCCCCGCTGCGACGTCATCGTCGGCCCCGGCAACCGCTGGGTCACCGCCGCCAAGAAACTCGTCCAGGGCGAGGTCGCGATCGACATGCTCGCGGGCCCTTCCGAACTGCTCATCATCGCCGACGACACCGCCGATCCGGCCGCCGTCGCCGCTGACCTGCTCGCCCAGGCCGAGCACGACACCGACGCCGTCCCGACGCTCGTGACCACCTCCGAGTCGCTCGTCGCCCGCGTCAACGCCGAGCTGGAGAAGCAACTCACAACTCTCCCCACCGCCGCCACCGCGCGTGCCGCGCTCAACAACGGCGGCGTCGTCCTCGCCGCATCCATCGACGACGCCATCGCCATCGCCGACTGCGTCGCGCCCGAGCACCTGCAGGTGATGACCCGGGACGCACGGGCTGTGGCCGAGAAGCTCAGCCACTACGGCGCGGTCTTCATCGGCAGCCGCTCCGCCGAGATCTTCGGCGACTACGGTGTCGGCCCCAACCACGTCCTCCCCACCGCCGGCACCGCCCGCTTCAGCGCGGGGCTTTCCGTGTTCCATTTCCTCCGCATCCGCACCTGGCTCGAGATGAACGCGCCCGATATCGCCGCCGCTGTCCGCGACGCGGCAGCCCTCGCACGCCTGGAAGGCCTTGAGGCCCACGCGCGAGCGGCGGAGCAGCGGCTGCGTGTTTGATGCGAGCCTTGGGTGCTAACATTGCCTCCACTTTCGAGAGGCTTATGAACTACGACGCCCACCAACCCATCATCAACGACCTCGAGGCGCGGATCGTGACCATCCGCGACTCGCTTTAACTACGACTCCAAGATCGCCCGTCTCAAAGACCTCGAAGAACAGATGAACGGCAACGGGTTCTGGGACAACCAGGACCGGGCCCGCAAGATCGTGAACGAGGTCAAGGCCCTCAAAGCCATCACCGAAGGCCTCCGTACCGCCATCAAGGACTTCGACGACGCACGGCTCGGCTACGAGATGTCCAAGGAGGCCGGCGACAAGGACCTCCTCGCCGAGGCCGACGCCCAGCTCTTCGCGCTCGTCGGCCGCATGGAGAAGATCGAGCGCCAGTCGCTCCTCTCCGGCAAGCACGACGCCAAGAACTGCTTCGTCACCGTCGCCGCCGGCGTCGGCGGCACCGAGGCCCAGGACTGGACCGAGATGCTCTTCCGCATGTACGTCTTCTACTGCGAGAAGATGGGCTGGGAGCTCGAAGAGGTTGATAAGGGCTTCGGCGAAGTCGGCCTCGACTCCGTCACACTCCACGTCAAAGGCCCGTTTGCCTTCGGCTACCTCTCCTGCGAACGCGGCACCCACCGCCTCGCCCGCGTCTCGCCCTTCAACGCCCAGGGCAAACGCCAGACCTCCTTCGCCAGCGTCGAGGTCACACCCGAGTTCGAGGAAGTCGACATCAAGATCCCCGAAACCGATCTTGAGGTCACACCCTTCGTCCGCGCCAGCGGCCCCGGCGGCCAGAACGTCAACAAGGTCGCCAGCGCCATCCGCGTCGTCCACAAGCCGACCGGCATCATGATCGTGAGCAGCACGTATCGCGATCAGCCGCAGAACAAGAAGCAGTGCTTGGCCATCCTTCAGGCCCGCCTCGAGCAGATGGCCGAAGAGCAGCGCGACAAAGAGATCGCGGCGGCCCAGGGCGGCGCGATGGACCGCGGCTGGGGCACCCAGATCCGTTCCTACGTCTTCTACGACAACCGCGTGAAGGACCACCGCACCGGCGTCGAGACCTCCGACTACGAGTCCGTCCTCCGCGGCGACATCGCCGACTTCATCGACGCGGAACTGAAGCGTCGCCGGGCCGAGAAGGAAGCGAAGAAGTAGGACCCGACGTGCAACCCCACAGAAGCAACAAGGCCTCCGGACAATCCGGAGGCCTTGTTCGTTCTTGAAGTGCGAAACAGGATGCCGCTCAGCGACGAGCCAGCAGATCGCGGATCTCGGTGAGCAGCTTCTCCTCTCCCGTCGGCCCAGCCGGAGCGGGCGCGGGCTTCTCGGCCTCGAAACGCTTGCGAGCGGTGTTGAAGGCCTTCACCACCAGGAAGATGCAGAACGCCAGGATGATGAAGTTGATTGTGACGGTGACGAACGAGCCGTAGGCCAGCACCGGGCCATAGCCGCGGGCCGCCTCGAGCGACAGGTTCGGGTTGGTCTTGAGCTGCTCCGCGACCGTGCCGCCCAGCGGGATGAACCGGTTGTTGAAGTCGACGTTGCCCGCCATGCCGACGACCGGCATGATGATGTCCTTGATCAGCGAGTTGACGATGCCGCCGAACGCACCGCCGATGATCACACCGACCGCGAGGTCGAGCATGTTGCCCTTGAGCGCGAACTCCCGAAACTCTTTGACAAAGCCCATTACAGTTTCCCTTTCGTGTAGGCCGCGGGTGAATAGCCGGGCGTCGACAGCCTGACAGACGCCGCCGCGGATGCGGGGGCGAGTATAACCCCGGGCAGACGTGACACAAGGGAAATGTTCTGAGGTCAGACCGCACTCCGCCGGGCGTCGCTAGCCCCGGTTCGGAGCCCCGCACGCCGAGCACTTTGTGCGCGTCGACTCACCCAAGACGCCGCAGTACGCACACGCCGCGGTTTCGATCGCTGCCGCTCTGATTCCGCTCGGAGTCTCGGGCACGCGTCGACGCTCGATCGATGCCAGCGGCTTGCGCCCGAAGAGAATCCCCACGATCCCGCCGCCGATCACCAGCGTCCCCACCACCGCCATCAGCAGCGGCACGATCACGAAGAACCCCGGCGCAAAGCCCGCCGCAAACCGCGAGATCCCGATCGTCATGGTCAGCCACAACACCAAGAACGCGGTCATCACGGCGGCACCAAACACCCGACCCGACGCCGGCGGCGTCGGCCCCTTGGCATCGTCCCACTCCGACATCCCCGGCTCGATCATGCGTCGGCTCCCGGTTCGATTCGCGGCACCACCTCGTCAGTGTACTGGGAACCTCCAGGATCGCGTTGCAACCCCCTTCGAGCGCCAGATCGCGTCGACGGACAGAATCCAAACCGACATGTTGATTGGAAAAGATCGGTCCGTTCGGCACAGACCAGATCGAAAAGGCCGGGGTGGGATTCGAACCCACGAAGTCTTGCGACAACGGATTTGCAATCCGCTCCATTTGTCCACTCTGGCACCCGGCCGTTGAGCGGAAGAGGAGCATAGCACGCTGCCCGAAACGGGGACGCCCTTGGGCGATCGGACATCCGCTCACAAGAAACCGAATTCGGGCTCACCGGCGCGATCGGGTCGTCTTCTGGCTCTTCTGCCCCGCTCTCCCCCGGGCTAGCCTTTCGCCGATGTTCATAACCATGAACCCTTTGCAGCGCCTCGGGCTTGCTCTCGCCTTCGTCGCCGCCGCGTACACCGCAGCGCAGGAAGCGCCCCCGAAGCGAGACTCCGAAGCGGCGTATCCGACGGCTCCAACGGTCGACGGCACCAGCAAGAGCCCGGCGAGCGACAGCAAAGACGCCGCAACGTCGATCCCGGGGCTGACCAGCGAGACCTTCACGGTACCGCCGGGGCGCTACTACCCCGAGGGCACGTTCCTCGTCCGCCGTACCGGAACGTTGCGGAGTCTCAAGACCGGCGAGGTGCTCTTCATTCCGGACAAGCCGACGCACCGCGATTCGCGCCGAAGGGGCGAACGGCCGATGGTGCTGCTGCCGTGCCAGACGCTTGCAGCGATGCAGTCGAGCGTCAACGGCGCGATCGATCCGCTGCAGGCCCGTGTCGAGGTTTCGGGGCAGCTGTTTGTCTACCGCGATCGCCAGCAGCTGCTGCCGACGGTGTTCTCGTCGCTGCCGACGGCACCCGACGCCAAGCCAGCCGCCAAGCCCAAGCCGTCCGATGAGGACGCTGCGACCGCCGTACAGCCGACCGATGACCCCGAGGTTTCGGACATGATCACGTCGCTCGAGAATCGCCGCGGGGAAATGGCCGTGCTGCCACGAACAGGCAGCGGCCAGGAACACGACGAGAAATCCGCGAAGTCACTGGTGCCTGAAGGAACCCTGATCACCGACCGCCGCGGCCGGCTGACGCGCGTGAAGGACAAGCTCGCGGTCGCATTCGACGGCGACGCCAACACCAAGTCCGATCCTTCGATGATCGTGATCCCTTCAAGGTCGCTGGAGCGCCTGGAAGCCAGCCTTGGTCCCACGACCGACGGCGTTGTGGTCGTTGTGACAGGGCGCGTCTTCGCGTACCGCAATCAGAACTACATCCTGCCGCTGCTGGCGCAGATCGAAGCCGACGGCCAGCTCAAGCCGATGCAGTAGGCCCGCGCCGAAACGCACACGCACAGGGAGAGGGGCGATGCTCAGCCGAGTGGTCTTCGAAGTCGGAACGGCCTCGCTCTTCGCGACCGATCGCTCGTCCATCTCGCGCGGCTTCTTCCTGCTCATGCTCATCCTGCTGGGCACCGTGGCGGTGATCACGATCACCGCGCTTGTCCTCCAGTCGCGCCGCCGTGCCCACCTCCGAAGTCTGGCGGCCGACACCAAACGCCGCCGCAGCGAGGACCCGTGGAAAGTCAGCGCCGAACGCACCGAGGCGCCGAGCGCCGACGAGCTGTATCGCGCCAGCGGCTTCGACAAAGACGACACCCGCATCGAAGACTCGCCCCGAGATCCGGACCGCAACCCCGACGAGCCCCGAGCGTAAGCGAGGGGGAAGATTGGTCGACGCCACGGACCCGCTCGCTCACGCTCGGGGCTCGTCGAGACATGGGCGACGCCGCACCAATGCAGACCGCGAACAATGCCCCGTGACGTCGTCTTCCCAGCCCATCTCGGTCCTCATCACCGGCGGCACCCGCCGCGTCGGCCTGGCCATCGCCCGGGCCTTCGCCTCGCACTGTCGTGGATCGCACCTGATCCTCACGACCCGTGAAGCCGGACCCGACGCCGCCGGCGCCAAGAGCGAACTCGAAGCCCTCGGTGCCAGCGTCCGCATCGAGCGGCTCGACACCGGCGACCTCACCGCGGTCGAGGCTTTCGCACAGGGCCTCGTCCGCTCGCGCGACGCGCTCGATGCGGTTGTGCTCAACGCCTCCAGTTACGACGAAACGCCGCTCGACGGGCTCCGTGCCGCCGACCTCGACCGCCACATGCGGGTCAACGCCTTCGGACCCGTCCTCCTCGCCCGCGGCGTCGCCAGCCTGCTCACCAAGTCATCGCTCCCCCAAGGCGGCGGCATCGTCGCCATGGCCGACATGCACGCGCTGGGCCGCCCGCGCAAGAACCTGCTGGCGTACTCCATGTCCAAGGCTGCGCTCGTCGAAGCCGTGCGGGTACTCGCCCGCGAACTCGCACCGAGCGTGCGGGTCAACGCCGTCGCACCCGGCGTGATCGAATGGCCCACCAGCGGCCCCGACGCGAACCCGGCGTTCCAGGAGGCGTACCTGAAGCGCGTTCCACTCGGCCGCGCCGGCACCGCCGACGATGCCGCCGAGGTCGTCCGCTGGCTCGCGCTTGACGCGGCCTACACCACAGGCGAGATCATCCGCGTCGATGGCGGACGCTGGCTCGCCTGATCGCTCCAATCCAACCCGCCGCATCCTCCCGCGACTACCCTCCCCCACTTCCTCCGGCACCCGCTCCGCACGTGTACCAGTTCCTCCTCACCCATCGCTACCTCACCAGCAAGGTCATGCCGCTCCTCGCGGCATTGGCCGTCGCGCTCTGCACCGCGATGGTCATCATCGTCTGGTCGGTCATGGGCGGGTTCCTGGTGATGCTCATCAACTCGGGGCGCACGCTGGTCGGCGACGTGACCGTCTCGTGGCCGATCACCGGCTTTGCCCACTACGAGGAACTCATCAAGCGGCTCGAGGCCGACCCCGATGTCGCCGCCGCCACGCCGACGATCGAGACCTACGGCCTGATCGGCCTGCCCGACGGTCGCACCGAGACGGTGATGATCAAGGGCGTTGATGGCCCGTCGTACACGAAGGTCACCGACTTCGCCGAAACGCTGCACTGGAAGCCCATCAACTCTCCTCACGCCAAAGACACCTTCTCCGAAGACCCGCGTCTCGCCAACCACACCCTCTGGAACTTCGTCTTCGAAGGCGGCAAGCGTCTCGTCCGTTTCGAAAAGCCCGAGCGGGGCAACGTCGCCGCCGAGAAGCCCGCCGCCGTCCTTGGCATCTCCGTCAGCGGCTTCAACATCCGCGAGCAATGGGGCTTCTACCCCGGACAAGCCCGCGCCCGCCAGCCCGACGGCACGCTCAAGCCAGTCCAGACCATCCTGCCCGTGGACGGCAACGTCACCATCAACGTCCTGCCCATGGACAGCAAGGGCCGCGCCGTCGACATGGTCGCACGATCGTTCCCGGTCGCCAACGAGTTTCACAGCGGGCTGTATGAGATCGACCACAAGACCGTCTTCGTGCCGCTCGCATCGCTGCAGGACATGCTCAAGATGAACCGCGCCACCAAAGTGGCGACCGGCACCGGAGTGGCCATCAACGAGAAGGGCGAAGAAATCTTCACAGCCCCCACCGTCATCGGTGAGGACCCGGCCCGCGTCACCAACGTGCTCGTCCGCGGCAAGACGCAATCGTTCGAATCGGCCGCCGCCGATAAACTCGCCGACAAGGTCGGACTGATCTACCGCCAGTTCGCCAAAGACTTTGAGGGGCAGGTTCCGCCGTCGACCTCCATCCGCATCCTGACGTGGGAAGATCAGAACCGCACCATGATCAACGCTGTCCGTAAGGAAACGGCGCTGGTGCTGTTCATCTTCTCGTTTGTCTCCATGACCGCAGTTTTCCTTGTGCTGGCAATCTTCTGGGCGATGGTGAGCGAGAAGACCAAGGACATCGGCATCCTGCGTGCGATCGGCGCGAGCCGCACCGGCGTCGCCGGGACATGGCTGCTCTACGGGGCGGCGATCGGCTTGCTCGGTGCGGTCGTCGGCTTCGCCATCGCGTACGGCGTGGTGACCAACATCAACGCGATCCACGAGTGGCTTGGCGAGAAACTCGGCCTCTACATCTGGGACCCGAAGGTCTACTACTTCTCCCGCATCCCTAGCAGCCTCAACGCCACCCACGTCACCATCGTGCTCGCCGGCGGCGTGCTGGCGAGCTGCATCGGTGCGCTCTGGCCCGCACTCCGCGCCGCCCGCATGAGCCCGGTTCGCGCGCTTCGGTTCGAGTAGACATGACTTCCGCCGCGACCAACTCCGCCGTCCTCCGCGCGACCAACGTCCGAAAGACGTATCAGTTGGGCCGCCTGCGCGTACCGGTGCTGCGGGGCGTGAACATCGACGTCCGCCGCGGCGAGTTCGTGGCGATCCTCGGTGCCTCCGGCTCGGGCAAGTCGACGCTGCTGCATCTGCTCGGCGGGCTCGACGCCGCCGACAAAGCGACGACCGAAACCGGCCCCGCCTCCATCGAGTTCGACGGTGACGACCTGATCAGGCTCTCCACTGGCCGCCTCGACGAGTACCGCCGCCGCCGCGTTGGATTCGTCTTCCAGTTCTACCACCTGCTGCCGGAACTCACCGTCCTCCAGAACGTCACCATCGCCGCCATGACCGCGATGGGCAAAATCGAATACTGGTCCAAGCGTGGCGAAGTCCGGGCCCACGCCTCGGCCCTGCTCGAACGCGTCGGACTCGGGCACCGCCTGCTGCACCGCCCCGCCGAACTCTCCGGCGGCGAACGCCAACGCGTCGCCATCGCCCGCGCCCTGGTCAACAAGCCCGACCTGCTTCTCGCCGACGAGCCCACCGGCAACCTCGACCGCGTGACCGGAGCCTCGATCCTCGACCTCTTCACCGACCTGCACAAGGGCGGCCAGACCATGGTCGTGGTCACCCATGACGAGGCCACCGCGGCCCGTGCCGACCGCGTCGTCCGCCTCGTGGACGGTTCTGTCCAGCCGAGCTAAGGCGACCCATGCCGGGGGGCGGCATCTCAGCCAAGGGACGCGCAAAGACGTCGTTCAGCATCTGTCAGCCTCGGAGTGGCGGGCTACCCTTGCTGCTGATGCTAGCGGTTGCAAACCGCTACACTGATTCCGACGTAGGCCCCTCGAGACTGCCCCGGCCGCATGCCCAAGACAGCCGACCCCATCTCTTCTCCCCAAGCCCGCCCCGGCGACGCGACGCGTTCACCGGCGGATGCATCGGTCCCGCTGCACGGATATGAGAAGCGGAACGTCACGATCCCCGGCGCCTCGGGCCCTGTTCCCGCCACGGTGATCGACGTTGGTTCTGGACCGACCTTCGTCTTCCTGCACGGCCTCGTGGGACTCAACGACCACTGGGAGGATGTCGTCAAGCGATTCTCGGCCGGCGCCCGCTGCGTCATGCTCGAGATCCCGCTGCTCGACCTCAAGGGCGACGACTGTTCGATTCAAGGTGTCACCGCGCTGACTGCTCGCTTCCTCGATTCCTATTTCGCGGGCACGGGCGTCTTGCCGGTCGGAGTCGTCGGCAACTCCTTCGGAGGTCACGTCGCACTTCGCCTCGCGATCGAGCGGCCCGATCTCGTTCGCACCCTGGTGCTGGCGGGCGCCTCGGGACTCATCGAGAAATCGATGGTCGCGGATGTGCAGATCCGCCCCAGCCGCGAATGGCTGAGCCGCAAGATCGGCGAGTTGTTCTTCGACAAGAAGTTCATGCGCGACAGCGACCTCGAGCGGGCGCACGCGGCGTTGACCTCACGGAGCGGCGCTCGGGCGATGGTGAAGCTCAGCCGTTCGGCCCGACGCAACCATTTGGGTAGCAAGCTGTCTCAGATCAAGGCACCGACGCTGCTGATCTGGGGGCGCGAGGACATCGTGACGCCGCCCGAAGCCGCGGACGGCTTCAAGAAATCGATCCCCAACTCGACGCTCGTGTGGTTCGACCGCTGCGGCCACGCCCCCATGATCGAATGCCCCGAGCAGTTCGCCGACGTGATGACGCATTTCGCGGCGGGCGTCACCAAGCCCTGAACATCGGCGAGCCAGCATGGGCACGGGAAGCACACACAACCCGATTCAGTTGCCGCCGAACCTGCCCGCGGGGCCTTCGCGTTTCTCCGGATCGGGCTCTTGGACCTCGCTTGTTGGCTACGGCCTGCAGAAGTACGTCGCTGCCCGAGCCAGACGACTGGCCGATACCGGCTCTTGGAAACGTAACTCGGCGAAGATCCAGATCGACACGCTGCGCTCGCTGCTGAGCAGGGCTTCGGCCACGAAGTTCGGGCGCGAACACGATTTTGCCGCCATCGCCCGCTCCTCCGACCGAGAGATCATCGACGCCTATCGCAAGGCCTTGCCGGTCCGAGACTGGTACGCCTTCAAGGACGACATCGTCCGGATGCGCGAGGGCGCCGAGCCCGACATCCTCTGGCCCGGACTCGTGCAGGACTTCGCTCAGACCAGCGGCACCACCGCTGGCGACAAGTTCATCCCCGTCAGCCAGGCGATGATGAAGTCCAACTTCCGCGCTTCGCTCGACATCTTCGCCAATCTCGTCAATCAGGGCGTCAGCCTCACGCAATTGCTCTCGGGCCGCTGCCTCTTCCTCGGCGGGTCCTCGAACCTCGACACCAGCGAGAAGGGCATCCGCACCGGCGACCTCTCGGGCATCGTCACACCGCTGATCAAGTGGCCGATCTCAACGATCTACCTGCCCGGCCCCGAGGTCGCGTTGATGAGCCACTGGCCCAGCAAGATCGAGGCGATGGCACGGCGCTGCATCAATGAAGACGTGCGCATGATCAGCGGCATGCCCTCATGGGGCATGGTTCTCGCCGAGCGACTCATCGCACTCGCCAACGAACGCGGCATCACCAGCCGCATCCCCGGCGAAGACGGCGTCAAGATCACGACGCTCCGCCAGGTCTGGCCGAATCTCTCGGTGTTCGTCCACGGCGGCGTCCGCTACCAGCCCTTCGACCCGCGCGTTCGCCAGATCTACTCCGGCTCGCCCGACGGCGCCGACATCCCGACGCGTTTCGAGCTCTACCCCGCCAGCGAGGCCTTCATCGCCATGCAGGACGCGGCGAACCCCAAGAACGCCAAGGCCGGCACGACCCACCCCTCGCTCCGCCTGAACGTCGATCTCGACAACTTCTTCGAATTCGTCCCGCTCGAACGCATCAACGACCCGAACCCCGAAGCGTGCACCGCCGACCGCGTGCAGAAGGGCGTGCGTTACTGCGTCATCCTCACCACCTGCGCAGGCCTGTGGCGGTACAACATCGGCGACGTCGTCGAGTTTGACTCGGCGTGTGACACGCTCGACGGCTCCCGCGGCAGCGACGTTGCCGCCGGCCCCGCCCGCATGCGGATCGTCGGCCGCCATCGCCACTTCGTGAATGCCTTCGGCGAGAACCTGATCGTCGAGCACATCGAGAACGCCGTTGCCAAGGCCGCCGCTACCGCGGGACTGCTCGTCGGCGAGTTCACCGCTGCGCCGGTTTATCCGGGCACCGACGCCGCGGGCTCGCCCCGCCGGGCTGGGCTGGAACTGGCGATCGAGATCGAGAACAAGCCCGGCGACGAGACGGTGCTCAGCCGCTTCCGCGACGCCTTCGACGCCGCCCTCAAGGAACAGAACGTCGACTACACGACAAAGCGGACCGACGGCGTGGGCATGGCGCCCCCCACCGTCACGCCGCTGCGCCCGGGTGCGTTCCACCGCTGGCTGGATTCCCGGGGCAAGCTCGGCGGGCAGCACAAGTGCCCCCGCTGCGCCAACAGCCGCGACACCTTGGAGCAAATCGTCCGCTCCAACCAGGCTTGAGACATTCCTATCGAGTTTCTACGCAGCCCGCGTCGCGTTCGACATGCGGAGCCGATCGAGATCGAGCCATCCGCCGCCGAAGACGGCAACCAGCACGCACGGCAACAGGATCACGGAATTCTCGAAAACCTTGCACCAGCCCATCACGCCTTTGGGGCAGATGAGCGTGAGGTTCCCGAAGCAGCCGCAGGTCAGGCTCATGTTCCGCATCAGCACCGAGATCACCGCCGCCGTGAAGCCGGCCAAAAGCAGCGTCAGCACCAACGCCGCGGCGCGGGTCCAGACTCCAACGAGCACCAGCACCGCGCACAGCACCTCAAGCCACGGGATCACACCCGTCGCCAGATGCACAAGATGCTCGGGAAGGATCTTGAACGAGTTGATTGCCAGCGCGAACTTCTGAGGGCCCGCGCCGGGCGCGAAGAGCTTCTGCCACGCGGCAAAGAGAAACAGCACCGCGATCGCCACGCGGCACACGAACAAGGCGCTGTGGCGTAGGCGGTTCACTTGGCCCCTCCAGCGCCGGTCTTGCCCGCCGCAGTCTCGATCGGGTACCCGAGTTCCTTCCACTCCGGGAACCCCTTCTCGATGATGTGCACCTGCTTGAAGCCCGCTTGCTGCAGAAGGATCGCGACGTTCTTGGAAGCGTCGCAGTCGCCCCCGCCGCAGTAGATCACCACCGGCTGGCTCGCGTCGAGCGCCTTCATCGCCTCGTCCGCGGCGGGCGTCCCGAACATCGTCGAGTTCAGCAGATACGCCTGCGGGATGTGCCCGGCGTCGTACTCCGGCTGAATGCGTGCGTCCAGAAAGATCACACCCTCGTCAAAAAGCGTCTTGGCCGCCTTGGAATCGATCATGAGGCCCAAGGGGGCCGCGGGCGAAGCGGTCGGCTGCGTTGCTTCGTCCTTGGGCTGTTCGGATGACTTCGCTTCGACCGACGCCTGCTGCGCCGGGGCGGGATGCCCCGGCTCGCTTTGGGGTGCGTGTACATCGCTCAGAGCGGCACCTCGCGTCGGCGCCGCCGCGATCGCGTTCTCCTGCAACGTGATCACCGTCGGGCGCAGCCAAGAATCGGCCGCGCCGATGATGCAGCCAAGCCCGATGATCGCCAGCGATCTCTGGACCAAGACCAGCGGCATGCCGCCCTCCGCTTCTTCCAGCGACGAACCACACGGACGCGATCAGCGGACGACGAGGTAGACGCCCATCTTGATCGTCTCTTCGCCAGGCATGTCCGTGAGCACCTCGCAGTCAATCACACTGCGGAAGCCGTCATTTGGCGCCTTGCCCTCGATGGCAATGGTGTACTCGGAGGGGTTGCCGGAACCCTTGGTGACCGGCTTGATGTCGAACTTCAGCTCCGGGTCGGCGCGGCCCGGCGAAGCGACCTGCTTGATGCCCTTGATCTTGAACGGCTTGCCGCTGCGGCTGGAGATCGTCGCGGTGTTGCTGAACTGGGCCTCTCGGGCGACCAAGCCCATGCTGACCCGCAGCGGACGCACGTCGACGTCGCCGAGCACCTCACCCATGACCGGAAGCTTGATTTCCTTCTCGCGGGCATCGTTGGTGGTGATGATGACGTTGCGTTGGAAGCGTTCAATCTTCTTGGCGGGCGGATAGACGAGCTTCACGTTCACACGCCTCATCTTCTCGCCGTTGATCTCGACCGGCTCGGGCGTTCCGATGACGGGCTTGATCTCCTCGCCTGTGCCGTCGAATGTGACGCTGGTCACCTCAAAGTTCTCGAGACGGCCGGTGAAGTTGAGCTCCATGGTCTTGGTCTCGCCTTTGGCGATCTGCCCGAAGGCGACCAAACGCGCCGGCTCCACGTTGACAATCGCCATCAGGTCGGCCTCGAGCGTCAGGGAGGTCGTCGGCGAGGTCGGGTCGTTGCTCACGACCGTAATGCGCTGCTGCACCTTGCCCGCGGCCTTGCCCTTGGGATCAAAGACCACCTTGATCTCGCCCTCTTCACCCGGGGCGTACTCCGACTTCTGCAGGGCAGGCACAGTGCAATGGCACGACCCGGTTGCGCTGGTGATGACCAGATTCGCATCGCCCGAGTTCTTGAACTTGAAGACGTGCTCGACGGGCTTGTCACAGAGGATCTTGCCGAAGTCGAAGGTCTTCGCGGTCGGCGTGAAGCGGCCGGCGGGTCCGACGGGTTTCGGAGCCTCGGGCGCGACTTGGTTCGGGCGAGGCGGCAGCGGATCACCGCTCGGCGCATTCTGTGGGGCGGTCTGCGCGGAGGCGGCCGCTGCCAATGCCGCACCAGCCACAAAGACGATCAGAGCGGGATTGCGAAGCTGAGCCATAGCCGAGGTTCCTCGTTGAGTGTCGGATGTTTCTGCCAACGGACGCGTCGGCCATGGAGCGCCGACGCGGGTCGATCGGTTCGACTGTCTCCCGAGTTTATCACGAACATGCCGATGACGCGACTTGTTCGTATTCTGGAAGGAATCTACGGCTTGGGGGGAGCCACCCCAAAGGCCCGAATCGCCGCGTCCAGCCGACCGAGGGCGTGGGCATAGGCCGCGATCCGCATCGGGCAATTCTTCGCCTTGGAGAGGGCGTGCACTCCTCGGTACTCACGGACCATGATCTCCTGAAGCCGCGTGTGGACGTCTTCGAGCGTCCAAGCAAAGCCGGCACGGTTCTGGGTCCACTCAAAGTACGACACGGTGACGCCGCCGGCGTTGGCGAGGATGTCCGGGATAACCAAGATGTTCTTCCGCTGCAGGATCGCGTCGGCGTCCGATGCGACCGGACCGTTGGCGAGCTCCAGGATCACCTTCGCGCGCACATTGGCCGCGTTGTTGGTAGTGATCACGTCCTCGATCGCCGCGGGAACGAGCAGGTCCACATCAAGCTCGAGAAGCTCCGCGTTGCTGATCGCCTTGCCGCTCGGGAGCGCACCGGTCTTGTTCTTGTGTTCGATCGCGGCAGGCACATCGATCCCGGCATCGTTCGCGATCGCCCCGCGCGAGTCGCCGATCGCGACGACCTTGTAACCCACATCGTGCACGAACTTGGCGAAGTGCTGACCCGCATTGCCAAAGCCGTGAATCGCGACCTTGATCGCCTTGGCCTTGGGATCCCAGCCCAGTGTCTTCTCGAGATCGCGCAGGATGTAGAACCCGCCGCGGGCGGTCGCGTCGTCGCGGCCGAGGGAACCGCCGACGGCGACGGGCTTGCCGGTGATGACGCCGGGCTCGATCGAGCCGGTGAACTTGTTGTACTCGTCCATCATCCACGCCATGATCAGGGCGTTGGTATTGACGTCCGGTGCGGGCACGTCGGTCGCCGGGCCGACGTTCTTTGCGATCGCACGCATATAGGCGCGGCTGAGGCGTTCGAGTTCACTCTGGCTGAGCTTCTTGGGATCGACGATCACGCCGCCCTTGCCGCCGCCAAAGGGGATGCCGACGACGGCGCACTTGCAAGCCATCCAGAACGCGAGGGCCTTCACCTCGGGGATTGAAACATCCTGGTGGAAGCGGATGCCGCCTTTCGCGGGCCCGCGGCTGTCGTCGTACGCGCAGCGGTATCCGGTAAAGACCCGCAGCGAGCCGTCATCCATGCGGACGGGCAGGCTGACTTCAAGGAACTGCTTGGGTTGGGAAAGCCGGGCGAGCGTCTCGGGGTGAACCGTGACGATCTCGGCCGCGGCACGCATGCGGGCAAGAGCTCCGCTGAAGACGTCGGTGTTCATGCCCCATGCTACCACACCGGTCTGAAATGCCGGAACGTGCGATCGGCGCTAACATGGAGGTTCGGCCACGCCGTCTCCGGCCTCCCCGAATGCGAAATCTCGGGCGAGCGACATGCGGTCACAGCGCTTCAACGCTCTGCGAAGCTGAATGCAGCCCGGCACGAGGGCTTGCCGAAAGCCAGGCTTGCCGCCCAAAGCCAGGCTTGCCCAAAGCCCGGCTAGCCCAAAGCCAAGCTGCTCTCCACGCCCAAGCTCGCGTAGATCTCTTTGGTCGCGGTCGAGCGGTTCAGGGTGTACAGGTGCAGCCCCGCAACGCGGTGGTCGAGCAGGTCGCGGCATTGCTCTGTGGCCCAGTGCACGCCGACGCGACGAGCCGCGGCCTCATCGCCATTGGTGCGGTTCATCGCCCGCAGCAAGGGTGCCGGGTAGCGGGCGCCCAGGGCCAGTTCGGCCATTCGCTTCATGCCCGAGAGCGATGTGATCGGCATGATGCCAGCGACGATCGGGATCGTGATGCCCGCCAGGGCGCAGCGGTCGCGATAGTCGTAGAAATCGTGGTTGTCGAAGAAGAGCTGGGTGACGATGAAGTCCGCGCCCTCGTCCACCTTGGCCTTCATCCGCTCGATCTCGGCCACGCGGTTGGGAGTGTCGGGGTGTCCCTCGGGGAAGCCAGCGACCGCGACCGCGAAGCCGCGGGGGTTGGGGTGGCGACCCGAGGCGTTGAACTTCTTGATCGCCCGCACCAGATCGGCCGCGTACTTGAAGTGCTTGTACGGATCCTCGCCGGTCCAGTTCTTGGGGGCGTCGCCGCGGAGGGCGAGGATCTTGGTGATCCCCGCCTCGGCGTACTTCTGCAGGATCGCGTCGATCTGCGCCTCGTCGTGGCCGACGCAGGTCAGATGCGGCATCGGGTTGAGCGCGGTCTGCGAGTTCAGCCGAACCACCAACTGGTGCGTCAGATCCCGCGTCGAGCCGCCCGCGCCATAGGTCACGCTCACAAACGTCGGGTGCAGCTTCTCGAGATCGGCGATGTGCTTGAAGAGCTCTTCGGCGCCCTCGGGGGTCTTGGGCGGGAAGAACTCGAACGAGAACGTGCTCTTGCCCTTGGCGAAGAGGTCGCGGATGTCGGTGGTCGTGGATGGTGCGGGCGTCATGCGAGAAGTCCGGGTGCTCCGGGAGATGCTCCGTCCGTGGAGGTTTCTGGAAAGACGCCGGCGGGTTCTCACCCACCGGCGTTGAAGACTTGTTGACCGGCTGGAAGCCGGTCCTCCTGATTCAATAGCGGTAGTGGTTGGGCTTGTAGGGGCCGTCGGTCGGGATGCCGAGGTAGTCCGACTGGTCCTTGCTGAGCTTGGTGAGCTTGATGCCGAGCTTGTCGATGTGGAAACGGGCCACGCGCTCGTCGAGGTGCTTGGGAAGGGTGTAGACCTTCTTCTCGTACTTCTCGGCGTTGTTGTGCAGCTCGATCTGGGCCATCACCTGGTTGCTGAACGAGCAGCTCATCACGAAGCTCGGGTGGCCCGTGGCGCAGCCGAGGTTCAGGAGGCGACCCTCAGCGAGGATCATCACGCTGCGGGCCGAGCGGCCCTTGCCAGCGGGGAAGACCCACTCGTCATACTGCGGCTTGATGTTGATGGTCTTGATGCCCTTGACCTTCTTCAGGCCGGCCATGTCGATCTCGTTGTCGAAGTGGCCGATGTTGCCGACGATCGCCTTGTCCTTCATGCGGGACATGTGATCGACGGTGATGACGTCCTTGTTGCCGGTCGCCGTGATGAACACGTCGGCCTTCTCGACGACATCGTCGATGGTGGTGACTTCGTAGCCCTCCATCGCCGCCTGCAGGGCGCAGATCGGGTCGATCTCGGTGATGATCACGCGAGCGCCCTGGCCACGCAGCGACTGCGCACAGCCCTTGCCCACGTCGCCGTAGCCGAGGACGACGCAGATCTTGCCCGAGAGCATGACGTCCGACGCGCGGAGGATGCCGTCGGTGAGCGAGTGGCGGCAGCCGTAGAGGTTGTCGAACTTGCTCTTGGTGACGCTGTCGTTGACGTTGATCGCGGGGAACGCGAGCTTGCCGGCTTCCATCATCTGGTAGAGGCGGTGCACGCCGGTGGTCGTTTCTTCCGAGACGCCGCGAATGGCCTTGAGCACCTTGGTGAAGCGGCCGGGGTTCTTCTTCTGCTGCTGCTCGCAGAGAGCGAGGATGTAGCCCCACTCCTCGGGGTCCTTGGCCTCGTTGAACTTCGGCACCTTGCCGGCCTTCTCCCACTCCGCGCCCTTGTGGACGAGGAGGGTGGCGTCGCCGCCGTCGTCGAGGATCAGGTTCGGGCCGCTACCGTCGGGCCACATGAGGGCCTGATCGGTGCACCACCAATACTCTTCGAGGGTCTCGCCCTTCCACGCGAAGACCGGGACGCCCTTGGGGTTGTCCGGCGTGCCGTCCTTGCCGACGACCACCGCGGCGGCGGCGTGGTCCTGGGTGCTGAAGATGTTGCACGAGACCCAGCGCACGTCGGCGCCGAGCTCGACCAGCGTCTCGATGAGCACCGCGGTCTGAATGGTCATGTGCAAAGAGCCCATGATCTTGGCGCCCTTGAGCGGCTTCTTGCCCTTGTACTCGGCGCGGATCGCCATCAGGCCGGGCATCTCGGCCTCGGCGAGACGGATCTCGTTGCGGCCGAACTCGTGCAGGTTGATGTCCTTGACCTTGTAGTCCATCGTGCCGACTTTCGCGGGCTTGCCGCCCGCTTTGGTGAGAGTCTTGGGCTTGGTCGTCATCGTCGTCATTTCGATCCGCTCCTGAGGTGAGAAACTTGAGACACAGTCTGCAACCCGACGCGGCTCCTCCGCGGCGAGCGTAAGTCACTTGCGTTTGTTCTGCCTGTCCATCGCCCCCACTGCCCCCACCGCCACAAACAACCCCGGGCCGCGGGAATCGGGCTCGACCGGCAGTTCCCGGAAACTCATCGGCTCCAGTCCCGCGTCGGCGAAATGGCGGTTGATCTCTTCCCGCGAGAAACCCAGATGCTTGTGGCCCATCAGGTGCCGATAGTCCGCCCGCTCGTGGCGGAGCATGTCGATCACCAGCACACGTCCGGGAATCGGCTCCCGTCGAAGAATCCTCGCCGCTTCACGGAGCGGGGCCTCCGGTTTCTCCACGTGGTGCAGCACCAAGCCGAAGACCGCGATGTCCACGCTTGCCGATTTGAGCGACAGCGCCGTGAGGTCGCTGGTGACGAAGTCGACGTTGCGTACGCCCTTGAGCCGCTGCCTGGCGGCATCGATCATCGGGCCAGACTGATCCACAGCGATGACCCGCTGCACAATCGGCGCCAAAAGCTCGGCGACGTTTCCGGTACCGCAGCCGAGGTCGGCGACAACCCATGGACCGGCGAGCAACTCAAGCAATGCGTGCGCCGTGAAGCGGGTGCCGAAAAGGTCCTGCCGCACTGCGTCCCACTCGCCCGCAACCCGCCCAAAGTATGACTGGCTGTCGGTGCGGCGCTCGGCCAACACCGCTTCCACGCGCCGAGCGTCCTCGGTCGCATCGGCGCGATCGGGGCCCGAAGGCTGCTCGCGGATCGTCAGCCAAAGCGCCCGCTCCGCGACCGAAAGATCATCGAGCACCATCCGATAGAACGTCGCTGTGCCCTCACTGCGACGCTGAAGCCAACCGGCATCCGCGAGAACCTTCAGATGGCGGCTGACGGTCGACTGCGGGCTTTGGAAGACTTTGGCAAGCTCGCCGACGGACATCTCGTGCGACTCCAGCACACGCATCACGCGGAGCCGGGTTCGGTCCGATAGCACACCGAGGCGATCGGCGATGGAAATGTCAGCGAGCCGCTCTTTCATCCGTTTATCCGGATGAATGGTAGAAAGGCCGCCATCGCGGGTCAAACGCGGCCATTGCGGGAGGGCAAACACAGACCCGACGGACCGGGCACGGGATCGGCATCACTCAGGCTGGAGCACGAAGCCTGGGCCCGGGACCTCGCCGAGTTCGCGGATGCGCTTCTGAATGTCTGTGTTCTTGGGCTCGATGAACAGCGCCATCCGCAGACGCCGCAGCTCGCTGGGCTTGTCACCCAGGGTGCGATACAGATCGGCGAGTTCCAGGTGCGGCTTGATCGACTTCCCGCCGTCCAGTTTGGCGGCGGTGATCATCGCGAGCTTGGCCTCGTCGACGTTGCCGAGCTGGAACTGGTAGCGGCCAAGACGCAAGTAATCACCGCTGCGGCCGCGATCGCGGGCCTCGCGGGTCAGAAACGTGATCAGCTCCTCACGCTCGTTGCAGGCGAGCAGAGCTTCGGCGAGTCCGCCGGCATAGTCCTCGTTCTCCGGCTTCACCGCGAGGCACTGATAGAACTGCTCGCGGGCAAGCTGAGGCTGATTGAGCTTGAGATACGTGTTCGCCATCGAGTAGCGCACCTCGACACCATCGGGCTTGCGGGCGACATATTCCTGGTAGTCGGTCAGGGCGGCGTCGTACTCGCCGCGGGCGTAGCTGCGGTCGCCCATATCGCGGACAAGGTTGAGGTTCCGCTGGGCCTGGCAGCCGGCGAGAAGCGAGAGACCGATCACGGACGCGATGGCGAGCGAACGGGTGGACATGAGGGACTCCTTGCGAACAGCGTCAGGGTACGCGATATCGGCAAAGCGGGCGCGGGCGTTGCAATGTCGGGCTCGGCGGCACTAGACCCGGGCCACGGCCACGTACGAGCCGTCGTTGAAGCGTGCGAACGGTTCGCCGGGCATGCCCCGGGGCATGGTGCGGCGATCGACCATGAGTGTCCCGCCGCAGACCGAGACGATGTGGTCGCGCTGCGACTCATTCTCCTCTCGCTCGAGGCTGCAGGTGGAGTAGGCGAGCAGGCCGCCGGTCCGAAGGAGCGAGCGGCCGACGGCGATGATTTCGCGTTGCAGTGTCACGAGCTCATCGAGCGAACGGGCGTCGAGGCGGTAACGTGCCTCGACGCGGCGACTGAGCACCCCAGTATTGCTGCAGGGGACGTCGAGCAGCACGACGTCGGCCACGCCAGCGCCTCCGTCCTGGCAAGCCCGTGGAGCGTGGTTCGCGTGCAAGACCTTGACGCGTGGGATCTCGGAGAAAACCCGCCTCAGGGTCGCGAGACGGTCGTCGTCCACTTCGCAGGCGATGATCGTGGCGCTGGGAAACGCCTGGAGCAACTGTCGCGTCTTCGTCCCCTGTCCGGCGCACAGGTCCACCACGAGACGCATCGAAGCAGCATCTGGACCGGCGGCCGCCGCCACGGTCGGAACGACTTCCGCCGACGCCGGGTCCTGCACCCAGGTGCCGGTGCGCTCGAGAAAGCCGCCAAGGCCCCGGCGTTCGCCGATCCACACGAATGAACCCGACCGCTCGTGAGGCATGACGCTCGCCGCGTGTTGCGCGAACTCCTCGGGACTGTGTCCGCTTGCTTGGACGACGGTCGGTGCCGGGCCGATCGTCTTGATCGCGATCTCACTGGTCTCGGCGTTCCCGAACGAATCCGCCCACCGCTCCAGCAGCGGTTTGGGGATGCTGCACAAGATGCTGATACGCTTTGCGGATTCCTCGGGCAGACAGGGCCGGGTCAGCATCAGCGCTCGGCCATCGCCAAACGGCACGCAGTCGCGACGCGTCATCCAATCCGCGGGACGCTCAATGCGATCTCCGCAGAGCTCGGCGACTCGACGCAAACCCGCGTTGACGAGCCCACCCGCGCCGACGCGGATGCGGGCCTTGGCGATGTTGACACTCTCATCGATCGCGGCGTGAACCGGGACCTTGTCGAGCAGCGCGATCTGAGCGGCTCCGCAGAGCAGCACAGCTTGCACACCCGGCTCGAGCGAGCGAAACGGGCGGGAAAGACCCAAGCCGATCAGGAACTCAAGTGTCAGCCAACGCCGCACGACCGCGTCGTAGATGGCATGCGCGAACGCGGCGTCGCGCGGCTCGAACTCGTCGAAGCTGACGCCCAACGCCAGATCGGGGAACGTTGCGACCAGCGACGCGACGTGCCCGGCGACGCGATCGCGGACCGGATCGACGCGACCCCGGGGAGGCCCCGGGCGAGGCCCGGGCAATGGACGTCGGGATGCAGGTCGACCCTCACGCATGCCGTCGAGGGTATTCGCTCCGCGCCGATGCACCCGGCACCCGGTGCCTCCGTGATAAACTTTGGCGTTGACCACGCCCCGCGACAATCCGCCGCCTCTTTCGACGGCCCGGCTGCGACCTCCGGCCCGAATCATCGCGAACATCGTGCCCAGCCGCGAGGCTGGGCACGGCCTGCTTGCCGGGATGCGGATTCGCAAGAAACTCGTTGTTCTGCATACGTTCTTTTCGCTGGCGCTGGCCCTGATTCTTTTGGTCGCCCTGCGTCCCGCGATCGCCCGCATCATCGACCGCGCCGACAGCCAGGCCGCCTCAGACCTCTTGACCATGCTGGCTCCGGATCTGTCGACCGCCCGCGTCACACGGGCGCCGCAGATTGTCGACTTCATTCGAGCTCACCCACACATCGTGCTGCGCGAGGGATCGGCGAGCGATCTCGAGATCCCGCGCGAGGTCGCGGTGACTGCGAGCACCAACGCCGGGCGCGTTTTCGAGCTGTCGGCACCGCCGTGGGAAGCGGCGGCGGTGGTGTTCGTCACGCCGCCCGGAGCATCGGAAGGCCGATACGTCGCGCTGTCGACTTCCAGCCCGGCCGCACGCGAGGCGGTCACTGGGCTCTACATCTACACATTGATCGCACTGCTCGTGGTGTATGCACTGGTGGTGGCGGCGTTGGAGGTCTTCGTGCTGCCGCAGGCGGTGTACGACCCGATCCGTCGCGTGCTCGCCGCCGACCGGGCTGTGCAGCAGAACAAGGCCAACGACGAGGAGCTGGTGCCCGAGATCTACATCCCCCAGGACGAGCTCGGCGAGATCATGCGATCTCGCAACGACTCGGTGCGGGCGCTGCGCAAGAACCAGGCGGCTCTCAACGAAGCCCTTGCGCAGCTGGAGAGCACGGCGGGCGACCTCAAGAAAAAGAACTACCTGCTCGAGGCCGCCCAGCGAAACCTTGCCGACGCGGATCGACTGGCGAGCCTGGGCATGATGTCAGCCGGCATCGCGCACGAACTCAATACGCCGCTGGCGGTCATCAAGGGGTCCGTGGAGCAGATCGCCCAGGATCCATCGCGTCCGGTCGAACCGGCACGAGCCGCGCTCATGTTGCGGGTCGTCGAACGCCTGGAGCGATTGAGCGAGAGCCTGCTCGACTTCGCGCGGGTGCGACCGCCGCAGTCGCGTGAAGTGGACATCGCCACGCTCGTCGAAGAAGCCGCCACGCTGGTGCGGCTCGACCGCTCGATCCGCATGCCGCCGCTTGAGAATCGAGTGCCACCGACACTGCGCACGATTTGCGATCCCGACCGCATGACGCAGGTGCTGGTGAACCTGATTCGCAATGCGGCAGACGCGATGACGAGCGGCACGAACGCCGCGACACGAACGCCGCTGGTCACGATCACCGCCGACGAAGCCGACAAGAACGGTCAGCGCTGGGTCAGCCTCCGCATCACCGATAACGGGCCGGGCATCAGCGCCGCAATTCTCTCACGATTGTTCGAGCCGTTCGCGAGCACCAGACTCGACAGTCGCGGCACCGGGCTTGGGCTTGCGGTCGCCGAGGGCATTGTGCGTGAACACGGCGGCGTGCTCCTGGCACGGAACATTGTCGGGAGTGATCAGACGCCGATTGGCGCCGAGTTCGAGATTCTGCTGCCGCAGGCTCCCGCAGGTGTTCACGCCGTCGAGTATGCTGGGCCAGAGTCCAGCTCCAGCTCCCCAATCGCCCGATGACACCCGCTGACCCCAACACCGCCGCCACCCAGACTCGGCTCTCGATCGTCTGCCTCGACGACGATGAGGACTTCCGTCAGTACATCCGTTCGGTGCTCGAGGCCGACGGACACGAGGTGCGAGCGTGCGTGAACTCGGCGGAGTTCTTCAGCGCCTGCGAGCAGCGGCTGCCAGACGTGGTGCTGCTGGACATCAAGATGGGGCGCGAGTCTGGCGAGACGGTCCTCGAAGAGATCCGCAAACGCTGGAGCAAGCTGGCGGTGGTGGTCGTGACCGGCTACCCGTCGATGGACTCGATGCGCGAGACGTTCAAGCGCGATGTGTTTGACTATCTCGCCAAGCCGTTCTCGCTGGCGGAGCTGCGCCGGGTGCTGTCGCAAGCGACGGTGACGCTCGGGCTGGGCCAGCGGCCGCAGGATCGGCTGCGTGCAGAATTGGGCAAGCACATCCGCCTGGCCCGCACCGAGAAGGCGTGGACGCTGAAAGAGCTTTCCGACGCCAGCGGCGTGAGCGTGAGCCAGCTCAGCTCGATCGAGCGGGGCACGCACCTGCCGAGTTTGGAGTCGCTGCTGGCGATCGCGGGGGCGATGGAGTGCAAGCCGAGCGAGTGGATGGTGGCGGGTGGGTTCTGAGCCGATCGTTGTCGCGTGATGCACGCCTTGGGGTGCCACGGTTTGGCCGCTCTGGGCCAAGCCGTGCGGCTGCAGTGAGATCGTGCGGCGTCGCACTGCTTGACCGCCGAGCCGGTCAAGCAGTGGCACCCGATGGCACCGAGAGATCGCTTACACCAGCAGCGTCGCCGGCTTCTCCAGCAAGCCCTTGACGGTCGCAAGGTACTGAGCCGCCATTGCGCCGTCGATGACGCGGTGGTCGCTGCTCATGGTCATGTTCATCACATGGCCGGGGACGATCTGGTTGTTCTTGACGACGGGCTTCTGGATCGCGCCGCCGGCGGCGAGGATGGCGACGTTGGGCGGGTTGATGATCGCCGTGAAGTTGTCGACGCCGAACATGCCCAGGTTGCTGATGGTGAACGTCGAGTCGGACATGTCCTCGAGGGACAGGCCCTTGTTGCGTGCCTTGTCGGCCAGACGCTTGGTCTCGGCGCTGATCTGACGCAGGCCCAGAACATCCGCGTTGCGGAGCGTGGCAACGACGAGGCCGCCGCCGCTGCCGTCCTCGGCCACGGGCAGCGCGATCGCGACGCCGACATTGACCTCGCCCAAGAACTCAATCGTCTCGTTGCCGGGCGTGCCGACCCACTTGGCGTTCACGTACGGGTGCTGATGCATCGCCAGGGCGCAGGCACGCACGAGGAAGTCGTTGACGCTGAGCTTAACGCCCTGCGTGCCGAGCTGCTCGTTGAGCTGGGTGCGGAGGGCGACGAGGGCGTCCATGTCGACCTCGACGCTGACCTGATAGTGCGGGATGGTGGTCTTGCTCTCGACCAATCGCTTGGCGATGGTCTTGCGCATGTTGGAGAGCTGGATCGTGCGGGGCGTGAGCGTCGCGCCGATCGAGGGCAGCACCGCGGGCAGATTGCGCGCGGGCTTGGCGGGCTGCTCGACGCGGGTCGCGAGGTCACGGGCCGAGCCGGCGCTCGACGCCACGCGGCCGGCAGCGCTGGTCGCGCCGGAACTGATCGCGGCCTCGACGTCCTTGCGGATGATGCGGCCCGCGGGGCCGGAGCCCTGGAGCGAGCCGAGATCGACGTTGGATTCCGCGGCGATCTTCTTGGCCAGCGGGCTGGCGAAGATGCGCCCGCCGTGGTTGGAGTGGCTGGTGCCGTTGGACGCAGGTGCATCCAGCACGGCGACCGAGCCGCCGGAGGACGATGCCGTTGATGCGGAGCCGCTGGAAGCCGCCGCCGCCTTGGCCGCCGGGGCCGCTGCGGTCGAACCACCCGCAGCAAACTGCGACTTCACCGAGGCCACGTCCTCACCCGCGCCCGCGAGCACGAGGATGACGGTGCCGATCGGGACGTTCTGGCCCTCGGGAACCGGGATCACGGCGACCGTGCCGTCCTCGAAGGACTGGAGTTCCATCGTGGCTTTGTCGGTCTCGATGTCGGCGAGGGCGTCGCCAGACTTGATCTTCTGGCCTTCTTTGACGTTCCACTTCACGACCGTGCCGGCCTGCATGGTGTCGGAGAGTCGGGGCATTTCAATGCGAATAGGCATAGCGATCCTTCAGCCTCGTGCGATCAGGGAAACTTGAATCGATACAGAACTCACAGCCGTCCAAGGCTGCTTTTGACGGCGGCCATGATCTTCCCCTTGTGCGGGAGATACAGCGCCTCCAGGTTCTTCGCGTACGGCGTCGGCACGTCCTCGGTGTTCACCCGCAGCGGCTGGTGATCCAGGTAATCGAACCCACGCTCGCAGACCTGGGTCACGACTTCCGATGCAACCGAGGCGAAGGGCCAGCACTGGTCCACGACCACGATGCGGCCGGTTTTCTTGATGCTGTCGAGGATCGAGTCGATGTCCAGCGGGCGAATCGTCCGCATGTCGAGCACGTCGATATGAATGCCTTCCTTCTTCAATTCGTCCGCGGCATCCATGCAGAAATTCACCGGACGGCCGAAGGAGACGACGGTGCAGTCGCTGCCCTGACGACGGAGGGCGGCCTTGCCGAAGGGGATCGTGTAATCGCCCGCGGCGACGTGGCCCTTGTCGCCGAGCATGCGCTCGGACTCAAGGAAGAAGGTCGGATCATCGTCGCGGATGGCGGTCTTGAGCAGGCCCTTGGCGTCATAGGCGTTGCTGGGGATGACGATCTTGACGCCGGGGACGTTGGCGTAGAGGCCTTCGACGCACCAGGAGTGGGTCGAGCCGAGCTGGCCGCCGGCGCCGTCGTTGCCGCGGAAGACGACCGGACAGCCCCACTGCCCGCCGGACATGTAGAGCATCTTGGGGACGTTGTTCAGAATCTGGTCGGCGGCGACGAGGCTGAAGGACCAGGACATGAACTCGATGATCGGCCGCAGGCCGTACATCGCGGCACCGACCGCGAGACCGGCGAAGCCGTTCTCAGAGATCGGGGAGTCGATGATGCGCTGGGGCCCGAACTCGTCGAGCATGCCCTGGCTGACCTTGTACGCGCCGTTGTACTGAGCGACTTCTTCGCCCATGAGGAAGATGCGGTCGTCGCGCCGCATCTCTTCGGACATGGCCTCGCGAAGGGCCTCGCGGAACTGAATCTCGCGCAGCGTCCCGCCGCCCATCGGCTCCAGTCCCATCTCCGGCAACATCAACTCAGCAGGCATGAGGCCATCTCCGGCGGCCGCTCGCCGGGGCAAGCCCGCGGCGGCGTGAGGTCGTCGATCGATTCCAAGGGCACATGACCCGGCGGCGGCGACACCCAAACGGACGCCTTCGCACACCGGACGGGAATTCTACGCGTCTCCGGAGGGAATGTCGCTTCGGCGACGATCGGATGTGGCGACGTGCAAGGGATGCTCGGGTCGTTTGTTCCGTATGACATGAAACAGCGGTCATTCCGGCTTCGTGATCGCCTCGAGCCGAGCCCGCTCGCCGGGCTCGAAGCGGCGAAGCGGGTCGAGCCGCATGTTGGCATCGAGCTCGAGAGCCTTCGAAGCCCAGCGACGCGCGGCGGGGCTATCACGAAGCTCGTCGGCCAGTCTGGCGGCGTTTGCGGCGTGCAGCGGGTTCCACGGATCGAGGGCCGCAGCCTTCTCGATCGCAACGAGTGCGTCGCGACGGAGTGTCGGATCGCCGCCGAGATCGGCTGCGCCACGAAGCACGTTGGCGAGCCACGCCTGGCTCGCCGCCTTGCGAAGAGGCAGACTGGTCGCGTCGGCGGCGATCTGGATCGCGGACTGACGAAGATCGCGCCGCTCGTCGGAGCTGGGCGGACGCAGCGCCGCCAGTTGCAGGGCCACCCGCGACGCCGCCTCGCGGGTCTCGCTGTGACTTGGAGCAACGGCGATCGCGGCGATCAACTCCTGCAGTGCCGCGGCGGCGCCCTGTATGCGAACCCGCTGCAAAGCCGCGGAGACCGCCGCGTCGTTTGGAGTGACCCACTCACCCACGGCCTCGCTGAGTCGCTGCATGGCTTGCAGCTTGGTGTCTGTATCGATCGCGTCGCTGAAACCCCGCGAGAGCGCGGCGCTCCGACCCATCGACTCAGACGCAGATCGGACCAACGCCTCCCACCGCGAAATCACCGACACCTGCGATGCTGCGAGCAGCCCGAGCACCGCGAGCAACAGCCCCGGCACCGCCCGGGCGAACGAACGCTGCACCACGGGAAACGACAACGCCGGTCGCCCCGCGGCCGCGAGCCCCAGCAGACACGCGAAGAGCGCGGCCGAACCCGACAGCACCGCCGTCATTTCGATCATCGCGTGCGTCAGACCGACCGCAGCGGCTAGAGCCGCGGCCATGCGAATCACATCGGATCTCGTTATCACAATGACAGTGAGAGCAATGAGGGCCGCCGCCGCGAGCCCGCCCACGCGCACAAGAACATTCGACGGCGAGGAGATCTCGAGCTCGATCCACGCTCCGCCGATTGTTGTGAACGCCAGGGTCAGCAGCACCAGCCTCGGTACAAGATGGTCAACACCACGAGCGGTCGCACCCGATTGCGGCGGATGCCCTCCGACCGATGCGAGCATGCTGCCGAGCAGCACCGACCACGCAACGCCGCCGACCCCCAGCGTGGCGGCGAAGTCGAAGAAGACGCTGTGGGGGCTGGCAATCTCTTCGGGATTGAGCGGGCTCTTGGCGAGCAGATACGCGTCCTTGAAGCCGGCAGGTCCAACCCCGTGAATCGGACTCTGAGCAAAGATCGCGCCCGCCGCGTCGAGATACTGGGCACGAAACAACAGCGACAACTCACCGACCCGCTCGCCAACGATGCCACGCATCGCAACTGCAACCAGCGCGGCCAGCGGCATCGCGAGCAGCAGGACAGGGAGCCCCCACGGGCGCCGCGCAAAGAACGGGCACGCCGCGATCGCCGCGACACCGAGTGCAGCGGCACCCCAGCCGCCCTTGCTGCCGGAGAGGTACAGAACGACCAGTCCGCCAACGACGCCCGCAACAACACCGATGCGTCTCGCCTCGCCGCGTGCGATCAGCACAATGCCAGCGACCGTGACGCACGCTCCGGCCGTGGAAAGCACGTTGGACAAGCCGAGCCATCCGGTACCCGGGGCGTCGTACAGGCGACGCTCGAACGCCTTGGCCGCAAAGGAATCGGGCGTCCATCCCTGGGCTGCAAGCATCGCCTCTCGGTTCGCCTTGAACATCTCGATGGTCTGCGGATTCTCGACGAAGACCTGGACGCCGGCCTTGAGCGCGAAGAAAGCGATCGATCCGAAGAGCACGCCGGCCGTGAGGCGTGCAACGTTCTCGAACCGTGCCGCCGCCGAGATCGAAAGGCCGGCGCACATCGCCCCGGCCCACGCCGATCCGAGCGTGAGATGATCCTGAGCCGCGTCGGGAGCGAACCTCGCGTGCCAGGTGACGGCCGCAAGCCCCGCCAGCAGCAGCACCCATTGCCACCACCGCACGACGGCTCCACCAGCACCCGCCAAAGCGAGGATGCATCCCGAAAGCGTGACCAGAAGAAGATCGATGCCCAGGTTCGCGGTCGGCCCAAGCCCGACCACGGGACCGGCGAGCATGCTCGGATCGAGATCCCATCCCGGAAACGCAACCGATGGTGCGGTGGCCTTCAAGAGCGCCAAGCCGCTGACGCCGGCCACCAACACAAGCAACAGACGCTCGATGATGCGTTGCCGCGCCGCAGCAAGCTCGCTGAGTGTTCCTTCGCTCACGTTCGCCCTCCGGTCGATCGCGGCATGGTCGCGGCCATCGCGTCCCGACTGGCATACTCGGCCGCCGCCAGCAGTCCAAGAAGGGCAACAACACCAACACCGATCGCCCCGGCCACGATTGCATCGCAACGAGTGAGGGCGTAACCGGCCGCTCCGGTCAGGATGCCGCAGCCCCAGAGAACGTACACCGCGTGCGCCCGTGACAGCCCGCGGCGGACAAGACGGTGCGACGCGTGGTTCAGGTCCCCCACCAACGGCGACTTACCGCTCCACAGCCGCACCAGCGTGATCACGGTGCAGTCGTACAGCGGCACCGCCAGCACGACGATCGGCATCAGCACCGCGTGCGCGTGCGAGCCCTGCGGGGAAGCGGGGTCGAAGTACGTGATGCGCACCGCGGCGAAGGCGAGCAGAAACCCGAGCACGAGGCTGCCGCTGTCGCCCATGAACATCCGAGCCCCCCCGCGTCGCGGAGCATTGAACAGCAAGAAACCGAGACAGGCGCCGATCAACAGCGCGAGGCACCCAGCGACAAGCCACTGGCTCTTCTCAAGTGTGATGATCAGCATGCTCGCTGCGGCGATCGCTCCGAGGCCGGCCGAGAGCCCATCCATGTTGTCGAGAAAGTTGATCGCATTAGTCACGACCACGAACCACATCGCGGTGATGACGATCGACAGCCACGGCCCGCCAACGTGGCCATCGAGCACGGTGAACAGCCGCGTATCGGTCAGCAGCGGTACCGCGACTGCGGGCAGCACCTGAAGTACAAGCTTTGGCAACGCCGGCAGAGGCTTGCGATCGTCGATGACGCCCATGACGTGCAAGAGCAGGAGACTGCCGAGCAGCACGAAGGCAAGGTCGGCCTTCTGGGTCACGTACGAAAGCGTGCCAAGGGCGCCGGCGGGAAACACCTGTGGCATGAGCGCCGCAAGCAGGATGACACCGAGGAGCGGACCGGCGATCGCAGAGAAGATCGCGATGCCGCCGGTGTTAGGAACGCGGCGCGGGGCTTCCTTGAGCTGCCCGGGTACCCCTCCGCCGTCGAACGTCCGGAGCCGGTGCCCCATCGCGATGAGCACCGCGCACAACGGTGCGGCAATCGCGAATGCCACGGGGATGAGCAGGAGGCAGAGGCCGACCATGGGCACAGTCTAAGCAGAAGCGGCTGCGGCGTGGCGTCGCTCGCGGAGCAGGAACCACAGAATGACCATGAGCACCTGCTGAATCAGGAACATCCAGACGAGCCTGAGAGGCCACGGCCCGAGAGCATCGATGATCGATGCGGCACCCGGCTTGGATCTGCCCGCGAAGCCGTAGTTGGCGTCGAGCACGATGTTCAACGGGATCATCACGGCGGCATAGACGCACATGGAAAGCGTGACCGTCAGCAGGTCCGCAGCTCGTGCACGATATCGGTACACGACGAGGTGGTATGACGCCGCCATCACGATCGCGAGGTGCGAGCCCCAGAAGAGCCAAAAGTACGTGTGCGAATACCCCACGTGGACGATCGGCGAGACGAACGCCTGGGTCGAGAGGCCGATGCCCCAGAATACCACCAGAGTTCGAAGCCAACGCACCGCGGTCAGCAGCGTGAGCGGCGCGGCGATCACGAGCAGATCACAGAACTGCAGGGGCAGGCTGGTTTGCCAGGAGAACCGCTCGGGCGCCAGGAAGTACGCTGTGTACGCGATCGCAACGACGCCCATCGAGCCACCGAGCGCGGACCCGAACCGAGGCTCGCGGTTGGCGACTGGACCGCGTTGCAAGTGCTTCGCAACGAGGCAGACCAGAACCACAGCGGTCCCGCACATCGCGACACACACTGCGTGGAACATCGAGAACTGCGTGAACGAGTCGGCCCATACGCCGGCGGTCGTTGCGACCGCGGCGGATTCCGGCACCGGCGATGTCACGCCGCACCCGCCGATTCGTGACGCAGTTGCCCGCACGCGGCGGCGATGTCGCGGCCGCGGCTGGCACGGATGTGGACGTTGATGCTGCTCTCGCGCAAGATCTTCTGGAACTCGAGCACGTCGGTGTTGCGGGGACGCTCGAACTCGATGCCGTTGACCTCGTTGTAGCGGATGAGGTTCACGTTGGCGCGAATCGTCTTGGCGATCTCCGCCAGCCGCTCGGCGTGCTTGGGGCGGTCGTTCACGTCGCGGAGCAGGGTGTACTCGAGCGTGATCTCGCGCCCGGTCTTCTCGAACCAGCGCTGGCACGCGGCGAGCAGGTCGTCGATGGTCGTGTACTCGGCCCAGGGAATCAGCTTGCGGCGGATCTCGTCGGTCGGGGCGTGCAGCGAAAGAGCGAGCGTCACCGGAAGATCGAACTCTTCGGCGAGCTTGGTGATCGCCTGCGGCAAGCCGACCGTCGAGATCGTGACCTTGCGGGCGCTGATTCCCAGGGCCCACAAGGCCGAGATCGTGCGGATCGCGCCGGTGACGTTCTTGAAGTTGCTGAGCGGCTCGCCCATGCCCATGAAGACCACGTTGCTGACGCGGCCGACGTCCTTGAGACGAGAAAGGCGCCAGACCTGCTCGACGATGCGGCCGGAGGTGAGGTTGCCGTCGAGGCCGCCGATGCCGGATGCACAGAAGCGACAACCAACGGGGCAACCGACCTGACTGGAGATGCACGCCGTCTTGCGGGTCTCGGTGGGGATCATCACGCACTCGGTCTGGCGCTTCGAGTCCTCATCGATGCGAGGCTGGCCGAGGATCGGGAGTGCGGCGGTCGGTGCGGGCTGTGCCTCGACGGCTTGCGCCGGGCCCGCGGCGAAGTCACGCCACTGGACCAGGAGCTTCTGCGTGCCGTCGGTGGCCAGTTGATGGTGGAGTGTGTCGCCGGAGAGAAATGTCATCTCTGCCGCGAGGACTTCGCGGTCACGTTTCGAAAGGCTCGTCATCTGCTCGGGGTCGCAGATGCCTTTCTCGTAGACCCACTCGAGAATCTGCTTGGCCCGAAACGGCGGCATCCCCCGCTGCTCACACCAGGCGGCAAGGGTCTCGGGGTTGAACTCGAAGATGTGGGTGGCAGGGTGACGCACGGGGTACTCAGTAGAACCGGCCGCTGGCCGGTTCGTGTTGTCGATCCATGGCAACGAAGACCGGCCGGAGGCCGGTCCCACTGGAATCTAGGACTTCGCACTCACCGTCAGGGCCACCGCGCCGTACAGCTCCTTGGTCACCTTGGGCGCACCGACCCGGATGCGGGACTCGTCGAGGTCGACGCCGCGGGCTTTGCCCATGCGCTTGAGCGAGATCGGCAGGCCGAACTCGACGTCCTCGTTGAAGATCTCGCGTTGTTCGAGCTGGCCGCCGAATCGCTGGAGCAGCGTGCGGCACAGATCAGCGACCAGATCTTCCGGGGCCGAAGCACCCGCCGTGATCATGACTGTCTCGTCGCCCTTGAACCACGACCAGTCGAGTTCGCTCACGTCGTCGATGAGCCGCGCCGGCGTGCCGACGTTTTGCGAGATCTCTGTGAGACGCACGCTATTCGAAGAGTTCTTGGAGCCGATGACGAGCACCAGGTCGCACTCGGGAGCAATCTCCCGCACGGCGTGCTGGCGGTTGGTCGTCGCGTAGCAGATATCACTGCTGGGCGGCTCCTTCATCTGCGGGAACCGCTTTTTCAGAGCGGCGATGATCACGCCGGCGTCATCGGTCGAGAGTGTCGTCTGCGTCAGATAGACCAGTTTCGACTCGTCGCTCACGTTCAGGTGCGCGACTTCTTCGGCGCTCTCCACCACCGTAACAGCGTCGGGTGCCTCGCCCCGCGTGCCGACGACTTCCTGGTGATTCGCGTGGCCGATGAGCAGAATCTGATAGCCCTGCCGGGCGTAACGGATGCACTCGGAGTGGACCTTGGTCACCAGCGGGCAGGTGGCGTCGATGGTCTGGAGGCGGCGTTGGCGGGCGTGTTCTCGCACCTGGGGGGACACGCCGTGAGCGCTGAAGACGAGAATCCCGCCCTCGGGCACGTCGTCGAGGCTCTCCACAAACTCGACGCCCTGCTGCTGAAAGCGGCCGACGACGTGCTTGTTGTGGACGATCTCGTGGTACACATAGATCTTCTCGCCGGGAAGGAGCGAGATGGTCTGGGCGACGACGTCGACCGCCATCTGGACGCCGGCGCAGAAGCCTCGGGGATTGGCAAGAATCAGTTTCATCACAGCCCTCGATCCTAGGAATGGCGGCGTCGCCAGAACCCTGTCGCAACCGGCTCGTACCAACACCGCCACCCGATCACCCATGCCAGACACCGATGCTCAATCTCTCCGCCTACCGACCTCGGCGGCGTCGAGTTCGCAGGAGAATTTCAGTGTTCTCAGCCCTTTGGTACCACGAGACCTGATCCCGCACTTTAAGGCCGTGTACGACTTCTGCCGGCTGATCGACGACTTGGCTGACGACCCTGAGATCGCCCGTCCCGGAGATCGTGGCGCTGATGAATCCATGGCTCGGCCGCGAGACGCCGCCGTTGCCAATCCAAGGTCGATGGAACGACTTCATCTGCTTGGCCTCGCCCGGACCGAACTGCTCGCAGCCGCGAGCGGACATTCCACCAACCCTGTCTTTGTTGCCGTCGGCAAGACTATCCGCGAGAAGCACCTGCCCCTGGAGCCCTTTGACGACCTGATCAAGGCGTTCGAGCAGGACCAAACCATGACCCGCTTCGAGACGTGGGAGCAGGTGCTCGATTACTGCACCCGGAGCGCGAACCCCGTCGGCCGCATCGTGCTGATGCTCGACGCCCCCCGGCCCGACGCGATCGACGCGGAGACGCTGCGGCTCTCCGACCTGATCTGCACGGCGCTCCAGCTCATCAACTTCTGGCAGGACGTGCGGCGAGATCTTCTCGAGCGCGATCGCATCTACATCCCATCACGCGAGTTCCCCACCGGATGCGACGGGCCGCTGGACGTCACGCTCCGCGACTGGATCTCGCGACCTGATGACCCTGAGGCACGCCTGCCGTACATCCGCTCGCTTCGATCGCTTGTCGATCGGACACGGGTGATGTTCGACCAAGGCGCGGCGATCCATGCCCGGCTGAACCATCGGCTCGGGCCGGTCGTGTGGCTCTTCTGGAAGGGCGGCGTGGAAACCCTGAACCTGGTCGAACGCACGGGCTGCACATCGCTCTGGGAGCGCCCGCGATTGACTGGTACCGAGAAGGCGTCGTTTGTCCTTCAAGCGATCGCGATGAAGTGGCTCGGGCGTTGGCCCAAGAAGCCTCAAGTGGAGTGACTGCTTCGGCGGCAAACCATGCTCGACCAAGTCTTGACATCCCTGAAACCCAAGTGGTCGCGGCTGCTCGACGATGCGGCGGCGCTGCGGCTGCAAATCTGCCTGACGCCGCTCGTGCGGCGCGGCGTCGCCACGGCGGCAGCAACAGAGACTTTTCGGGCCGATGCCGAGTACTTCTACCCGGCAAGTACGGTCAAACTGCTCGCCTCCGTCTGCACGATCCGAATGGTCGGTCGCATGCAGCACGAAGCGCCCTCGACAGCCATCAACCTCGATACGCCGTTGGAGTACCTTCCAGACAACGCCGAGCCGATCGTGCGTGACGAGACGAACCTTGATGGAGGCTTGTTGACGCTGCGGCATTGCATTCGCCGGGCGTTGATCGTGTCGGAGAATCCGCCGCACAACCGGCTGTATGAGTTTCTTGGTCACGCCGCGATGAACGCGGACTTGCGGGCCTTGGGCTTTGTTGATGCCGTGATCAACCACCGGCTCGACGACGTGCGGACGCCGGAGGAGCAGCGCACAACACCGCGGATCGTCGCTCGGCTGTCCGGGGGAGCGAAACACGAGCTGCCTGGACGCGTCGGGGCTCCGCTCACGTATCCAACCAACATCCCACGCACTGCCGTGGGCGATGGGCACTTCAAGGATGGCGCTCTGGTCAACGCGCCCATGAACTTCGCGACACCCGGCGCCGAGAAGAACCGCGTACGTCTCGTCGATTTGCACACTATGGTCACCAGGCTCGCGCCGAACCTCACGCCGGACGACGCCGCCGCAGCGTCTCTGGGAGTTTCTGCGGACGAACTTCGTTTCCTTCGACACTGCATGACGGTCATTCCGCGGGAGAGCGGCAATCCCTGCTACAGCCAGGACAGGTACCCGGACGACTACGTCAAGCCCACGCTCGAGGGCGTCCGGTCGATCGCGCCACGGGCCGAGATCATGAACAAGCTCGGCTGGGCATACGGCTTTGTCACCGATGCTTCGGTTCTTCACACCATGTCCGCTCCGGACGCGACCGATCGCCACGCCGTCGCGTTGTCGTACACCATGTGGGCGTGCACCCGCGGCGTACTGAACAACGACGATTACGACTACGAGCAGTTGGCGAAACCATTCGCCAAGGACCTCGGCAGATGCGTGGCAGAACGCATGCTCTCGTAAGACCGCGCGAGCCCAGCGAGCCAAGGATCTTCTCGGGGAAGAGCCCGCGACTCGGCTACCGAACTCTTCGGCAGCGAGTCGGGCGATGGAATAATGCCCCGACTCTTCTACCTTTTTGAGCACGATGTCTACGCCCTCGCAGAATCCATCTCTCGGTCCCGACCGTTCAGTCGCTCGCGCTGACGTCGCGATCGTCGGCGCTGGCGTCATCGGCTTGGCGTGTGCTCTCGAACTGGCCCGGCGCGGCAAGCGCGTTCTCGTCGTCGACCGTGGCGAAGCTGGTTGCGGCGCCTCGTTCGGCAACGCTGGCTGGCTCACGCCGTCGCTCGCGTTCCCGCTGGCTCAGCCCGGATACGCGTTCAAGGCTCTGAAGTGGATGATGGATCCCGAGAGCCCCTTTTACATCAGGCCCTCGCTCGACCCGGCGTTGCTCAGGTGGGTCTCGATCTTCGCGTTCTCCAGCCGCCGCTCGAAATTTGCAGTGAACGCGCCCGCCCTTGTCGGCCTGTGTCGTTGGAGCACCGATGCCTGGGAGGCCATCGCCGCCGCACCGGGGCCGGATTTCGGCTTCGCGCGCCGCGGCCTGCTGGTTGTCCTTGAGACCCCCCACGGCGTTGAGACCGCCCGCAAGGCGGCGGCATACGTCGAGACGCTGGGCATCCCGCACGAGCTGTGGGACTCCGACCGGGTTCGGAGTGAGGAACCGATCGTCACGGGCAATCAGATCGGCGGTATTCTGTACACCCGCGATGCCCATTGTGTGCCGAATCTTGCCGTCGCCCGCCTGCGGCACGAAGCCGAGAAGCTCGGCGTGCGGGTGCTTGAGAACAGAGAAGTGACCGGAGCCACGATCGCGCGCGGTCGCATCTCCGCGTTGCGCACACCACAAGGCGAGATCGAGGCCGACGAGTTCATCCTCGCCGCGGGCTATTGGTCGGCCGACCTGGGTCGCGAACTCGGCCTCCGCCTGCCGATGCGTGCTGCCAAGGGCTACTCGCTCCAGTTCGCTCGCGGCGCCGTGCATCCGACGCGATCGATCTCGCTCGGCGAGCGCAAGGTCACCGTGACGCCACACGCCGAGCGTCTGCGGCTTGCTGGCACACTCGAAATCGTCGGCAACGACTCCTCGATCAACGAACGTCGCGTCAACGCGATCGAACGCGGTGCGCGGGGCCTGCTGACGCTCCCGAGCGAGCGGGCCGAAGCCAAACCCTGGGCCGGGCTCCGTCCCTGTCTCGCCGATGGCATGCCCGCGATCGGTCCCTCACCCAAGCACCGAAATCTCTGGCTGGCGGTCGGTCACCAGATGACGGGGCTCAAGTGCGCACCCGGCACCGCACGCCTGCTCGCGGAGCTGATGGCCGGTGAGAAGCCGACATTCGATCCGCGGCCGTTCGCACCCGAGCGGTGTTGCTAGAGGCCGCGATGCCCTCGCTTTCAAAGCGTCTACCGGGCACGCGACATCAGAGCACAAAAAAGCACAAAGCCCTGCAAGCGGGGCTTCGGGAAGGGACGCGGACGGGAATCGAAACCGCCACAGGCGGATCGCAAGGCGCTTCTAGCGTTCCAAGCACCCCTCGTGCGGCTCCAGAGTGATGGCTTCTGATCCGGCACAGGAGTCGAGCCCTCGCCAGCCCTCGCAAAGTCTCAAGACGGTCTTGCCGCAGTCTGTGCATTGGTCGAGCGTCTTCTTCGGTGTCTCGACACTGCCAGCTCACCAGCCGGCAACCACGACTTGATCCGTGCGCGACGATCCCCCGTGGCATGCCGACGTGCCGGTCGGGTGCCGACAGCGATTCGAGTAGTGGCGCCTCGGCGTGCTCTGCGGCCACCGCGACCGGGGAAGCGACGACTTGTCCGGCGACCTCAACTGAGATGCAGTGACACGCCGCCCGTGGAGCGAAACCTGCGCTCCCGTCACGCCACGGCGGTCGCTCCAGTTCAAGCCGAAATCCCGCCGGGTGTTACCCGAGCCAATCGCGTATCATGCGATGCTGTTCTTCCACAGGCGGTGTTCACCCCCCGCCACCTCTGGTCGCCACCTGCATTCAACCACCAACAAACATGGCCAAGATCTCGCCCCTCAACAGCCTCTCAGGGCGCCTCATGCTTGTCGGGGTCTTCCCGGCCATTCTCACGATCGCCGCGATCGTGGTGCTTGCCGGCATTGAGGGCTACCGCACCGCACGCGCCGCCGAAGAGCGCCTCCTCGTCGCCGACGTTACGGGCGCTGCCGCGGAACTCGCCGTCCGCAGCGACCGCTGGAACGCCATTGCGCAGACCATCGCCGCCAGTCAGATCAACGGCATGTTTGGACATCGCAAAGACACCGTCGATTTTCTCAAGGCCGCCAATGCCGTCAGCAACCTCAACCTGTCCATGTTTGTGGCCTACGAGCCCAATGCCGACGCTCAGGACGCCGAGTCTCTCAAATCAGGAAAGGTGCCTGCCGAGGCCATGGATTCCAGCGGTCGATTCCTCCCCGTCTGGGCTGATGTATGGCGCGCCGGAGTGCGCACGGGTGAAAACCAGTTGAAGCCGATGACCGGAATGGAGAGCCTGCCGTTCTACCTCGCTCCAAAGGCCGAGTTTGCGAAGTCCGGCGCTCAGACCCCGACGGTCACCGAACCCTATACACGGGACGGAGAAATGATCGTCTCGCACGTGAGCCCGATCATCATCCAAGGCAAGTTCATGGGTGTGGCTGGCGTGGACCGAAGCCTCAATGTAATGACGCAGATCGCCCTCGCAATCAAGGCACGATCCCGCGCCGACGTCTTTATCCTCAGTTCCCAGGGCGTTTTCATCGCCGCAACCACCGATGCAGCAGGCGGCGAAGGCGCGTTGAAGGATCGCCCCATCGCCGAGACACCGTTCGCCCAGATCGCTTCTCGGTGGCAGATGGTCGGCGGCGACGCGGCTGTGCGGGTCTTTGACGCCGAGGATCCAGTCCTCGGAGCCGAGTGCATCTACGCCAACGCCCGAGTATCCGTCGGCGGATGGACGATCGTGGCTCGCCGTCCAAAGGACGACGTCATGCGCGCCGCCAACACCGCCGTCATGCGCAAGATCACGATCGGCACCGCCGCCATCGTCCTCGTCGGAGGCCTTCTGTTTCTTGTCACCCGAGGGATCTCCACACGCGTGCGCATCGCCGCCGCCGCCGCGGACCGTATCGCCCGCGGCGACCTCACCGAGCAAGTTTCCGATTCGACCAATACCGACGAGACCGGCGCGCTCATGCGCTCCATGCGAACCATGGACGCCAACCTCAACTCTCTCGTCGGGAACGTGAAGCAGGCCGGAATCCGTCTCAACTCCACCGCCACCGAGATCGCCGCCACCAGCAAGCAGCAGGAGTCGGCGACCGGAACTTTCGGCGCGGCCTCCAACCAGATCGCAGCGGCGGTGAAAGAGATCTCGGCCACAAGCCAGGACCTTGTGCGCACTATGGAGTCCGTGAACCGCATGGCCGAGGAGACCGCCCACCTCGCCGGCACCGGACGCGCCGGACTCCAGGGCATGGAGTCCGTGATGGCTGATCTGGACGCGGGCACGAGGTCCATCGCCGACAAACTCGGCGAGATCAACGACCGCTCCCAGAAGATCACCGCCGTCATCACCACGATCGCCAAGGTCGCCGATCAGACCAACATCCTCTCGATCAACGCCGCCATCGAGGCCGAGAAGGCCGGCGAGTTCGGCGCGGGCTTCCTTGTCATCGCCCGCGAGATCCGTCGCCTCGCCGACCAGACCGCTTCCGCAACCCTCGACATCGAGCAGATGGTCCAGCAGATGCAGAGTGCCGTCTCCTCCGGCGTGATGGAGATGGATCGCTTCTCTGATCAGGTCCGCCGCGGCGTGCGCGATGTCGCCACCGCTGGCACGCAGCTTACGGAGATCATCAATCGCGTCAACAGCAGCACCGATAGCTTCAAGCAGGTCAACGAGTCGATGCAGTCCCAGTCCGAGGGGGCCCACCAGATCAGCGACGCCATGACGTCACTCGTCGGAACCGCCAAACAGACCTCGCAGTCCGCCCAGGAGTTCGGCCGTGCCGCCGCTGACCTCCAGTCCGCGATCGCGACCCTGCGCGAAGCCGTGTCACAGTTCAAACTGAGAGACTGACTATGTCCACGCTCGCGGTAATCTGGCGCGGAGCGGGACTGCTGCTGGCGACAGACACCCAACACGTCATCGAGGTGCTTCCGCCAGTTGCCTGGCGTCCCGTGCCCGGTATCCCATCGTGGGTGCGCGGCGTCTTCATGTACCGCGGTGATCTCATCCCCCTCATCGATTCCGAGCGCCTCCTGTACGGCCTTCCCAACGCTCAAGCCTCCCCGCCCGTTCGCGATCTCCTGGTAAATCGCGTTCTGGTCGTGCGCGTCGCGCCCCGCGCCGCCGAACCCCCGAAGGCCGTCGGCCTCTGGGTCAGCAGCATTCTCGAACTCGACCGCATCGACTTCGCAGGACGGCACACCCACCCCGGCTTCCACTCCGACACCGCGGACTTCCTCGGCCCCATCGCGCCGACCCGCTGGGGCACCGTGCAACTCGTCACCCCCGCCGACCTGTTGACCACCGAACAAGCCGAACTCATCGCAAGCCGGCTCAGCGAGGCCGCGGCATGAGCGACGCCTCCGTTCGCCAATGGCTGCTGACGCACACCCCCTTGGAACCCTCGCTGCTCGAGGGACCCGGCTTCCGCGCGCTCGTTGCTGAACGCGTCGCCTCCGTCGCCGACGGCATTGAATCTGTGTACGTCAATGTGCTCGACCAGCGCCCCGATGAAGCCGAACGCCTGATTGCGGACATCTCGGTGCCCGAGACTTGGCTGTTTCGCTATCCCAACTCCTTCGAACTGCTCGCCGATGTGCTTCGCCGTCGGCTCGCCAACGGTTCCGCATCCCTGCGCATGTGCAGCATCGGCTGCGCCATGGGACAAGAGCCATACGGCATGGCCATCACGGCCCTGCACGCCGGTTGGAGTGCCGATCGAGTGCGCATCGACGCCTTCGACCGCAATCCCGAAGCCCTCAAGGTCGCGGGCATCGGCCGCTATGGCACAGGATCGATCCGCAGTGAGATCCCAACTTGGGTGGCCGAACACCTTGAAAACGACTCAGGTGAGGTGCGAATCGGAGCCCACATCCGCGGCATGGTCCGTTTTGCGCAGGCGGATGTGACATCCACGTCAATCGCGGGCCCCTTCGATGTCACCTTCTGTCGCAACGTGATGATCTACCTGAACTCCGACGCTCGCACACACCTCGTTCGTGCGATTTGCGAGACGCTCGTCCCTGGCGGCGTCCTCTTCGTCGGACACGCCGAGCAGTTCCTACGCACGGAGCCCCTGCTCAGACCGATCGCCTCTTCTCACGCCTTCGCACTCCAGCGCATCGACGCCGCTGCCCTTGTGCCCGAAGCACCCGCGCGTCCGGCACTCGCCATGCCAAGGCCATTCGCCGCTCCTCCGCCCCCACCGCCGCGGGCACCTATCCCAACGCCTCGGAATCTACCTCCCCAGCGAGTCGATTCCCTTGACGAAGCCCGCGACCTGGCTGATGCAGGACGCATGCGAGAGAGCGAAGCGATGATCCGCTCGATCATGACACGCCGCGGCCCATCCGCACCCGCGTTGGAACTGCTAGGCATCATCCGCCTCGCGGCCGATGACGCGACCGAGGCGAAACGCCTCTTCGAACAAGCCGTGTACCTTGAGCCCGCCCGCTCGGCGTCCCTGCTGCAACTGGCGATGCTCAGCGAGCGCGCGAATGATCTGCAGCGGGCGTCGACCTACTGGGAACGCGCTCGACGCGCCGCAGCTCATGTCGCGCAGGAGCCTACGCGATGACGCCCGGCCCCGCCAACTCCGCATCCGAAGTCGCCTCTGGCGCGCACGACGCCGCCATCCTTCGCCTTCTCGATCGCCCTGTCTCAACGACCGATCTCGCAGCAGGAGCCGAGTGGGCGGCCCGACCCGCCATTGCGAACGAAGGCCCCATGGTCGGGCTGCTGCTCTTTGGACTCGGCGAGGAAACCGCCGCGCTTCCGGCCAAGCTTTTGCGGCGTGTCACGCCTTGGGCACGCACAGCCCCGATCCCCCACCGGACAACCACAGTGATGCGCGGCATGTGCAACATCCGCGGCGAACTCATCCTCAGCGCCGACCTGCACGGCCTCCTCGGCCTTCAGACCCCGCCGAATCGTTCCGCTCCCCCCGAGGGAACCAGCGACACGCGACGCATGGTCGTCATCGGCCCGCAGGATGCACCCTGGACATTCGAGGTCGATCGCCTCGTCGGCATCGAGCGCACGCCCGTCTCCAGCATTAAGCAGCCCCCTGTCACCATCGAGTACGCCTTGGCCGCATACTCGACAGGGATCGCCGAGATTCATGGCCAGATGGTGACCGTGCTCGACGGCGAGCGCATTCTCGCCGGTTTCCAGGCGGGGCTCGCATGAGCAATTCCTCCGACTTTGGCGGAGTCTCGCTGCTCGAACTCTTCAAGCTCGAAGCAGAGTCCCACGGCGCGGCGCTCAGCGCCGGGCTCTTGGCGTGGGAGCGCTCCCCCGCGGACCGCTCGCTCATCGAACCGCTCATGCGCGCCGCCCACTCGATCAAGGGCGCCGCTCGCATCGTCGGGCTCGACCTCATTGTCCCGCTTGCCCACTCGATGGAGGAGTGCTTCCTGGCGGCCCGCGACGCCAGAGAGCCGCTCACCCCCGCCCGCGTGGACCAATTACTCAAGTGCCTCGACGTCTTCAGCGAACTGAAGTCGCTTTCCGACGACGACCTCCCCACCTGGATCGTCGCCAAGTCGGATCACATCGCCGGCCTCGTCACGCAATTGAAGTCGCCCGTGCCTCAGGCATCGGTGGCGGCGACCGCACCTCCGGTATCGGTCGCCTCACCCGCCGCGTCCTCACCTGCCGCTCCTGCGCCCGCTCAGGTCGACCCTCCCAGCCCATCCGCGCCCGCAACGTCCACGGTCGCAAGCCACGTGCGCGTCGCAGCCAGCGTGATGAACCGGATGCTCTTCCTCGCAGGCGAATCGACGGTCGAAGCATCACGCCTTCAGTCCCTGCGCAGTCTCCTGACGGGGCTCAAGGCGCGGGAACGTTCACTCGAAACCGCCGTCCAGTTGATTGGCAAGGTCATCGCCAGGAGAGATGGGGTCGCGAGCGACGCCGATGGTGCGGCCCAGGCCTCCTATGGCGCACTGGTCACGGCCACTGACGCCGTGCACACCGCACTCGCGGAACAGACCGCACGCCTTGATGAGTCCCTCCGACGTGTCGAGGAACTCTCGGGTGCCCTTTACACAGAGGTCGTGCGCAGCCGCATGCGTCCGTTCGCCGAGGGCATTGGCGGCTTCGCCCGCATGGTCCGCGATATCTCTCGCGAACTCGGGAAGGACGTGGCTTTCGTCGTCGAAGGCGAGTCCGTCCATGTTGACCGCGACATCCTTCAGCGACTCGAATCCCCGCTCACCCACCTCATCCGCAACAGCCTCGACCACGCCCTCGAAACGCCCGCCGACCGCGAAGCCGCCGGCAAGCCCCGTACCGGGAAGATCACCCTGACCGCCCGCCATCAGGGCGGGATGCTCGTGATCGAAGTACGAGACGACGGCCGAGGCATCGATCCGGAAGCCGTGCGCCAAAAGGTCGTCGAACGACGCTTGGTCGACGACGCCACCGCGGCAAAGCTCTCGCGCGCCGAGCTCATGGAGATGCTCTTCCTGCCCGGCTTCTCGACCAAACAGGCCGTCACAGAGATCTCCGGGCGCGGCGTCGGCCTGGACGTTGTTCAGTCGATGGCACAGGCGGTCTCCGGCGCCGTCGTGCTCGAATCCGAGCTGGGTCGCGGCACCAAGTTCACCCTGCGCCTCCCTGTGACCCGATCCGTCGTTCGCGCGGTGATCGTCCGCATCGGCGGCGAACTGTTCGGCGTCCCGCTGTCGCGACTCGATCGCATTGTCCTGCGCCCCCCGTCAGAAGCCAAGCCCGTGCAGGGGCGTGCGCAGATCGATTTGGAGGGCTCATCGGTAGGCCTCGTGTGGGCAACCGAACTTCTCGGAGTGGACTCGACTGCCAACGCCTCGACTCTCGCCATCCTCGTCTTCGGCATCGCAGACGACCGGTGCGGCATCGTCGTCGATGAGATCTGCAGCGAGGAAGACTTGGTCGTGCGGCCGCTCGATTCGCGGCTGGGCATCGTGCCCCACCTCGCAGCCGCGGCGATCCGCGCCGACGGCGTGCCCGTGCTCATGATCGATGTCGACGACCTCTGGCGGTCGGTGAAAGAAGCCCTGCAGGGTGGTCGGCCACTCGGGCTCACCCCATCGCGTGCAACGCGCAACGAGGCAGGCAAACGCCGCATTCTGGTCGTCGACGACTCCATCACCGTTCGCGAAGTCGAACGCCAGTTGCTCATGCGACACGGATACGACGTCAGCGTGGCGGTGGACGGCAAGGACGGCTTCAACATGCTCCGCACGGGGCGTTTCGACCTGCTCGTGACCGACGTCGATATGCCCCGCATGACGGGTATCGAGCTGGTTCGTGCGGTGCGCCGCGAGCCCAAGCTCGCCGAGTTGCCCATCATCATCGTGTCCTACAAGGACCGCGAGTCCGACAGGCTCGCCGGCATGGAAGCTGGTGCCAGCGCCTATCTGACGAAGAGCAGCTTCCAGGACGATTCTCTCATCCGCATGGTTTCGGATCTCATCGGAGCACCTTGCTGATGCGGATCGCCATCGTCAATGACCTGCAACTGGCGATCGAGTCGCTGCGTCGTGCCGTCGCGACCATCCCCGACGCAACCGTGGCATGGATCGCCAGAGACGGTGCCGAGGCTGTCGCCAAGTGCGCCGCCGATGTGCCCGATGTCATCCTGATGGACATGATCATGCCCGTCATGGACGGCGTAGAGGCCACGCGGCGCATCATGCGTGCCACGCCCTGCCCGATCCTCGTCGTCACCGCGACCGTGTCAGGAAACGCCAGCAAAGTCTTCGAGGCGCTCGGCGCCGGCGCTCTCGACGCGGTCGCGACCCCTGGTCTCGCCCCCGATGGACGCGTGGTCAACGCCGAGCCACTGGCACTCAAGGTTCGCACGCTCTCGCTGCTGGCCGGAGTGACCCCGCGGGAGTTACTCCCCGCCGCCGCGCCGCAGAATGCTCAGGCATACCGGGGAATGCCCACGTTGGTCGCCATCGGCGCATCCACTGGTGGCCCCGAGGCCCTTGCCACAGTGCTGCGGTCGCTCCCAAAGCCCGCCCCATGGCCGATCATCATCGTGCAGCACATCGACGAGATGTTCGCGTCCGGGCTCTCCGAGTGGCTCACGCGCGAAACGGGCCACCGGGTCGTCGCCGCCGCAAGCGACGCTGTGCCCGAGCCGGGCTGCGTCCATCTCGCGTCCAGCAGCGATCACCTGATCGTCCAATCCGGTCGCGTGCGCTATACCGCTGTACCTCGCGAGGTCGTTTACCGTCCCTCCGTGGATGTGTTCTTTCAGTCGCTTCTCACGGCCGGTGTCCAACAGGGCGTCGCCGTCATCCTGACCGGCATGGGTCGCGATGGCGCATCAGGAATGGCATCGCTGCGCACCGCCGGATGGACGACTATCGCGCAGGATCGCGCGACCAGTGTGGTGTGGGGCATGCCAGGAGCGGCGACACAGATGGGCGCCGCCATGCAGACCCTCCCGATCGACAAAATCGGCGCTGCGATCTCTGCCGCATTGGCTCACGGACGGAAGTCCTCGGGGCCACAGCAAGGAGTGTGCGATTGAACCTTTCCGAAAACCCCATCGTGCTGTTGGTGGACGATCAACTGATCATCGGCGAGGCCGTCCGGCGCATTGTCGCGGCCGACACCGGCATCACCTTCCATTTTTGCCAGAAGGGCGCCGACGCCCTCGCAACGGCCGCGAGGATCAAGCCCACCGTGATCCTGCAGGATCTCGTGATGCCCGATGCCGATGGCCTCGACCTGGTCCGCGGCTACCGCCAGCAGGAAGCAACGGCGCTCACCCCGCTCATCGTGCTCAGTTCCAAGGAAGAAGGCGCAACCAAGGCCGAGGCCTTTGCACGCGGCGCCAATGACTACATCGTCAAGCTACCCGACCCAGTCGAACTCATCGCTCGCATCCGCTATCACTCACGCGGCTATATCTCGTTGCTACAGCGCAACGAAGCCTTCGACGCCTTGCACAAGAGCCAGGCCGAACTTGCGGCCGAGCTGTCGAAAGCCGCAACGTACGTGCGTTCCCTCCTGCCCGCGCCGATGGAGGGCACGGTGAGTATCGACTGGCGCTTTGTCCCGTCCGCCTCGCTCGGCGGCGACTGCTTCGACTACTTCTGGATCGACGACGACCATGTGGCCATGTACGTTCTGGACGTCTGCGGCCATGGCGTCGGCCCGGCGCTGCTGGGCGTGTCGGCGATGAACGCCGTGCGCAACGGCATGATCGGCGGCCTCGATGCCCGCAACCCGTCCGAAGTGCTGGACAGGCTGAACAAGGCCTTCCCGATGGAGAAGCACCACAACATGTTCTTCACCATGTGGTACGGCGTGTACCGCAAAGGCACGCGTGAGCTGGTGTACTCCGGCGGTGGACACCCTCCGCCGCTGCTGACCCCGGGCTTACGCGGCGAGATCCGCGAGCTCCAGGGCGAGGGTCTCCCGATCGGGATCCTGCAGGAAGCCGAGTTCCCGACGCTCACTACCGTAGTCGCACCTGGATCCTCGCTGCTGCTGTACAGCGACGGCGTGACCGAGGTGTTCTCTGAGAGCGACGTGATGTGGGGAATCGAGGGGCTCACCGCCTTTGCAAAGTCGCACCTAGCCGACGACCCGACGTATCTCGACCAGCTGCACGCACAAGTCGCGACGATCGCGCGGCGCGAGGTGCTCGCGGACGACTTCTCGACCGTGCTGGCACGCTTTGACTGATGCGGGCAGAGCCGCCTCGCCGCTCGAACCGGCATGGAGCTCGACCGCGTGATTCCTCAATGCAGTGCTCGCCCGAAGAACTGCAGCAATCGCACGATCCTTCGGATGAGTCGAGGGCAGACGCTTCTCGTGCTGCGGATCGCGCCGCATGTCTAGGACATCGCTCGACCGAATCTTCCGAACCGACTACTCGCGACGTCGTGCGAACCGAAGCGGCGGACGCTTGGCTCGCCGACCATCCAGGGGCGCTCCCGTAGCAGCATCAGCATCGGCGTCAGGGCGCTGGTGATGGATCGCCGTGTTCGCCCGGATCGGCCCCGACCTGAGTACGGCATCGCGCCGAGTGCGTGCAGCCGGAAGCAGTACTCGCACGAAAATGCACACGGCGCTCTCGATTCCAAAAACGAAAAACCCCTGCCCAAGCAGGGGTTATCAAGCGAGGCGGACGGGAATCGAACCCGCAACCACCGGATCGACAGTCCGGTACTCTAACCAATTGAGCTACCGCCCCGAAATGTCACCCACGGGTTCGCCGCGGGTCGAAATGATAGCCCTCCTCGGCAGGATTTCAAGTCGCCGGTTCTTGGGGGGCGACCGGCTCCGTCGCCGGGCGTCCCCAGTGATTTGCACCACGGACCGTCCCCGGTCCACACGCAATAACGATCGTCTCCGCGACGTCGTCCACCCGCCACGCGCCTCCGCATTCCGGGCACTGGCGACAGCGATCGGCTTCGATCCGCACCCCGGTGAGGTCGTAGGAACACGTCGGGCACCGGCATGCAGCGATCCATCGCGAACGCAAAGCCTCCCGAGCCTCGCCCGCGAGGACGCCCAGCGAGGTGAGTGAGTTCACTGCGACCAGGATCAGGATCGACGCCACCGGTGTAAAGAGGATCAGGAACGCGGCGAACGGCCCGCCCAGACCAAGCAACGCGAGCATGCAGAGGGTCAGCGCCAGCATCGTCACGACCGAAAGCCCGGCCCGAGAACGAAGCAACTCGATCAGTGCGCCGGCCGTCCCTGCCGCGACCGAAACGACCGGCCATCTCGCTTCCGGTCGAGCCGGAGCAAAGATCGCCAGACGGGCCACTCGGCCACGGTCGTCGTTGGTTCGTATGCGAAGCACCGGAAACCTCTTCGCACGAGACCGCCTGACAGAGTCACACAACCACGCCAACACGACCCCGGTTGCCCCGATTTCACGCGACGTCCGGTGCAGCGCGACAGGCCACCCGCATACGAGGACCGAGCCCCCCGCCAAAAGGAAAAGCCCGCACGCATGGAGCGTGCGGGCTTGATGGTGATCGATAGCCACCGAGCTCGCTTAGTCGCAGAGCAAACGGTCGTACGCAACGGAGAAGATCTGGAAATCCTCATCGTCCACAACGCCGTCGGAGTTCAGATCCGCAGGGCAACCGCCGGGCAGGGCGCCCGACGCAGCAGCCATCGACGCGTCGGAGCAGAGCGTCAGGTTGTACGCCGCCGCGAAGACCTCGAAGTCGGTGTCGGCGACGATCCCGTCGATAGCAAGGTCGGCCGAGCACGGGGAGCCGAGCGTGCGGATGTTGTTGATGTTGTCCACGGTGCCAGCGATGGCGGCCGTGCGGGTGTAGACCTTGAAGCCGTTGGTGTTGAGGCGGCTGCCGAAGGGGATGACCAGGGAGTCGAGGTAAACGACTTCCTTGCCCGCGACGCCGGAGTTGTTGTAGTTGTTGACCAGGTTGACGGTCACCGGAAGATCGCCGAGACGGAGCTCGAAGATCGGGTACGCACCCTGAACGAAGTACCGGGTCGCGGCGCCAGCCGAGCCGTAGTCACGGCTCATGACCTCGAACGTGTGCATGCCCGGACGGCCTTCCATCTGGACCACACCGGCGCGGCCGTCGAAGCGGAGCGGGTTGTTGATCGCGTTGTCAAACGCGCCGCCGATGTTCGACGTGCCCTTCATGAAGTAGCCGGCGTTCTGATTCAGAACGAGATCGCTCTCGATCCAGAAGTCGGCCGGAAGCGACAAGCAGTTCGTGCAGCCCGAGGGCGCGCCGCCGTTGACCGTGCCGCTGTTATTGGTAAACCGACCGTAGACGGTGAGGATTGCGCTGGTATTGATGATGGAGTTCGGCGTCATCGTCAGTGTTCCGATGACCGACGAGTTGTTGGAAATGGTGAGCTTGCCGGTCACGGTCATGTTGCCGAGCCACTGACCGCTGCCGTTCACGGCGCCGCCGCCAGTGATGTTGATGGCAGGAGCGGCCATGTTGACGCCGCTCATGTTGGCGGCGGTGGAGATGTTGATCGACCCGCCGGCGCTGATCGCGGTGTTGCGAAGGTTGACGACGCCGTCGAGGTTGATGTCAGAGGCAGAAGTGATGCGTCCGCCGAACAGATCGGTCAGGGTGCCGTTGAACGCGAGCGGGCCGGTCGAGGACAAGGTGGCACCCGAATCCTGAAGCGTGACTCGCCCGCCGAGACTATTGCCCAGCGAGTTGAGGCTAAGCTCATGCTTGCCGATGAAGACGGCACCGGAGCCGGCCTGACGGATCGACCCTCCGGTGATGTCGGAGCGGCCTTCGTCGTTGAGCGTACGAGTCGTGCCGAACAGATTGATCGCCGCACCAGGTCCGCTCACCAGCGCCGCCTTGTCGCTCATGCCAAGCAGCGACTGCGAGTTCATGGAAATGCTGGAGAGGCTGCGGGTGGAGATGCGTCGACCCGCGAAGTCAACATTCGTGTTGTTGAACGCGCCAGCCGAACCGACGACCACCTGCCCGTCAGAAGCCCCGCTGAGAATGCTCTCAAGCGTGAGGGCCTGCTGAGAGGAGGTCTGGTTCACCGCGGTAATCGTGGTGACGTCGGGTTGATCGACAACCCAGACGGCGCCGCGGGTCCCGTTGAAGTTGTAGCCACCGACGACCGCCGTGAAGCCGGACATCGAGGCTGTGAAGCCGACAAGATCGTTGCCGATCGGTGAGGCGTTGCGGGCGTACTTCTTCGTCTGAACCCAAGGCCCGCTGGGCGTGCCGGTGATCGAGGTGAAGCCGTAGAAAACGCCGGCGTCGTTCGCGTTGGCGAGATCGACAAACGGCGCTCCGACGAAGGCGTTATTGCCGGAGATGGCGACCGCGTAGCCGAAGATCTCATCCCTGCGCCCGTCGTTCGCGGTGATCTGGGCGACTTGGCTGAAGTTACCGTTCGTCTGCCGGGCGTAGATGTACGCCGCACCGGCGCTCGAACTGCGGCCGATGGCGCCGCCGATAATGAGATCGCCGCTGTTGTGAACCGCAACACCAAAGAGGTCCTGAGCGGCACCGCCGTTGGCGGTCAGCTGCTGGAGGAATCGCCACGACCCACCCTCCCGGACATACACGTACGCCGCCCCTTGGTTGGCGTTGGCACCGATGGTGCGCCGGTAGGCGCCGACGACCAGCACGTTGTCTGTCATCGAAACCGAGAAGCCAAAGTTGTCGTTGGTCGCTGGCGACTCGTGTACGAGCTTGGTGATCTGCGACCAACTCGAACCGCTGCGCCGATAGAGATACACCGCGCCGTGGTTGAGAATCGCGCCGGTATCGGCGTTCGGCGCACCGATCGCCGCCCAGTCGCCACTGACTGCGCTGGCAAATCCAAAGTTGTCACCCGCCGCACCGTCGGACGCGGTCAGCGCCTGCTGGTGCGACCAAGTCGTACCGGTGCGTGTGAAGACATAAGCGGATCCCTGATCGACACGCCCGGACACGTCGCGCCCGATCGCACCGATCACGCCGGTGTTCGCCTGGATCGCGACCGATCGACCGAAGAAGTCACCAGCCGCGGCCCCCGGCGCAGTGAGCTTGGCCTGCTCCGAGAACTGTTGCCCGTTGCGGATCAGAACATACGTAGACCCCTGCTGCGTCCCGCCGGCTTCCGTGTCTTGGAACGCGCCCGAAAGAATCGTGTCGCCATCAATCGCGACCGCGACGCCGAAAAGGTCACCGACGGCGAGGGTGCTGACGTTCGGGGTGATCGGGCGGCTCAGGAACGGATCGTTCTGAATCCACTTGTTGTTCACGCGCGAGAAGATCCACGCCGATCCCGCGTCCGTGAGCGCCGACGGAACGGTGAGATCGTCGGATTGGGCGCCAATCGCGGCGACATCGCCGTCCACTGCAACGCTCCAACCAAAGAAGTCAGCCGCCACCGCGTCCGGAGCCGTAAGCACGGCTTCCTGTGTCCACGCACCGTCCTTGAAACGGAAGGCGAATGCAACGCCCGCGTTCGGGTTCACGCCAATCGCTCGGCCGGTCGCGCCGATCAGGACGAGATCGTCACCCATCGCGATCGCGTTGCCCGCTGCGTCGCCGTTCGCCGCATCAGCCGCAGCGAGACGCACGCCCGCCGTAGACCAAGTCGTTCCGGTGCGGCGGAAGATGTAAGCGCCGCCGCGATCGGTCCCGCCGATGTCCGACGCTGCGGTGCCGACCGCGAGCACGTCGCCACGAACCGATACCGAGCTGCCGAAGCTCGGGGCCGTATCGGTGCCGATGTCGGGGCTGGTGAAGTTGGCGTCCTCCGTCCAGATCGTGCCAGCGGTCACCTGACGCGAGAAGAGATACACGCGGCCGGCGCTGCTGGCTTTGGCGCGGGCGCCGACGGCGATGGTGTCGCCGCTGATGGAAACCGCACCGGGCGCGCCGGCGATGGCGCCAACGCCGAAGAGGTCGCTGGCGGCGCCGTTCGAAGCCACCAGGTTCTGCTGCTGGCTCCACGTGGTGCCGCTCCGGACATAGACATACGCAGACCCTGCGTCGCTACCGCCGGCGTTGTCGTCATTGGGAGCAGACACAACGACAGTGTCGCCATCAATCGCGACACCGGTGCCGAAGAAGTCGCTCGCCGCTCCGTTCGAGGCGGTCAGCTTGGTCTGCAGCGTCCAAAGACCGCCGACCCGCGTGTAGACCCACGCCGCGCCCGCATCGGTCGCAACCTGGTCGTCGCTGCGAGCGCCGACAACGATCGTGTCGCCGCTGATCGCAACGGCGCGACCGAACTCGGTCGCGGTACCGGTGATCGTCGGGCCGGGAATCTTCTGCTCTTGTGTCCAGCCGGTTCCATTCCAGCGGAAGACATAGACGGCACCGTCGTTGTTCGTCACCGTTCCATCGGCGAGCGGTGCACCGACGACCATCACGTCGCCGCTGACTGCAACCGTGTTGCCGAAGAACCGGCTGGCCGCTGCGTCAGCGGCGGTCACCTGCACCGGCGTTCCGAGCTGGGCGAGCGACAGCGGGGCCGCGAAGGCCAAAGCGGCGATCAACGCCGGGCGGGTCCAAGTCTTTCGCATGTTCATCCTCATATGGGTTGGGCGGCGGTCGGGCTCTCGTTGTCCACCGCACGCTCGTTCATCCAATCAAATCAAACACGATGTGTCAAGGGAACCAGTGACCGATTGCAACGACGCGTCCATCTTCGGCGACTGTTCGGCATTTTCTGCAGGATCGGCATCCCCAAGTCCCATGGCTCTTTTCGCCATGGACGCTACGCCGGCAGTTCATCCGGCAGTTCGTCCAGCCCCTCAGTCAGCACACGCGGGCCGTTCTCAGTGATCAGCACATCGTGCTCGTGATGGCTGGAGTAGGACCCGTCGCCGGTCAGGACCGGCCATTGGCCTTTCGCAGTTTTCGTACGCCCGGTTCCAACCGCGATCATCGGTTCAACAGCGAGCAGCATCCCCGGCGCACAGGGAAGCTCACTGTCCGGCCACTCGGCCCGGTGCGCCGGCACCGAGTTGCTGATGAACGGGGCATCGTGAAGCTTGCGCCCGTAGCCATGGCCGCCGAGTCCCCGAACAAGATGGAACCCAAAGTCAGACTCGACACAGGTCTGCACCGCTTGGGCCCAATCGATGAGGCGCTTGCCGGGACGAAGCGCGTCGATCCCGCGGCGGAGTGATTCCTTGCCAGCGTCCATCAACTTGCGATTCTGCGGCGACGGCGCACCCAGCGAATACGTCCACGCCGCGTCGCCGATCCACCCGCGGTATGCGACCCCGATGTCGATCTTGACAAGGTCTCCAGCCACCAGCGGACGCGTCAGATAGCCCGCAGTGCCGTGGACAATGCAGTCGTTGACGCTCAGGCAAGCATGGGACGGAAACTTCGGGTCGCTGAAGGACTGTCGATAGCCCAGGAAGCAGGATTTTGCTCCCAGCGACTCGAGTTGCTTTGCGACGAAAGAATCGATCTGAGCGAGCGTCAGCCCCGGTCGCACATAATCAACGATCGCGCGGTGAACATCAACGACGCGCTGCGCCGCTGCATAAGCACCATCCACGTCCGCTGCTGTCAATCGTCCGACACCGGTCATGAGCGTCCTTGATCCATGCATGAGTGGACCCCACTGTAGAGCGTTGTCAATGCGGCGAGGCCGCAGAGATTCCCCGATGTCATCCTTTCCCGGCGCTGCTCCATCCAGCTTCACGCCGAGCGCCGGCGTGGGCCACCTGCGAGTTATCCGACACTCCGCAGCGACGCTCCCAACGCGGGCAACCCATCGCGCTCGGACGGTGCGCAGTAGAGCGTCGCCCCCGTGAGCGGTATAGTCGCCCCGTGAATCGCATCGACTCCATCTTCGCAGAGCTTCGCCAGGGCGGGCGCAAGGCCCTTATGCCCTTCATCTGCGGCCAGCACCCCGGCCCGGGTGCCACTCCCGGCGTCCTCCACGCCCTGCAGGGGGCCGGGGCCTCGATCGTCGAGATCGGCATCCCCTTCTCCGACCCGATCGCCGACGGACCCGTCATCGCCGCGGCCATGCACTCGGCCCTCGAACGCGGTGCCAGCATCGATGGCCTTTTCGGGGAAATCTCCTCGGTCCGTTCAAGCCTGAATCTTGGCCTGGTCGCCATGTGCAGCGTGTCGATCCTGCACCGCCTCGCCTCGGGCTCAAACCCGGCGGGCGTCGTGTCGCGTTTCAAGAACGCCGGGTTCGACGGCTTCATCTTCCCGGATCTGCCCCTCGAAGAGTCCGCCGGCTGGCGGAACGCGGCCGCCGAGGCGGGCATGACCTCGACCCTGCTGATCGCCCCCACCACGCCCGTCGAGCGTGCCGAGCAGATCGCCAAGGCCTGCACCGGTTTCATCTATCTGCTGGCTCGCGCGGGCATCACCGGAGAGCGAGCGGACCTTCCCGACATCGCTGGCCGCGTGCAGAAACTCCGCACAATGAGCGACCTTCCAATTGCAGTCGGCTTCGGGGTCTCCTCGGCTGAGCACGTTCGGCATGTCGTGGCCTCGGCCGACGCCGCGATCGTCGGCAGCGCCCTCGTACGCCGCATGTCCGATGCCACCGCCGGTGCTTCGGACGCCAACGCCGCCGCCGCCCACGTCGCGGGCGAGTTCGGTCGACAACTCGCGGCGGGCCTCGGCTGAGGCGTTGCGGCATCCCCGCAGCGTCACGCCCCGAGAACCCGCCACAACTCGCGCGAAGCCGGCGGTTCTTGCGAATGGGTGCCAATAATCACGCCCGTAGCAACTCACTGGCACGCGAACCGCGTGACGCCTCTGTTCGGGTCCGGCGCCCCCTTCGTCCGGACAGCGTTCGTCTTTTTTCGTGACAGTGGAAGACCGATCGAGCACGTACAAGTCCCCTCCTTTTCTGCGGGACGCAGCACAGGAAATCACCATGCACGCCAGAACGGAATCGCCCCACGACCTGCACCTCGCCCATGGCACCGCCCATCGGCCGGAGACCCTACGGATGAACACCGGCGACAGCGTCACCCAGACTTTCGGAGCCGATGTCTTCAACGAGCGCGTGATGCGTCAGCGTCTGCCCAAGGACGTGTACAAGCGCATCCAGCGCACCATCAAGCACGCCGAGCCGCTCGACCCCGAGATCGCCGACGTCGTCGCCGCGGCGATGAAGGACTGGGCCATCGAGCACGGCGCCACCCACTACACCCACTGGTTCCAGCCCCTCACCGGCACCACCGCCGAGAAGCACGACGCCTTCCTCGTTCCCGACGGCAACGGCGGTGCCCTCAGCGAGTTCACCGGCTCGGCCCTCGCCCAGGGCGAGCCCGACGCTTCGTCCTTCCCCTCCGGCGGCCTGCGCGCCACCTTCGAGGCCCGCGGCTATACCGCGTGGGACCCCACTAGCCCGCCGTTCCTGAACCGCGCTGGCGGCGGCGTGACGCTGTGTATCCCCACCGCCTTCGTCTCCTGGACCGGCGTCGCCCTCGACCACAAGACCCCGCTGCTCCGCTCCATGGATGCCATCAGCGAGCAGGCGATGCGCATCCTCAAGATCTTCGGCACCAACCATGGCGTGTCCCGCATCATGTGCACCGCCGGCGCCGAGCAGGAGTACTTCCTGATCGACCGCTCGTTCTACTTCAAGCGCCCTGACCTGCTGGCTTGCGATCGAACCCTGTTCGGAGCCAAGCCTCCCAAGCACCAGCAGCTCGAGGATCATTACTTCGGCGCAATCCCCCAGCGCGTCATCGCGTTTATGGTCGAGTCCGAGCGTGAGCTCTATCGCCTGGGCGTGCCGGTCAAGACTCGCCACAACGAGGTCGCGCCCGGTCAGTTCGAGCTGGCGCCCATCTTCGAGACCGCCAACCTCGCCTGCGATCACCAGATGCTGGTCATGGAGACCCTCAAGAAGGTCGCCAACCGCCACGGCCTTCAGTGCATCCTGCACGAGAAGCCCTTCGCCGGGATCAACGGCAGCGGCAAGCACCTCAACTGGTCGATGTCCACCGACACCGGCGTCAACCTGCTCGACCCCCGCGACGACACGCACACGAACATGCAGTTCCTGACGTTCCTGTGCGCCGTCATCCGGGCCGTCGATCTGCACGCCGACGTGCTCCGCGCCAGCGTCGCCAGCGCCAACAACGACCATCGCCTGGGCGCCAACGAGGCCCCGCCGGCGATCATGTCGATCTTCCTGGGCGACATGCTCACCGACATCATCGAGCAGATCGAGAGCGGCTCGCCCAAGAGCACCATGAAGGGCGGCAAGCTCGACCTGGGCTCGCGGATGCTGCCGCAGATCCCGCGTCACACCGGCGACCGCAACCGCACCTCGCCGTTCGCGTTCACCGGCAACAAGTTCGAGTTCCGCGCCGTCGGCTCGTCCCAGGCCGTTGCCTGGCCCGCGACCGTCCTCAACACGATCGTGGCCGAGAGCCTCGACTTCGTCGCCACCGAATTGGAGAAGTCGCTGGGCAAGAACGCCAGCGAGGCCAAGCTCCAGCAGGTCGTGAAGGGTCTCCTGCAGAAGCTCGTCAAGCAGCACAAGCGGGTGATCTTCAACGGCGACGGCTACGACAAGGCCTGGCACAACGAGGCCGAGAAGAAGCGCAAGCTCCCCAACCTCCGCAACAGCGTCGACGCGCTGCCGGTGATGGGCAGCAAGAAGAACGTCGAGCTCTTCAAGAAGTACGGCGTGCTCAACAAGGAAGAGACCGAGAGCCGCGAGCACATCTACGTCGAGAAGTACAACAAGCAGGTCATGATCGAGGCCGAGACCGCCGCTCTGATGGCTCGCACGCTGGTGCTGCCGGCGGCGATCCGTCAGCAGACCGAGATCGCCACCGCCGTCGGCGCCTCCGAGGCCGCGGACATCGACGTCTCGTCGCTGCATGACGAGCTCGAAGAGTTCAACGACCTCATCAGCACCCTGCGGGCCCGCATCGGCAAGCTCGAGAAGGCCAACGACGTCGAGGTCGCCGACGAGCACAAGAAGTCGGTGCACATCCGCGACAACGTCCTGACCGCGATGCTCTCGCTCCGTGAGGTCGTCGACGAACTCGAGACCCGCATCAGCCACGACCTGTGGCCCTTGCCCAGCTACCGAGACATGCTGTCGATCCGCTGATCGACGGTTCGTGTGCAAAATCCAAGCCCGCGGGCCCCTGCCCGCGGGCTTTTTCGTGAGCGGTCGCTTCCGAACCATGGGACGCGCCACCTCACGCCGCGAAGCGGAGAGGGGTGGTCGAGCGCGGGGGTGGGGCCGAGACCGGGGCGGGGCCTCGGGCGCCCGGGTGCCCACGCCAACACCCCGACGATCCGCGTCACGGCCCGGACCCGCTGATACGCTTGCAACTCAGGCCTCGTAGCTCAACGGTTAGAGCAGACGACTCATAATCGTTTGGTTCTCGGTTCGAATCCGAGCGGGGCCATTGATCGACCCGACCTCGTCACGGCTTGGGCTTGCCGAAGCGGGATTCCATCCATTGCTTCCGGTACGCCGCCGCTCCCTCGAAGGACTCCACCCGCTCGCCCCCCGCGAGCCGACCAGCGGCCTCCGCCGCGTCCACCACGAGCAAGCCCGTGCCCATGGGCGTGCCGATCTTCGGGTCCACGATGAACGCGACAGACTCGGACCGCAACCACCGCGGCTTCGGGCTGACCGCAAACTCCCGCGATCGAACAACGAGACCCGGGTGCCAGCGCTCGTGATCGAAAAGGCAGCCCGCGTCGTCAAAGTACAGCGTCGTCGCGGCGTCCCCGCGTTGCACAACCATGCGTGCCGCGAATCGGGCGTCGGCGATCGACATGCCGCATTCCGCGCACTCGGCGTCGGCGGGCACGGCGTTTGTCCCGGCGGCCTCACGCGGCCCGGGCAAGGCCCACGCCAGCAGAGCCACGACCGCCATGAGGAACACCAACGCCTTGTTCATCGACCGCCCTCCAAGGACCCGGCTTGGCCAAAACACTCCCTCGCCAACACACTGCCCCACTCCCCCACTGTTCGACTGCCCCACTCCCCCCAAAAGCGAGCAACCCCGCGATGACTCGCGGGGAGCTGGAATGACCCCATGGGGATTCGAACCCCAGTTTTCAGGATGAGAACCTGACGTCCTGGACCAGGCTAGACGATGGGGCCAAGGGCTGCGAAATCGCTCGCGTGCCAGGACATGCGAGGATAGCGCGGACCCACGGCTCGGGCAAATCCGGGGCGTCAGGTATCGAGACGCTAGCCCTTCGACGCGATGCCCACCAGCACCACGATGTCGTACAGGGCGTGCACGGCGACCACGATCCCGAAGCCGCGGATCAGGAACAGCACGCCGAAGTACAGCCCAGCCCCGGTGAGGAACACGAGGACCCTCATGTCGGCCGTGCCGCGGACTCCGGAGATCGAAACATCGTGATAGAGGGCGAAGGACACGGCCGAAACGGCGCACGCGATCACAGCAGCCGTGCCTTTGTTGATACGGAACACATCCGCCAAGAGCGCGTGGATCGCCGTGATCATGACGAGGCGGAAGACCAGCTCCTCGTAGAGCCCGGCACCAATCGAGAGCGTGAGCCGCTCCTGCCAAGGCAATGCTCGCAGGTCGGCGGTCGCCACTCCAGCGAGCTCGATGAACTGGCCCGCCGCCGGTGCGGCTCCCTGCACGCCCAGCCGCCGATCCACGATCAGGCCCAGCACCAAGAGCGGCAGCACGAGTGCCGCGGCCTCCATCGCCATCCCGATAAGCACGCCCGGATAGATCCGCCACTTCTCACGCGTGAACACGTGCCACGTGAAAAGCACAACAACCAGCGTGATCGCAGGCAGGTGGAGGCCCGGCGCGCCAAAGGCGTCGAAAAAGCGGGTCAGGATCGCCCGGGCACCGACCGTCCGCATCGTGCCGCTGGTCGCGTTCTGCAGGTACAGAATTGAACCGACCTCGTACATCACGATCAGCGGCAGCAGAAAAACCAGCGTGTGCAAGGGGGTGACCGAGAGCCGCCAGTAGCTCTGGTTCTCCGGGTGCATCTCTATCGTGGCAGCTCGGGACATGGCGAAAGTCAGGCGAGGACGAGGGGTTGATTCCAACGATCGATTGACCGCCAAGCCTACACGCGCTCACGCCAGAATGTCGCGTGCGACGAACGTGAAAGTCACCGGAGTCCGCAGCGCTGCGACGCGGCACCCAGGGCATCGCGGCACCGTCTACGACAACATGCCGGCTGTCATCAAGTCCCGCCCCGCAATCCCCGCAGCTCCGAAAGAGCGTGCTCTGCGCTCTCGAACCCGGGCTGGCCCTCAACGGCCGCCAGTCCTTTCGCCAGCCACGCATCGAGGCCCGGGTCAAGCCCCGCCACGACCTGCCCCGGCCGCACGCCCAGCGAACGGCGATCAAGCCCGGTCAGCACCCTGAACAGCAGCTCAAAGAGGCTCATCAGTTCCGCCAACAGCTCCTGCTCGGTCACCTTTTCGGCTCCCAACGGGCCCCGCTCGCAGTATCGCGCCACGCCGAAGAGTTCGATGTGCGTCCGACCGCCTCGATCCACCAGCACCAGCGCAGGGTCGAGCGCTCCGTTGTAGATCCGCTGCCCGTGCGCCGCGTCGAACGCGGTAAGCAGGTGCTCGGCCGCGTATGTGATCTCCGCCGCGGAGAGCCGGCCGCCCCGCGATGCTGCCAGGCCCTCCAGCGTGATCAGCCCGCCGATATGTCCCAGGTACGGCGCGATCAGCACGGCCTTGCCCGAGTCGCTCCGCACCTGCTCGATTGGCTCGACGTGCGGCAAACGCCGGCGTGCGAGCAACTCCACACCCGAGGCCAGCCGATCCGCGATCGACGCCGGGAGCACGTGCGCGAGCCGCGGCGTGCGCTCCGTCACCGACTCGATCAATAGCCGTTCCCCGAGGGCACTCGAAGGCAACGCCCGCACGACACGGAAGTCGGGCACGAGACTCGGAAATGACGACGTCGCGGACACGGGCCCATGGTACCTCACGACGTCCCGGGTGCGTTTCACGAGTCCGAGGGGTCGCCCAGGTGGGCATCGACTTGAACGTCGCTGCTACTTGTCCTTCATGGCCTGCGTCGCATCGCTCGCACGCTGCCCGATCGTCGCGACCTTCAGCACCGCCAACGCCGACTCAAGCTGAAGGTCCATGCCGTCGGTCAACAGCTTGTCGGCGTTCGGGCGTTCCTTCGCACCCGGAGCCGCATCGCCGGGCAGGACATCGGCGTCGCGCCGAAGCAGGATCGCCTCGGTCGTCTGCTTGGGCAGCATCTCGACAGGCACCGTCGGCGCGATGCCCCACTCGTGGGCGCCGGGCTTGCGATGGATAATCCGATACCCCGGCGGGGCGGCGTCGGGGATCGCGTAATACTGCATGGTGAGCTTCATTGCCGCGTCGTCGGAGATGCCGAAGACCTTCTGCACGCTGCCCTTGCCGAAGCTGCGCTGGCCCATGACCATGACGTTCACGTCGCCGGTCTCCCCATAGTGCTGCAGCGTGCCGCTGACGATCTCGCTGGCGGACGCCGAGCCTTCGTTGATCAGAACCACAACCGGCGTCTTCGACAGCCGCGCGACGTTCGAGCGAGCGACCTCCGGGCTCTCGGCCCGCCCGCCGGGGCCTTGCATCGCGACGAGCACGCCGCTGTCCACAAACAAGTTCGACACCTGCACCGCCTGGTCGAGGTAGCCGCCCGGATTGAACCGCAGGTCCATCACCATCCCGCGAAGGCCTTCCTTCTGCATCTGATTGACGGCGCGACGCAACTCCGCGGCGGTGTTCTCGCTGAACTGGGTGAGCCGCACGTAACCGATCTGGTTCTCACGATCGATAAACCAATCCCACGCGTCCTCGCGTGCGCCGTTGCGTTTCCAACCCTTCACGGAGACGACATTGATGATCTGCCGCTGAATGTTCAGCTCGATCTCTTCGTACTTCTTCTGATCCGCCGGCGCGCCGTCGGCGGCAGCGACAGGCCGATCGATGGTCAGAATGACCTTCGTTCCCTCGGGCCCGGTGATGTTGTCCACGACCTGATCGATGCCCATGCCGTACGCTGACTTGCCGTCGATCTTCTTGATGACGTCGCCGGAGCGGATGCCCGCACGGAACGCCGGCGTCCCCTCGATCGGGCTCACGACCTTCACGTTCGACTGATCGTCGAGCTCGATCTGCACGCCGATACCCACGAACTTGCCCTGGGTGTTGCGGTTGAACCGGCTCAGTTCGTCCGGCCAGATGATGGCGCTGAACTCGTCAAGCTGGTCCATCGCGCCGTTGCCGAACTCGTGCAGGATCGCCTCACGCGGCATCTTCACCGAGCGATCGTTTACGGCGAGCACACGCGTCAGCAGCGCATCGATCTCGGCGAAGCCCGGCTCACTGGCGCGGCCGAATGCGTTCTTGCGGACCTCCGCCAGCCGCTCCTTCTCCGAACGCAGCGCTGTCAGCAAGGTCTCCCGCGCCGCGTCGTTGTCGAGCCCGGGGAACGCCTTGTGCAGATCGTGCGTGCCAATCATGGTCTCGACGGCGCCCAGGCCGCCCGCAAGGAGCGTGCGCATAGGCACCTGTTCGACATGGTCGGCTGACCGTGCCAGCGCACGCACCACGGCTTCCTGATCAACACCCTGCAGCTTCTTGTTGAAGTCGTCGCCCGTCGGGTTGTAGGGCGGAAGCTGCTTCTGGTTCTCCCCCTTCAGGCGGTCGTTGCGGAGTTCCCACAGCCGCTGGGGCACGTACAGACGGATCATCGACAAGCGCCGCGTCTGACGCTCGAGATCCCCCTTGTAGCGACCCGAGTCTTCGTAGAGCGCGTTGAGCAGGCTGTACAACTCGCTCGCGGCGAGCCACTGGGCGTTCGATTCCGTCGACCGAGCGGCGTTCTCCGCATCCTGCGTGAGCTGCTTGACCCGCGGGTCTTCGAGCACACTGTTCTTGTCGGGCGTCAGCACCCACAGTTCGATTGCGCTGCGCATCGCTAGGGCCAGACGGGTCGGCGTGCGTTCGCCGCCAAGACGCTCGTCGAATTCCTTGTTCACCTCGGCGAGCCGCTCGGCCCGCTTGCCCTCACGCTTGGCGATGTGCTCGTTGAGCACTCGCGCCGCGTCCTTGATCTCATCGCGTTCGACCCCGGAGAACGTTTCGGGCGGATTCTGTATGTACTGGAGGAAGTCGTCGAACCGACCCGACTTGGCGATGCGCCAGCCGCGGTTTGACCACTCGCTCGGCTCGGCCTGATCGTCCGTCGCCGCGGCGACGGCGGCGAACACCGGCGACGGCACGCCGGCCGACAGCGCGAGCGCCGCGGCCAACACTCCGGCACGAACGCCGGCCAGCATCGAAGCGGAAAGGAAACGACCGGAGCGGGCGAAATCGACCACGCAACCTCCCTTGGCCATCCCCGACGAACCGGGGCGCGGCTCTCCACCGCTGCGCCGCGTGCGTCGTGCACGACGAAGGCGCAACAGTGACGCATCGGGCCAAGACCAGTCCATCGTGACCAGTTCGGACCGACGCATGAACGCCCAGAGCATATCGGACCGGCGCGGCCGGATCGGCTCCGACCGGCGGCACGACCCCACCTGGGCGTGGGTTCTACCGGTATCCCCGCCAACGGGTTCGGTTTGCGTCCAAGTCTCGGCCCGCGTGCCGCCCCCAAAAACGAACCGCCCCGGACGGAAATCCGGGGCGGCCTTTGGTCAGCGAACGAACCGCCAAGAACGTGCTGACCGAGACACGCCAACACGGCGTGCCCCACGAAGTCTCGAATCAGGCCTCTTGATTCGCAATCGTCATTGCTGAACAGATGCGGTCAAGTGACTCAAGCCTACTGAAAACAACGTATCACACGATCGGTGCTTTTCGCAAGGTCCGACCGGTGGTTACTGCCGATTCAGGCGCGACGGCGACGGGCGGCGACGAGGCCACCGAGACCGACGAGGGCGAGGGCGCCCGGAGCCGGAATGGCGGTCGCGTTGAACTGCACGTTGTCGATGCGGTTGTTGCCGTTGCCGCTGGTCGCGCCGTCGAGCAGGAGGCGGACGAAGACGGTGCTCTGGTTGTTCAGACCAGCGCCGAAGTTGAAGGTGTAGGTCTGGAACGAGGTCTGACGGGACTCGTAGGTGGTGAAGCTCGCGAAATTCACGCCATCGGTCGAGGTCTGAACCGTGTTCACGGCGCTGTTGACCGAGCCGAAGCCGGTGCCGGTGCCGCGGCCAGCGAAGCTCATGACGAGGTTGGTGTAACCGCTGGTGCTGATCGCGAACTGCACCCAGCCGCCGTTAGCGGTCACGGAATTGCTGCTCACGTTGCCGATCGAGCCGACGACCGCGAGGGCGCCGCCGCCCACATCGCCAAAGAGCGAGTTGAGGGCATTGCCCGCGAAAGTGCCAACATGGCCCGTGGGAGTGCTGGTGGCGGTGGTGTTGAAGACAAGGCCGCCACCGATGGTCAGCGTGCCCGCGCCCGCGTTCACGGCGGTGCTGTTCAGCACGCCGAGAGTGCCCGCACCGCTTTGGCCGGTGCTGGCGTTGAAGTTCCAGTAGGCAAGCAGATCCGCGCTCGCCGTATTGGCGATCGCCGCGCCGGCCACAAGGGCCAGCGCCAAATTCACGTTCTTCATAATCTCGAACCTCCTATGCAGTCTCTCCTCGACGCGCTCGGAAAAGCGCTGCCCCATACGGGGGCGTGTCTCTCTTAGTCAATAGCATAGCGAGTGGCGACCCAAACGCCATACAAAAGGGGTTTGGATTCGGCGAAGAATTGCAGGCTCGGGATGACGTTCCCGGACTCGAAAACGGGCCCCGGAAGGGGTATAGTCGGGGCCTTGGGGCGCGTAGCTCAGTTGGCTAGAGCGCGGCTGTCACATAGCCGAGGTCACAGGTTCGAGCCCTGTCGCGCCCATTTCTTCTGCCCTTAAATCGCCGTTGGCTTGGTCGCGATCGCAGACCGGCTTCTACAGCCTTATGCCGCCGCCCGGACTTCGGTGGCGGGCTGACAAACCCGGATCAGCGTTTCGCGGCTGATGGGTTTCGTGGCGTACCGATCGCAGCCAGCCTCCCGACATCGAGTGTCGTCCCCCACCATCGCGTGCGCCGTCAGCGCAACGATCGGTCGCGTCCATCCCTTGGCTCGGAGCGCCGCAGCAAGCGCGTACCCGTCCATCACCGGCATCTGCATGTCGGTGAGCACCACGTCGCACGGGTGTGTGGGGTTCAACGGGCCGTCGGCTGTCTGATCCACCGTCATCGCACAGAGTGCTTCGAGACCGTTGGTGAACGTCCGAACCTCCGCGCCTGCTTTACGCAGGTGGTGCTCGATCAAACGCCGATTGTCGGGGCCGTCCTCAACGAAGAAGACGCGAACACCGGCCAACCCGCCATCGCGAGCGGCCGGAACGCGCATCGGCATCTCCGGCCTCGTCTCGTCGCGCAGTTGCTCCGGCGTGACCATTGCGACTCCCGGCTCGACCTGTGTCGCGACCGTCAGTGTGAACTCGCTGCCACGCCCCGGTTCGCTCGCAACCGTCAGATCGCCGCCGAGCAGCCTCGCCAGGTCGCGGCTGATGCAAAGCCCAAGCCCAGTGCCCCCGAAGCGACGGCTTGCGCTCGCGTCGACTTGGGCAAACGGGCGGAAGAGCCGACCGACGTCGCGCGGATCGATACCGATGCCTGTATCAAGCACTCGAACAACGAGCGTCCCGGCGCTCGGCGAGGTTGGCAGATAACTGGCTCGCATCGTGACGCACCCGCGCTCGGTGAACTTGGCCGCGTTGGACACGAGGTTGGCCAGGATCTGTCGCAGTCGCACCGGGTCGGTACGAATGGTCGCGGGTATCGGGCTATCGAGCAGAAGCTCAAACCTCAGCCCCTTCTCTGCGCAGCGAACCGAGATCATCGATTCAACCTCGTGCAGGAGCTGGGTCGGTTTGGTCGGCCGCGGATCGATCGTGAGCTTGCCGGCCTCGATCTTCGAGAGATCGAGGATCTCATTGATGACCGCGAGCAAATGCTCGGCGTTGCGTCGGATGGTTCCGACGCAGAGGTCGAGCTGTCGGGGGTCGCCGCTCGCTTCGCCGAGCAGCTGCGAATAGCCGAGGATCGCGCCCATCGGAGTTCGGATCTCGTGGCTCATGTTCGCCAGGAAATCGCTCTTGGCGCGATTCGCGCCCTCGGCCTGCTCACGGGCGGCTTGCAGCTCACGAACCGCGGACTCGAGCCCTGCCCTGGCTTCGTTCGACTCTCGCCGCCGCGTGTTCAGCGCCTGCGCCAGCGCCCCGATTTCGTCGTCGCTCAGAACCGGCGCCTCCGTCTCTCCCGCCTGCACCGCTTCCGCGATCGCGCTGACCGGCCGCAGCACAAGTCGATGGACAACGATCATGCCGCTGACCAGAACGAATGCGGCAGCAACCGCGAAACCGGTGCCTGCCAGCGCCGCCCACGCCGCCTCCTGATCCTCGATCGGACGCGCATCGATATGCACGATAACGGAGCCGGGCTCTGAATAGACATGATCCCGAACGATCATGAGCGGCATCGAGAAGCCGAGCATCCGCTCCTCCGGGTGATAGTCCGCGAACTCGCGTCGGGTCTTCAATGCCCTCTCGAGATTCAACGCCGACTCGATGTCCCAGCCCTGAGAAAGGGGTCGTCCCACAATCGCATTCCGGGTTGACGCGATGACGCGTGGCGGATTTCCAGCCGCGACCACGATCTCCTTCACCATGGGCTCAGCGCCCAGTGAATGCACGATCCGCTCGACATCAGCGTCGTCACGCACCGTCTCGGTCGCGTAGCCGACGAGCCGCGCGACGAGCTCCGCACGGCGTGTGAGCTGATCACGTGCTCGTTCGTTGGCAAGCCATGCGGTCCCGACCCACCCGAGCAACGCCAGAAGCACGCAGCCCGAAGCGATGGGCACCAGTGCTCGGTAGCCGAGCGAACGCTGGAGTTGTGATATGACGACTTGGAGCATTCACTCACCGATCACGACTGTGACATCCGCCTTTGGCAACGGGTCTCGCAACATTCCAACCGCGACCATCGAGTCCCGCGTGCGACGTGCCGTATCGCGCAGACTGCCATCCGGGCCGAGGAACCGATCCTGTTCCGCTCGTCCGACGAGCTTGATTCCATCGGTCAATGCGGCTTCGAACTCGGCGGGACTGATGCGCTGCCGCGCCGCCATGATGGCGATCGCCTCGGTCGGATGCTCTTTCGCATACTCCTGCGCCCGGAAGAATGCGCGGCGAAAACCGGCGATCGCATCGGCTCGGGACCCGATCACGTCGGCATCCACCGCCAGCACATCCACGATCTCATTGGGGCTCTCGCGGGTGGTGAAAACCACCTGAGTATCGGGCAGCGCGTCAATCGAAAAGCTCATCGGCGGATACGTCACCACCGCGTCAACTTCACCCAACTCCATAGCCGCCCGCATGTTGAGCTGCGCACAAGGTACGACCACGACATCGCCAATGGACATGCCATGTCGCTCCATGGCTCGCGCCAGCACGATCGCGTTGAGCGAATCGCTTTCAACGCCCACACGTCGCCCCTTCAGGTCTGACACGGATGTCACGCCCTTTCCGGCGATGACGACATCCGCACCGTCCGACCAGTCAACCACCATCGCCACGCGGGGCGATCGGCCCCCATATTCCTCGGCGACGATCACTTCAACCAACGTCGCAAAGAAGCCGTCGACCTGCCGGCGTTCGTACGCGCGCCTTGAGTCACCGAGCGAACTCAGCTCCAGAAGCTCGACCCGCACCCCTTCGTCGGCAAAGAACCCTTTCTGCTGAGCCAGCGTGGCGAACTCATAACCGGGCCACGGACTGAGCGCGATGCGCAGCGGCGGGTCGCTGGCCTTCGTCGCTCGATAGACACCGACGATCGCGAGCAATACCAGCGATACCGCGAGCACCGCCACGACCGACGCCAGTCGGACGTTGCCGGCTCCCGCTCGAACGCATGATTGCGCACCACGATTTGACATGCGGTCCCTCGGAGAGAAACGACCCGTACCAGACACCCTTTCGACGGCATCGCAAGGCCCTGCACGCCACAAGAACGTGCAAGTCCCGCTTCAGCGGACACAATCGGCCGCAAAGACCCGAACACCCAGCAGGCCCCCGAGAATCCACTGGCAAATCTGCACTCGCGAGCTGCGAGCGCCGAACCGGTCGACTCATCTTCCCCAGATTCACTCGGAATGGCCGGGAGTGCCCAAATCCGTCGCCAAACGCACGCGAGCAGCGGCGATCGCGGCGGCCACGACGGCGGGGCCGGTGCCACCTGGAATCTCCCGACGACGCAGCCCCGCCTCGAGTGTCAGAGACAGATACACGGTCTCATCGATTCGGTGGTCGACGGTGCGCAATTCTGCGAGCGAGAGATCCTCGAGCCGTGCCGACTTCACCATCGCGTGGCGAACCAGTTTCCCCACGACGTCATGCGCCTCGCGGAATGGGATGCCCTTGGCCACAAGGTAGTCGGCAAGTTCGGTCGCGTTCGCATAGCCGTCGAGCGCGGTGTCGCGGGCGCGAGCGTCACGCACCTTCAGCGTGTCGAGCACCCGCACCAAAACCCGCAGGCACATCGAGAGCTGCCGCATCGCGTCGATCAGCGGCTCCTTGTCTTCCTGCAGGTCCTTGTTGTACGCGAGGGGGAGACCCTTGACGGTCATCGACATGGTGGCGAGCGCGCCGAAGATGCGGCCACACTTGCCGCGGATGAGCTCGCACGCGTCCGGGTTCTTCTTCTGCGGCATCAGGCTGCTGCCGCTGCTCACGCTGTCGTGCATCTCGACGACGCCGAACTCCTGGCTCGCGAACAGGATCAGGTCTTCCGCGAGCCGCGAGAGATGGATGGCGCAGTTCGAGGCCGCGGCGAGCGTCTCAATGACGAAGTCGCGATCGCTGGTCGCATCGAGGCTGTTGCGGGTCGGGGCATCGAAGCCGAGGTCCTTGGCGATCTGCTCGCGGTTGACCTGATAGGTCGTGCCAGCGAGCGCGCCCGAACCGAGCGGACAGACGTTGACGCGTTTGCGAGCGTCGGCGAAGCGGGCCGCGTCGCGCTCGAGCATTTCCTGATACGCGAGGGCCCAGTGCGCGAAGAGGATCGGCTGGGCCCGCTGCAGGTGGGTGTAGCCGGAGGTGACGATGGTCTTGGTGCGATCGGCGAGATCGATGAGGGCTCGCCGCGCGTCCTTGAGTTCCGCGAACCGGGCGTCGATCTCGGCACGCACGAAGAGCCGGAAGTCCGTCGCGACCTGATCGTTGCGGCTGCGCCCGGTGTGCAGCTTCTTGCCCAGGTCCCCCACCGCTTCGATGAGGCGACGCTCCACCCAAGAGTGGATGTCCTCGTCGGAATCCTTCAGCGGCAGGGTCGGAGAATCTGAGATCTGAGATCTGAGATTGGAAAGCGCGGCGGTCAGCCTCGCCAGCTCGTCGGCGTTCAGCACGCCGGCGCGGTGGATGGCCTTGGCCCACGCGATCGAGCCGTCGATGTCCTGCAACCCCAGCGCGGCATCCACCGGCAGCGAGTCGTTGAAGACCTTGAACAGCTCATCGGGCTTGGTTTCGAATCGACCGCCCCAGAGGGCCATGCGATCACTCCCGTGGCGTCGCCGCGATCCGCGGCATGTCTCAGTGCGTGATTCCGGCCTTCTTCAATGCCGCAATCCGCTCCGGCAGGCTCAGCAGCTTGATGAACCCGCCCGCATCCTTGTGCTCGTAGATCTCGCCCTTCTCGAAGGTCACGACCTTCTCGGCGTACAGCGAGTTGGGGCTCTTGCGCTTGATCGCGGTCGCCGTGCCCTTGTACAGACGCACCACGATTTCGCCGGTCAGGCGCTCGCTGCTCTTTTGGATCGCGGCCCACAGCGTCTCGCGGTAGGGCGTGAACCAGCGGCCGTTATAGACCACCTCGCCGAACCACAGGGCCAGGTGCTCCTTGAAGTGCCGCGTCTCGCGGTCCTGCACCAGTTCCTCGATGCCCTTGATCGCTTCGCAGAGAATCGTGCCGCCCGGGGTCTCGTAAATGCCGCGGGACTTCATACCCACGAGGCGGTTCTCGACGAGATCGACGCGGCCGACGCCGTGCTTGCCGCCGATGACGTTGAGCTTCTCGATGATCTTCCAGGCCAGCATCTTCTCGCCGTTCAGGGCGACCGGACGGCCGGCCTCGAACGCGAGCGTCACTTCCTCGGCCTTGTCGGGCGCCTTCTCGGGCGAGACCGTCAGCATGTAGCAGTCTTCGGGCGGGGCGTTCCAGGGGTCTTCGATGCTGCCGCCCTCGTGGCTGATGTGCCACAGGTTGCGGTCGCGGCTGTAGATCTTCGTCGCACTCGCGGTGGTCGGGACGTTGCGGGCCTTCAGATAGTCCAGCATCGCGATGCGGCCGGTGAGCTTCCACTGGTCCATGCGCCACGGGGCGATGATCTCCATGTCCGGCGCGAGGGCGGCGTAGGCCGACTCGAAGCGGACCTGGTCGTTGCCCTTGCCGGTGCAGCCGTGGGCGAGGGCGTTGCAGCCGAACTTCCGCCCGGCCTCGACCTGGGCCTTGGCGAGAATCGGTCGCGCCATCGCGGTGCCGAGCAGGTAGCGCCCTTCGTAGATGCAGCCAGCCATGACGGTGGGCATCACGAAGTCGTCGACGAACTCACGCTTGAGGTCGACGACCACGCAGTCCTTGGCGCCCGAGTCCTTGGCTTTCTTCTCGACGCCAACGAGCTCTTCCTCGCCCTGGCCGACGTCGCCGACGACGGCGTAGACCTCGCAGGCCATGTTCTCTTTGAGCCACGGGATGATGACCGAGGTGTCGAGGCCGCCGGAGTACGCGAGTGCAATCTTCTTCATCGTGATTCTTCTTTCCCTGATCCAAAGACCTGATGCCCGATGCCCAATGCCGAATGCCTTCCCCAAGTGCCTAGTGCCTATTGGCTTCTTTAGCCACACAACATATGCACCAGCAACGCCATCTGCGCGTGCATGCGGTTCTCCGCCTGATCAAAAACCACGGATTCCGCCGCGTCAATGACCTCGTCGGTGACCTCGCTGCCGCGGTGCGCCGGCAGGCAGTGCATGAAGAGCGACCGCGCCCCGCCGCTCAGGCCGCGGCCGGCCAATCCCATGAGATTGGCGTTTACCTGGAACGGCTTGAACAACTCGCGCACCCGCTCGGTCTCGCGCCCCTGGCCCATGCTCACCCACACGTCGGTATACACCGCGTCGTGGCCGGCGATGTCCGCGAGGTCGTGGCTGACCTTGATCGTCGAGCCGGACTTGGCGGCGAACGCGGCGCACCGCTTCATGATCGGCGTGCTCGGATTCCGCCCCGGCGGGGTCAGCACGGTCACATGCACCCCGAGGATCGCGCCAAGCTCGACCAGCGAGTGGCAGACGTTGTTGCCGTCGCCGACGTAGGCGAGGCGGATGTCGTTCCACGCCCGCTTGGGGAACTTCTCGCGGAGCGTGAGGTAATCCGCGAGCGCCTGGCACGGGTGGTGCAGATCGCTCAGCGCGTTGATCACCGGCACGCGGCTGGCCTCGCTCAGGCCTTCGAGGATGGTCTGCTTGTACACGCGGGCGACGATCGCGTCGACCCAGCGTTCGAGGTTGTGGCCGTAGTCCGCGATTGTCTCGCGCTCGCCCAGCCGCTGCTCGCTGTGGTCGAGATACACCGCGTGCCCGCCGAGCTTGTGGATGCCGACCTCGAACGACACCCGCGTGCGAAGCGACGGCTTCTCGAACAGCATCGCGACGGAGCGGCCGTCGAGCGCCTTGCTATATGGCTTCACATCCTTCTTCAACGCCGCGGCAGTGGCGAACAGCGTCTCGACATCCTGACGCGACAATTCGCCCAGCGACAGCAGGTCGTGCTCGCGGAGCGAGGTGATGAGCGGGACGATGGGGTGGGGAGAAGAAGGCATCAAGGCATCCAGGGATCAAGGCATCGAGTGGGATAGAACGAGAATCAGCGGATAAAGCGTGTGCCGACGCTCTCGCCTTTGGTCCAGCGGATGAGGTGTTCGGGCCGATCGCCACTGAGAATCACGACCGGGATGCCGCTCGCCGCGACGGCCGAGGACGATCGAGCCTTGGGGATCATGCCGCCGGTGATCGCGCCCGTTGCGATGAGTCGTTCAACCTCGGCGTGCGTCAACTGCGGGATCACCTTGCCGTCTTGGCCTTTCACGCCTTCGACATCGGTGAGCAGCACCAATGCCGCGGCTTTGAGCACCTTGGCCACGCCCGCGGCGGCATCGTCGGCATTGAGATTCAGCGGCTCGCCCCGCTCATCGAGACCGATCGATGACAGCACCGGGATGTAGCCGTTCGACAGGAGCACACGGGCGAGTTGCCCGTCCTGCTCCCCCACCACAACCTCGCCGACGCGCCCCGGATCGAAGTCGAGGCCTTGCATCACCCGCGCCTGCACAAGCGGGCCGTCGCCGAGGCAGAGTCCGACGGGCTTGCCGCCGGCGCGGAGCAGACAACCAACGAGTGACTTGTTCACGGTGCCCGCGAGCACGCCGGTGATCTCGGGAATCTGATCGCTCGGCGTGATCCGCAACCCTTGCTGGCGTTCGGGCTTGATGCCGAGGCGGTCCATCAAGCGGTCCACGGCCTTGCCGCCGCCGTGGAGCAGCACGAGGCCGCCCGAATGCGACGTGGCGAGCGCGACCAGCGACGCCCAAAGCTCCGGTGCCGCGGCCTGGGCCTCAAGCGTGGCCCCGCCGATCTTCACTACGAGCGGGCCGCTGGGGTTCGCGCTCCCCGCGTTGTTGATCGCGGCGATGCTCACGCTCCACCTCCGACGCGCTTGCCTCCGAGCCCTTCAGTCTCGGCGATGCCGAAGCGGATGTTCATGCACTGGATCGCCTGACCCGCCGCGCCCTTCACCAAGTTGTCAATGCTGCTGACGGCGATCAGGTGCGCATGCTCGGCGTCGAGAGCCCAGCCGATGTCGCAGAAGTTGGTCTGCCGCACGTCCGCGATCGCAGGGAACGATTTGGACGGCAGCAGCCGCACGAACGGCTCGTTCGTGTACGCGGCGGCGTAGGTCGCGCCGATCTTCTCCGCCGTCGTGCCCGGCACGAGGTCCACATGCATCGTGCTCAGTATGCCGCGATCGAGCGCGATCAGGTGCGGCGTGAATAGCGTCTTCACACCCGCGTACGCATCGATCTCTGGCTGGTGCCGATGCGAGAACACGCCGTAGGGCTGCATGCTGATCTCGCAGAAGAGGTTCTTCACGTTCGCGCCGCGCCCCGCGCCGCTGACGCCCGACGCCGAGTCGATGATCGGCCGCGTCCCCGGCTTCACCAACCCGGCCCGCACCAGCGGTGACAGCGCCAGAATCGCACTGGTCGGGTAGCAGCCCGGCACCGCGATCAGGTTCGCCTTGGCGATCTGGGCGCGGTGCAGTTCCGGCAGGCCGTAGACCGCGGTCGAGAGCAACGAGGAGCTGCTGTGCTCGAAGCCGTAGTGCTTGGGATAGAGGGCCGCGTCGCGGAGGCGGTAGCCCGCGGAAAGGTCGAGCACCACGGTGCCGCGTTCGAGCAACTTGGGCGCGAGTTCCACGCTCGCCTCGTGCGGCGTCGCGAGGAAGACCGCATCGGGCTTGAGGGCCATCACCGCGTCGATCTCGACCGGCTGCACCGCCAAGTCGCACACGCCACGGTACCGCGGGAAGAGCTCATCGAACTTCCCCGCCTGATCGCCCTTCTCGCGCCGGGCGGAGGCGAACAGCCCCACCACCTCCGCGTGCGCGTGACGCGACAGGATCGAGACCAGCTCGGCCCCCGAATACCCACCGGCTCCAACGATGACAATGCGGCGACGCGACATCGCGATCAGGCTCCTATCGCGGGAGCCCGATCTGACGGTGCCCCTCGCGGGCGTTGGTTCTATTTCACATTACTGGATGCGCTGGACGCCGCTCTGCGCCTCAGCGATCGCCGCCTCGTAGCGACGCACCAGTTCGCCGAGATTCACGGCCAGGCGCTTCGCACCGTTCCAGTTCAACACCACGCGGCTGCCGATGGCGAAGTGCATCGCCTGCTGGCCCTCGGGACCCTGCGTGGGGATGTTGAGCCCGAAGTCGAGGACCACCTCGTCCTGAGTATTGGTCGTGCGGATCGTGTTGGCGTACGTCGTGACCATCTTGGTCTCGTCGATGCGGACGGCGATCTGCTGCTGCTGGGGCTGGTTGGGGGTGCCGGACATGGAATGCTCCTGCGCGTGTGGCTGGTTGTGATACAACTAGTGGAAGGGTCGAGTTTAGGTCGCTCGCGCCCCGACCTTCCAAGCGCGGCGGAGGCTGGCGATGAAGAAATCGCAGAAGCAATCACGGTCGAGAAAATCAGGCTCCGCAACCGTCGCCCCCCGGGCACCCCGGCCCGGACGCAACTCGCACACCCTGGCCGCCATTGACATCGGCAGCAACGCCGTCCGTTTCGCCCTGGCAGAACTGACCCCCGGCGGAGCCCTGAAGATCCTTGAAGAACGCCGTCGTCCTACCCGCCTCGGGGCCAACCTCGCGTCCCGCGGCAAACTGCCCAAGGAGGGCGTCAAAGCCACCATCGCCGCCGTCAAGGAGTTCTGCTTCGACGCCGCCCGCCACAGCGTGCTCGCGATGCGACTGGTCGCCACCGCCGCCGTCCGCGAGGCCCCTGACGGAGCTGCCTTCGTCGCCCGCCTCGAACGCGAGACCGACATGCGAGTCTCCATCATCGGCACCGACGAGGAAGCCCGGCTCGCCTTCCGCTCCTGCGCCGACGCGATCGACCTCTCCAAGCGCCACGCCGCCATCGTCGATATCGGCGGCGGCAGCGTCCAGATCAGCCTGTCCCACAAAGGCACGCTCTACGAATCGGTCTCGTTGCCGTTGGGCGCGGTGCGACTGACCAGCATGTTCGGCGGCGCGGTGCGCATCCACCAGCCCGCCACCGAGAAGAAACTCCGCAAGCACGTGCGCTCGGTCTTGGTCAAGTCGCTGCCCGCGCCGCCGTCGGAGGTAGACCTGCTCGTCGGCTGCGGCGGGACGTTTGCTTCGCTGCTCTCGATGCTCACCAACGCGCCGCGCAGCGGCACCGGCGCACGCGGCGGCAGCACCGCCCTCAAGCCCCGGGCCTGCACCCGCGATGAGTTCGAAACTCTGGGCGAGACGCTCAAGGCCATGAACCTCGTCGAGCGCGAACGCTGGCTGACGCAACTGAAGATCCCCACCGATCGCGCCGACATCCTGCCGGCTGGCATCATCGTCGCCGAGGAGATCATCGCCGCGCTTCGGGTCCGCACCATCGCGCCCCACGGCGGCGGCGTCCGCGACGGCCTGTTGCGCGAGCTCGCCATGATGTCGCGCGTGCCCGCGTATCTGCCCTCCGCGGCACGCCGCATCGCCATGGACGCGGCGTACGAGCGCGACCACAGCGAGCACGTCGCCAACCTCGCGCTCGCGCTGCTCAGCGACCTCGCCGATGTCGATCGCGTCCGCGACGCTCTCAAGGGTGAACTCGAAGTCCCCGAGATCCTCGAGAGCGCCGGCGTGCTGCACGATGTCGGTGTGCCGATCGATTACGACCGGCACCACAAGGTCGCCCGCCGCATCGTCGAGCTGTCGTGGTTCCCCGGCGCCTCGCCGCGGCTGCGGGGCATCATCGCCAACATCGCACGCTACCACCGCAAGACACTTCCCGCGCCCGACCACGCCGCATTCACGAACCTCGCCCGGCGCGACCAGGGGATCGTGCGAGCGCTCGCGGGCATCCTCCGCGTTGCCGACGGGCTCGACCGCACCCACACCGGAGGTGTCCACGGCGTGCGGGTGCGGATCACTCGGACAATCATCGAGATCATCGCCGAGGGCGCGAGAAGCGGCGACGCGAACATCAAGGCCGCTCAGAAGAAGTCCGACCTGCTGGCCGCGATCACGCGACGCAAGGTTGTCGTGAAGGCGGAGGACCGCAGCAAGCAGTCCCCGCCTCAGGGAGCGAGGACCGCCGATCGTCGTACCGCAAAGTCGCGCAAGAGCGAGCCGGGGCGTCCCCGCCCCGGCGGAACACGCGTCCGTTCTCGATAAGAGACGAAGAGTGAGCCCAACCGCACGGGGCGAGGACGCCCCGGCTCGCTCCGGCAGAGCGCCCTCCGCACTCTCTGCGGTGCCTTCCGTCCTCCAGAACTTCATCCCACCCGCTTCCTCAGCCCCCGCCCGCCGATCGCCGATAATGGTCTGTTCCCGTTCGGTCCCACTGCCCCCCACCTTCCCACCCCCTCACGCCACCCACGTCTCGCGGTTGGCCAGGAGAACCCGTCCCATGCGGACGATGCTGCGCTCGGTTGTCAACACCATCCGCAAGAGCTCCGCGCTCAACGCCGCGGCACGCACTTGCGTCAAGGCCATCCCCGACTGGCGCCACGACACGAACATGCGCGACATCGGCCCGGTCGCGATCCGCCTCCGCCGCCATCGCTACCTGCTCTGGGAACACCCGCTTATCCACGACGCGTTCGTCGTCTCGCTCTTCGCACGCCTCATCCGTCCCGGCGATGTCGTCTACGACATCGGCGCCAACATCGGGCTCTACACCCGCGTGATGCACCAGTGGTTCGGCGCGGGGCACCTCTACGCCTTCGAGCCGATGCTCGAGAACCGCGAGCTGCTCGAACGCAACATGAAGCTCGGCAAGATGGAGGCCGCGTGCACCATCTCGCCGCTCGCGCTCTCCGATGCCGCCGGCCACGAGGACCTGCAGATCGACGACATGAACTCCGGCTCGGCGGTGCTCAACAGCATCTCCGGCGGCCAGGCCTCGACCGGCCGCGCCCACTTCGGCCTGCCGCCCAAGACCGAGCGCGTCGAGTTGATGACGCTCGACCATTACGTCGCCACCAGCGGTGCCAAGCCGCCGCAGATGATGAAGATCGATACCGAAGGCGCCGAGGTGAAGATCCTCATCGGCGGCCGCGAGACCATTAAGAAGTACAAGCCCCGCATGGCCATCGCCCTGCACGGCAAGGACAAAGCCAAGGGCACGCTCGAGCAACTCGAGATCCTCGGCTGCCCCGCCTACGGCCACGTCCGCGAGAACGGCAAGATCGTCTACCGCCGCCTCAGCGTCGCCGACTTCGACAAGCTCGGCAACAACAACATCATGGCGAGCTACGACGAGAACGACCTGCGCGAAGAGCCCAAGCCGCTGAAGGAAGCGCCCAAGCGCTGAGATTGCTTCGAGCTCTGAAGAGTCCGACGCCTTGACGAGCCCCGAGCGTCAGCGACGAGTCGCCTTCGCCCCATGGGCGCCAAGACGCCCGAGAACCCACTCGCTCACGCTCGGGGCTCGTTGCCGCTGTGCGTCTCTTGCCCCGTCGTGTATAGTCGTCCCGGTGTCTGTCGTCCCCGCCATTGCCGCTTTGACGGCTGCTGCTGTCGCCTCCACCCCCGCGCCCGATCCCACCCCCGCGATCGGTTGGTCGCAGCGCGCCCACGGCCCCGCCCTCTCGCCGCGCGACCCCAGCAGCGACACCAAGCTCGCCTCCTCCAACCAAAGCCGCCAAACCTCATCCCTCCTCTGCAAACCCACGCAGAAGGTCTTCGGCTTCCTCCCCTACTGGTCCGGCACCACCAACATCCGCTGGGATCTGCTCTCCCACGTCGGCGTCTTCTCGCTCGGCGTGGACGCCAGCGGCAACCTCTCGAACACGATCGGTTGGCCCTGGACCACCACGATCAATACCGCCCGCGCCAACAACGTGAAGGTGATCCTCACCATCACCAATTTCAACCCCACGCAGGTGCTGTCGCTCATGACCAGCACCACCGCGCGGAACAACTTCTTCTCCAAACTCCGCACCCAGGTCCTCGCCGGCGCCGACGGCGTGTGCATCGACTTCGAGGGCTCCACGAGCAACGGCTGGCCGACGCAAGTCCCCGCGTTCCTGCAGGCGATGAGGGCGTACTTCGATCAGCAGCGGATTCCCTGCGAAATCCACATCGCGACCCCCGCCGTGAACTGGAGCAACGCCTGGAACTTCAGCGCCGTCGCGGCCCAGGCTGACTACCTCTTCATCATGGGCTACGACTTCTACGGCTCGTGGTCCACCGCCAGCGGCCCGTCGGCCCCCCTCTTCGGCGGGTCGTTCAACGTCGACAACACGATGCGCACGCAGTACGCCAGCGTGCTCACCACCTCGCCGCAGAAAATGATCCTCGGCACACCCTGGTACGGCAACCAGTGGGACACCAGCACCTCCGCCGCGTACTCGAGCGTGCTCGCGTTCACGCAGTCCGTGACCTTTGCCAACGCCGCCATCGCCGTCGGCACCCACGGCCGCCAGTGGGACACCTCGTCGCGAACGCCCTGGTATCGCTGGCAGGACTCGACTTGGAATCAGGTCTGGTACGACGACGCCGAGTCGTTGGGTCTGAAGTACGCCCGGGCCAAGACCTACGGCCTCGGCGGCGTCGGGATGTGGGCGCTTGGGTATCAGGGCGCGACCAGCGCCCTGTGGGACGCGATCGCCGCTCAGTTCCCGCCCGTGTGCCCTTGCCCGGCGGACCTCAACAACGACCGCTCCGTCGACGACTCCGATTTCGTGCTGTTCAGCGCCGCCTACGAACTGCTCGTCTGCCCCGCCAGCGGCTCCTGCACGGCAGATCTAAACGTCGATGATTTTGTGGACGACGCCGATTTCGTTCTGTTCGCTCAGGCGTACGAGCAACTGCTCTGCCCGTGAGCCGTACTAGTTAGAACGGATCAAGACCCGAGGCCTTGGAGAGTGTGATGCAGAAGTTTCTGAACGCTGTCACGATGTCCGCCGCCGCTGTGGTGATGCTCGCCGGCAACGCTTCGGCCGGCCCCAATACTCAGCCCGCCGAGATGGCCCGCTTCGACGGCGACGTCGTCGTCCGAGTGCAACCCCGCGGCGACGCCGACCTGCGGCTGATGGAGCAGTTGTCTGATGACCCGTGGACTTGCGGCCCGTCTGCGACAGGCGCGGTCGACTACCGCATTTCCCGCGAGCAGCTTGCCACGCTCACGCTCCATGGCGTTCCCTTCTCGGTGCTCGTCGAGGACGTGCAGGCCCTGCTCGACGCCGAACTGGCCGAGCGCAACCAGCCTTTCGAGAACCGCGCCTACTTCGACAACTATGCCGATTACACCGGCGTCAGCAACTACGTGAACACGCTGGTAGCCACCTACCCCGGCTTTGTCACCCGTATCTCTCTTGGCAACTCGGTCGAGAACCGCGAGATCTTCGGTATGCGGGTCACCAGCCCGGTCCCGCCCATCGGCGGCGTCCGCAAGCCCGTCGTCGTGCTCAACTCGCTCCAGCACGCCCGCGAGTGGATCACCGTCACGTCTAACCTGTACATGACGACCGAACTGCTGAGCAAGTACAACACCGACGCGGTGGCCAAGTCCATCCTCGACGAGTACGAACTCGTCATCATCCCCATCAGCAACCCCGACGGTTACAACCACACCTGGACCAACAACCGCCTGTGGCGGAAGAACCGCCGCGTGACCAGCAGCAACACCCGCGGCGTCGACCTGAATCGCAACTGGTCCGTCGGCTGGGGCCTCTCCTCCGGCTCCAGCGGCAGCCTGAGCAGCGACACCTACCGCGGCCCAAGCCCTCTTTCCGAACCCGAAACCCAAGCCCTCAGCAACTACATGCTCGGCGTCCCCAAAGTCGTCGCGCACATCGATATCCACAGTTACTCGCAGCTCATCCTGCGCGTCTGGGGCCACAAGTACGAGGACCCGGCAGGCCTCGCCTCCATCAACCGCATCGGCACCGCCATGCGGAACTCCATCTCCGCCGCCACCGGTGCGACGTACACCTTCGGCGGCTCTGAGATCCTCTACCTCGCCAGTGGCACCGCCCCCGACTGGGTCTTCGGCACGCTCGGCGCGTTCTCTGTCACCGCCGAACTCCGCGACACCGGCACCAACGGCTTCGTGCTGCCGACGTCCTTCATCATCCCCACCGGCAACGACGTGCTCGCCATGGTGAAGACGATGATCCAGAAGCTCTGCCGCGCCGACTTCACCAAGGACAACTTTGTCGACGACGCCGACTTCGTGAACTTCGCCGCGTCCTATGAAGTCCTGACGACCAACACCGGCGATCTCACAGGCGACGGTCTCACCGACGACGCCGACTTCGTCGTGTTCGCGTCCGCGTATGAGCAATTGGCCTGCCCCTGAACCGGTGGTCCCTGCGACCTCGCCGCGTTCTCCAACAGTCCGAATAACGCTCGTGCTCTGCTGACGAAGATCGCGCACACCCAAATCCGCGTTTTCACGGATAACTCTATCGCTTTTTCGAGCCTCAGTGATTATCCTGAGATCAAGCCGCAGACCGAGAGGTCCGCGCGTGCGGGGACAGCGCTTTACCTCAAGTGTGCATCATGCTGCCCGTACTTTCGCGGGTTTGCGCGGAGTGTTCTCATGTGTCGAGCCAGGAGCGTTGCAATCCCGTTGGTTGTGGCACTTGCCGCGGGGACATCAGCCGCACGGGCTCAACTCGGAGCATTCCCCTGGTCGGTGCCGACGCCGGCAACGAGAATGCTGCCCGCATCACTCGAGACTGCGATCGCTGAAGCCGCGGAAGGCTCACCGACCCGTGCATCGATGGTCCGAGCGTTGGCGGTTCGCAAGCTCGAAACGTCGCCAATGTGCTTTGCCAACGACACGACTCCGGAGCTCTGGGCCAAAGTGCTCGCCGACTACGACCTGCGGCCCCCCACCTTGGGTTCCGGCGACCCGTTCCAGGATCGCTTCAACCTTGATGTCTTCAAGTGGGGCCCGGTGGGCTCCAGCGGCGGCGGCTTCTTCTCCGGAACCGGACTGCGCGCCAACCTCACGTACAGCTTCGCGCCCGACAACACGGCGTGGGGTCTCTCCGGCACCATCCTGCCGCAGGGCTTCAGCGACTTGGAGTTCGGTCTCGACTTCGCTTTCGGCGACGCCGAGCTCGGCAAGGAGTACATCCGCCAGGCCGTCGCCAACTGGCGACGCTATGGCGGAATCACGTACACCGAAGTCGCCGACGCCGGCATCCCCATGGATACCAGCAGCACGCGCCGCAGCACCGTCGGCGACATCCGCTTCGGCGGGCTCTTCTGGGGCATCAACGGCATCCTCGCGTACAACGGGTTTCCCACCACGCTCGGTGTCTCCTCCACCTTCGGCGGCGGCGACATGTGCATGAACACCGCCTACTTCAACGAGGGTGCCCGCTTCTCCAACCCCGACCTCGACTACCGCAACTTCCGCAACGTCATCGCCCATGAGCACGGCCACGGCCTGGGGTTCATCCACCAGGTCCCCTGCGTCGGCACCAAGCTCATGGAACCGCAAGCGGCGGTCATCACCGACATGGTCCAGCTCGACGATCGCCGCGGCGTCAACCGCAACTACGGCGATCGATACAGCGGGAATCACTCGCTCATCAACGCCGTGAACCTCGGCACAATCTCCAGCCCCGCCCGTGCGGTGGCGCTGCGGGATCTTTCGACCAACGGGTATTTCGACAACGGCACGAACCCCACCGGCACCGATTACTTCAAGTTCGCTCTCAGCGAAAACCGCCAGATCACCATCAACGTCAACCCGACCGGCGGGTCGTACGAAACCGGTCAACAGGCCAGCCAATGCACGGGCACAACCACGATCTACGACTCGAAGCTCATGGGCAATCTCGCCTTCAAGCTGCTCGACGTCAACGGCGCCACGATCACAACTGTCAATGCCGCGGGAGTGGGAGTCGCCGAGACGCTGACCTCGACTCTCGGTGCCGGCACGTACGTCGTTCAGATCTGGGACAACAACGCTGCGAATCCGACCGGCGGTGCGAACCCCAACACCATCGTGCAGATGTATGACCTCGAATTGCTGACTGACGCTGGTGTCTTCACCGAGCCGTACGCCAACGCGGGTCTTGCCAAGCGCGTCCGCGCCAACACGCCGGCGTACTTCATGGGCGACGTCAACTCGGCCCCGACCGAGACCCGCGTGGCCACCACGATCTCTCGCTACGAGTGGGACCTTGACGGCGACAACGTCTTCGAGACCGGGGTCCTGCCGGCCGCCAGCGCGCCCAAGCCGAGCTTCACGTATCCGTCGAATGGTGTGTACAACGTGACGTTGCGGGTGATCGACTCCAACGGGAAGGCCGGAACCGATACGCTCGCGGTCACGGTTTTTGGTGCCACCACCCAGCTCACGGGGCCAGCCCAGTCCGCTTCTCGCGGCCGCGTCGTGCCTTTCTCGCTTACGGGCAAGAATCTCAAAAACCTGTCCTCGTCATTGATGGTCTCGGTCTCGGGGACGGGCGTCAGCGTCACGGGAACGCCCGTCCGCAACGCGCTGGGAACGCAGGTCACCGGACTCTCGTATGTCATCGCGTCCAACGCCGCTCTCGGCTCTCGCACCGTTTCGGTATCGAACGCCGACGGCTCGGCAAACGCGGCACTGCTGACCGTGGTGACCCCCGCGTGCCCGGGCGACCTGAATCTCGACGGTTTCGTGGATGACGCCGACTTTCAGGTCTTCGTCGTCGCGTACGACATCCTTGAGTGCGCGGATTCGACCATGCCGGCGGCCTGCCCGTCGGACCTCGATGCCGACGGACTCGTGAATGACTCCGATTTCGGTGTCTTCGTCATCGGGTATGACACGCTGCTATGCCCGTGACGTACCCCGGAAGTGCCCGTGTTGTGCGCTTGATGTGGCCGTGATGTGGCCATGGTGTGCCGGTAACGAGTATCGGACCTCCCGAACAGCGGCATTGAGGGGCGGATTGCCGTCACGCCCGTGGCTTTTCGGACGATATTTTGCTCGCATCCTGGGCGGGTTGCCTGTATGTTTAACGGAGCGAAGCCGATGCGCCGCAACGACGCCGCGCGCCGACGCCCCGCTGGAGGACTCCGATGCAGAATCGTGCACAGAAGACGTGGAATCTGACCGCCGCCGCCCTCGCGATGTCGGCCGGTCTGGCGGCAACCAACGCCCAGCTCGGTGCGTTCCCCTATGTCGCGTCACCTCAACCGCAGAGCCCGCTGCCCTACACGCTTGAAATGGCGGTGCAGAACAAAGCTCAGGGTGCCCGCGCCGCGATGCTGCGTGCCTCGCTCATCAAGCACTTCAGCAGTTCTCCCACCTGCTACCGGCCCGACATGACGCAAGCCCAGTGGGAAGAGGCCCTGAACACCTTCCAGTTGTTGCCGCCCACGCAGGTCCCGAGCGACGATCCGTTCGCGGATCGCTTCAACGTCGATCAACGCAAGTGGAGCTCGGCCGGAAACGCCACCGCCGCTCCGGGCGACGGTGCGCGGGCCAACTTGACCTACAGCTTCCCACCAGACGGGACAACCTGGGGCCTCGCCGCCAGCGGCTTTGCCACCGGCAGCAACAACCTGATCGCCAGCCTGACGACCACCTTCGGTAACGAGGACACCGGCAAGGAGTACATCCGTCAGGGGCTTGCCGCGTGGAAGAAGTACGCGGGCATCACCTACACCGAGAACAGCGACAACGGAATCGCTCAAGACCAGGTCTCCACCCGGCGCTCCACCGTCGGCGACATCCGCATCGGCGGTGTGGCACTGGGCTCGGGCACACCGGTGCTGGCGTACAACGCCTTCCCCGGCTCGCCGAGCTTGGCGGGCATCGTCGGCGGCGACATGTGCATCAATACCTCGTACTTCTCGGTGGGTGGCACCTTCCCCGACAGCACCAACAATTTCCGATACTTCCGCAACACTGTCGCCCACGAGCACGGGCACGGCACGGGCTTCATCCACCAGATCCCCTGCACCAACACCAAGCTGATGGAGCCGCAGATCAGCACCGCGTTCGATTCCCACAACAGTGACGACCGCCGCGGCGCGACCCGTAACTACGGCGATCGCTACAGCGGGAATCAGTCGCTCGCGACCGCGCTCGACCTTGGCAATCTCACCACCCCTGCCCTGAAGTCGTTCACCAACCGCGACCTTTCGCTCAACGGCTTCTGGAACAACGGCACGAACCCGTCTGGCGCCGATTTCTACAAGTTCACTCTCGACAGCGCACAGAACGTGCGCATCGTCGCGACTCCCCGCGGCGGCAACATCACCACCGGGCAGCAGTCCTCGGGGGGGGGATGCGCCGGCACCTCGACGGCCTATGCCACATCGTCGGCGGGAAACCTCGCATACGTCCTGACCAACGCCGACGGCACGGTCACTATCGCCACCATCGACGCCACCGCCGCCGGTGCCGCCGAGAACAACCTGTTCACCGCGCTGCCCGCAGGAACCTACGTCCTCCGCGTCTTTGACAACAACGCCGCCAACCTCACCAACGGCGCTGACCCCAACACCATTGTCCAGCTCTACGACCTCGACGTTCAGGTCGGCACCAACGTCTACGCCAATCCCTATGCCAACGCCGGTCTCAACAAGCGCGTTCGTGCCAACACGATCGCGCGTTTCATCGGCAACGTCCACTCCGCGACCACCGAGATCCGAGTCGGCACCTCGATCAGCCGTTACGAGTGGGACCTCGACGGTGACGGCGTCTTCGAAACCGGCGTCAGCCCCGCCGCCTCCCAGCCCCAGCCCACCTTCACCTACGTCTCCAACGGCGTCTACAACGTCTCGCTCCGCGTCCGCGACTCCAACGCCAAGACCACCATCGACACCATTCAGGTCACCGTCACCAACGGCACCATGACCGTCACCGGCGCTCCCGTCAATGGTCAGACCGGAACCGTCGTTCCCTTCACCATCAGCGGCACCAACCTCAAGAACGTCCTCTTCGCCTCTCAGGTTTCCATCACCACCGGCAGCGGCGTCACCGTCACCGGTACTCCGGTGCCCAACGCGCTCGGAACTCAGGTGACCGGTCTGTCCTTCAACATCGCGCCCAACGCCACCCTCGGCGGCCAGACCATGCGGGTCTTCAACGTCGACGGAAACGTGTCCACCACCAACTTCCTGACCATCACCGCCCCGCCGTGCCCGGCCGATTTCAACAGCGACGGCTTCGTCGACGACGCCGACTTTGTGATCTTCGCCGCCGCTTACAACCTGCTTGACTGTGCCGACCCGAGCATGCCGGTCGGATGCCCCGCGGATCTCAACAACGACGGCTCCGTGGACGACACCGACTTCGTGCTCTTCGCGACCGCCTACGAGACCCTGGTCTGCCCGTAAGCGATCTCGGAACCGCCGCCGTTCTCCAAAAACGCCACAGGCCGTCCGATGGTCCGGACGGCCTGTTTCGTTTCTGGCTTCCGCCAAAGCGGGCGAAGGGATTTGAACCCTCGACCTTCTCGTTGGCAACGAGACGCTCTACCACTGAGCTACGCCCGCACGACTTGTCAGGACCGACCGACTTGCATCGACCGATCCGGGGAAGAAAGTTAGCCCGCCAGACCGGCCGCGTCAACTCGGGCGAGGGTTGGGATGGGTCAGGTTTGCCACCCGATCGGGCCCCGGCGGATGCAAATAACGGGTGTGCCGTGCTTTGCCATTGACCCTTAGGAACCGCCCATGTCCAGTCGAACCGCCAGCGGTGCTGCGGAGGCTAGTACGGGGCGAAGGTCTTGTCGGGATCGGCGTAGACGGTGGGCTTGCCGAAGGAGTTCTCGCTCTTGGATGCGGCGGTTGCTCCGGCGGACGCGGGCGAGGAAGGGTTCTGCGGCAGGCCTCGGGGGAAGTCTCGCGCGGTGATGACGCTGGCGTGCCCGTCGGCAAAGGCGACGTTGGCGGCTCCCCCGCCGCTGCCGGGGTGGCGGTAGCCAATGCGGGAGTTCGTGGTGCCGACCTTGTTGTCGCGCTGACGCCCGGCGTAGATGCCGTCGGCGGTGGCGATGAGAGAAGAGGGACGCGTGAAGGCGGCGAGGCGGGTGTGCTTGATGAACTTGGGCTCGTTCTTGGCGGGTCCATAGCCGACGGAGCCGGTGAAGAAGCTGTCGGGCACGATGGAATCAACCTGCGCGCCGATGGGATTATCGGCGTTGATCCAATACGAGACGCGGATGATCTTGTTGAACCCCTTCTCGGGGATCAGCATGGGGAAGTTCCTGACGCCGGTGCGCATGTTGGGCCAGTCCATCCAGCCCTTGGGGAGCAGCGGATCGGTACCGGTCTGACCGGTGGTGAGACCCTCCACGTCGATGGTGTCGGGGCAGTAGAAAACCGACGCCTTGGTCTGGACCGCCGCTGGCACGTATCCGTCACGATCGAGGATCGGGGCCCAGCCGTCGCAGGGCGTGTTGCCGCTGGTGTCCGACATGTTGTACGACGGGATGACGATCTCTTTGTTGTCGCCCGCGTAGGCGGCCATGCCGATGGCGGATTGGCGCTGTGAGCTGAGACAGACGGCGGCCCGGGCGGTCTTGCGTGCAGCGGCGAGGGCGGGCAGCAGGATGCCGATCAGAAGAGCCATGATTGCGATGGTGACCAAGAGCTCGATCAGCGTGAAGGCGCGGCGGTGCATCAGGTAAAGATACCAAAACAGGATTCAAAGGTCGCAAAAGAAAAAGCCCCGCGGTGCGGGGCTTTGATCAGTGCTAGATCAATGCTAGAAGAACCTTGGGCTCGAAGATTACTTCTTCGCCGGCTCGGCCTCGGCCTCGTCGCTAACGACGGGCTTCTTGGCGCCGCTGCCGCGCTTGAGCTTCTTGGTGAGGTTCTTGGGCGTGCGGTCCTCGCTGGTGAGGTCGATGCCGCGGACCTTGTCACGGCGGGTACCGGACTGGGTCGCCTTGCCGCCGGCCTGGGTGATGAGCTCCACGGCCTTGGCGGAGATGCGGCTGGCGGTGACGTCGAGCTTGACCTTCAGGCCCTCGTCGCCGACGGCGCCGAGGATCTTGAGGTCGCGGCTGTCGTCGCGGACCAGACCGGCCTTCTGCAGCGTCGCGAGGTTCACCGTGCCGCCCTTGGCGAACGCCGGGTGTGCGACGATGTCACGGAGGTTGACGATCCAGAAGTGGGTGCGGAAGGGGGCGTTGGTGAAGCCGAACTTGGCCAAGCGGCGGAAGTACGGCATCTGACCACCCTCGAACGAACGCTTCGAGGCGTGACCCGAGCGGGAGCTGGCGCCCTTCTGGCCGCGGCCCGACTGCTTGCCGTGGCCGGAGCCTTCGCCGCGGCCAACGCGCTTGCGCTTCTTGTATTGGCCGGCGAGGGCGGTGACATCATGGATCATCATGGCTGGGGTCCTAACGAGTGTGTGCCGAAAGTCCGGGCTTGTTCAGGTCTTGGTGATTCGATCGAGGCTGGTACGTGCTCAGGCCTTGGGAGCGGCGCCGGGTGCGTCGCCCTGCGGAGCGTTGCCGCCGCCGGCACACACTCGTTAGG